>WBZX01000324.1_pt3 | contig 18381 bp, 16 predicted proteins | sample 5204211 | NCBI WGS metagenome assembly WBZX01 (sample SAMN12344362, study PRJNA552823) | activated sludge metagenome | biome: Activated sludge suspended growth; feature: Nitrification reactor; material: Wastewater; isolation source: activated sludge from nitrification reactor of wastewater... | reverse complement strand
TGCTGGATGCGATGATTCCGGCATCCACCGCGCTCGCAGCCACCGCCGCGGCTGCGAAGCCGCGCCTGGGATTCTTCTACTTTCCGCATGGTGCGGTAATGGAGAACTGGCAGCCGGCCACCGACGGTCGCGAGTTCGACCTGAAGTCCATCGTCTCCGCCATCGGCACCGCTCCCCTGCCTCCCATCGCCAAGAGAACCAACACCGCCATTGGCTACACCAACGATGCCATCCTCTACGGCGGCGATGTCACGCTATGGGTGCAGTGTGACGATGATGTACTCAGCACCACCGGCCCCAAGGTGCCTGCATCAGCCTCCAGCGACTATGGCGTGCCCTTTGCTGAACTCTTCGAACGAGTGGGTGGCGACTTCTACAAGATCGATCCCCTGCTCTTCAGCCCAGCCCGCATCACGTTCCACAATCTGAACAGTGGCCGATCGCATACCTTTGGCAAACTCAACCTCCCGCTGCTTGAACGATCATGGGGGTTACAGTCATGATGGATCCCCTCAAGATGATCCGCCCTAAGCGGAAGATCATGGGCATCTCTGCCATGCTGCTTCCCTACACCGAGCACCGCGAAGTAGATTGGTACGGCTTGGGGGCCCACATTAAACGCACTGTCGATGCTGGCCTGATGCCTGCCATCAACATGGATACCGGTTACGGCCCGCTGCTGAGCGAAGGCGAACGGTACATGATTCAATCGGAAGCGTCCGGTCATTTACGTGGTGTTCCCTATGCTTGTGGTGTCTGCATCCCCGATCAACCGGGCATGAAATACCAGCGCGAGATGTACCTCAGCGAGATCAGTCTTATTTCAAAACTGGGTGGCATCCCGGTCGTGTGTCAATCGCATGGCCTGATCAGTTTGCCTGACGATGAACTGATTGCAGCGTATGTGGAGTTTGGCAAAGAGGTGCCCCAGTTCATTGCTTTCGAGCTGGGCACGATGTTTGCCCCGTTCGGCAAGATTTACTCGCTCGATGTCTATCGTGAACTGATGAAGATACCAACGTGTATTGGTGCCAAGCATTCGTCGCTTAGTCGTGATCTCGAATGGCAACGTCTGCAACTGCGCGATCAGCATCGTCCCGACTTCCACGTCTTCACCGGCAACGATCTCGCTATCGACATGGTGATGTACGGTAGCGACTACCTGCTAGGCCTCTCTACCTTCGCCCCCGAACTCTTCGGTAAACGAGACAAGTACTGGGAAACTGGCGACCCACGTTTTTATGAGTTGAATGATCAACTACAGTATCTAGGTGCCTTCGCCTTCCGCCCCCCGGTACCAGCCTACAAACACAGTGCCGCCCAATTTCTTCATCTAGTAGGCCGCATCGATTCCAACCTCACCCACCGCAAGAGCCCCACACGGCCGGATAGTGATATCGAGATACTGAGGGAGATTGCGCTGAAGTTTTACCAGAAGTAATCATCTCTTCTGCAACACCGTCAATATCTCCCGGCTGGTCACATGCCAGGCTTGCAGTTCAAAGCCCAGTCCTCTCTGCACTTCGGTGAGTAGTTCCATCCAGGCAACGGGAGTCCAGACATGTTGCCTCGTTCTCTGGGCATGTTGCACCAACAATTGCAGCCGCATGTCCATATCGTTGCCTGCCCCGTGCTCTACAAAGCTCACCCACTCTTCGTGATAGATCGACCAGGCTGACCGGGGGCCGTGTACGAAGTCGGCAGCAAGCTGCCCAAGTGTGGTAACAGGACGATGACAATCCACGGTTCGACGTTTGTCAGTCACGCTGAGGAACGCGATGCCACCAGGCTTGAGCACTCGATGGATAGCATGAAACGCTGCCAGCACGTTGCTGGTGTACTCCAGCACCTTGCAGGCTACAACGAAGTTCTGACTTTCGCTGTCCATCGGGCAGAGCGATTCGAGTTCAGCGATGCCATCGAGAGGCACCATCCAATCGGTCTGATGTGGATACAACTCAGCTAATTCTGCTTCAACGGCACGATCATAGTAGCTGACGTTGGCATGAGGAACCGGCACCGGACGAGCAAGCGCCCCGACTTCGATCCCATTCCCTGCCAGATACTTGCGAGCAAGAGTAGCCCGTGCCGACTTGCTGTGCGTACGCTGTTGTTCTCGAACCGTAGGCATGCTGGTCTCCTTACCGTGCCTCTGTTCCCCTCTCCCCTGGAGGGAGAGGGGGTAGGGGTGAGGGGGTGCAATCAAGAAATGCTCCCCGATCGAACTACCCCACTTCCGCCTTCAATCCCTGGGCCATCTTCACTTCTTCCGCGTGGTTCACCGTCCAGGCGATCTTGTGCGTTACCGCTTCGGTGAGTGCCGATGCTGAAGGATGGCCGTTGCCACTCTTCTTCACTCCCCCGAATGGTAAATGGACTTCCGCTCCGATGCAAGGCAGGTTTACGTACCCCATGCCGAATTCGCACTCCTCACGGAAGTAACGCATCTTGCGGAAGTTCTCCGTGATCACTGCCATCGACAGGCCATACTCGACATCGTTGTAGATGCGGACAGCATCGGCATCGTCCTTGAATGGCACGAGGGCGACGTGTGGGCCGAACACTTCCTCCCGCACCGTTCGCTTGCCCGGCACATGTTCCTGCCGATACACAAACGGCGACAGAAAGCAGCCATGCTCCTGATCACCCGCGGTCATGCGTCCACCATCAAGTAGCACGGTGGCCTTTTCTTGTTTGGCAAGATCGTTGTAACTGAGCGTCTTGTTGACCGCACCTTCGTTGATCACAGGTCCGGTGAAGTTGGTGGAATCCAGCGGATGGCCAATGTTCAATCGCTTGACCGCACCAACATACTTCTCGGCGAAGGCATCGAAGATCTTCTCATGCACCAGCATGCGACCTGCGGACACGCAGCGTTGGCCGCTGGTCTTGAATCCAGCCAGCACCGCACAGGTGACTGCCAGATCAAGCCGGGCATCTTCGCAAACGATGACTGCCGACTTCGAGCCCATCTCGCTGGCCACCATGCGATCGTAGAAGTCAGCCGAGATTTGCTGAATCTTGTGGCCTACTTCGTAACTGCCGGTGAAAAGGACTATGTTGACTTCCTTATTGCGAACGAGTGCTTCGCCTGCAACACCATCGCCATGCACGAGGTTGATGACGCCATTGGGAAAGCCCGCTTCGAGGAAGAGTTCGACAAGCCGCTGACCAATTGCTGGCGTATCTTCGCTTGGCTTGAAGACCGCAGTGTTGCCTTCGAGGAGCGATGGCCCAAGCATCCACAGCGGAACTGCAAACGGGAAGTTCCACGGCGTGATCACCGCTGCGACACCCCAAGGCTTCCTTCGCATGAAGGCATCCTTCTCGGGGATTTCGCTGGCAATCACATCGCCGTTCGGCATGCGGCCTGACCCGAAGACATACTGCACCATGTGCAGCCCTTCGATGACCTCGGCCCGGCATTCGTTGAAGATCTTGCCACATTCCCAGGCCATCAGCTTGGCCAGGTTGTCAGTCTCGCGCTTGATGATCTGGGCGAGGTTGTCGAACAGTTCCGCCCGTACCACCCTGCTCTGTCGTCGCCAGGCCGGGTACGCCGCCCGAGCCGCTGCCACAGCTGCGTTGGCTTCGCTAGCGGTAGCCTTGGGGAACTTGCCCACAGTCACACGACTATCCGCCGGGCTGGTACTGTTGAACTGCGAGCCCCCTTCGTTCTTGGTGCCACCAATGAGATGAAAACCTTGCACAGCAAGCGGTCCGGGGAACTGACTCATGGGTTATTCCTGGAGAGGAGATATGACGAAATGATTCTATCTGTTCTCGTCCTCGGTTTCCAACCGGGGACGAGAGTGCGAAGCTAAAGAGAATCACTAGCATTTCGCCACAACATCAGCCACAATACTATACATGGCCAAACGTCTCGATAAAACCCTGGCAGACTACGTGGTAGGCGGCGTGATGCCGGCGTTGCTCATGGGGCTGCTCTGTTCCCTCTGTTACTTCCTGCTCGAACTTGCCTACTCCGGGGGATACACCGGGCAGTTGAAGTGGATTCTTTTCTTCTTCATCCTCGGCACCGTGCTCATCGCTCGCATCTCGATGCGAGGCGACATCTCCGAACGGGCTGGGCTCTATGGGGTGGGGCTGGCCATCGCGGCGGGACTGGCGATGATACGCTTTGTCGATATCCCCGCCTCTGCTCTCGGTGGCTTCGGTTGGCTGATCCCCGTTAGCCTGATGTCTATCATCTGGTGGAGCGCTCACAAGCTCACCCAGGATTCCACCTGGGAAGAGGAAGACATCGACGATGGCAGCGCTGGCTTGCTCGATAGCCAAAGCAAGATCGACAACGCCCAGGCCGCTGCGTCCAAATCGGAAGCCTGGTTCGATCAGTATCAATCGGAACGAGAGGAAGAGCAGCGGAAGAAGAAGCCAGGCATCATGGTGGTCTACTTCTCGCTGGCCGCGCTGCCACTCTTCGGCATTGGCCAGGCGATGATCCCGGCCAGCAACATCGAAGGTCGGCGCTATGCTTTCTGGCTGCTCACCATCTATGTTGCCTGCGGTTTGGGAATGCTGCTTACCACCAGCTTCCTCGGCCTGCGCCGCTACCTGCGGGGCCGACGGCTACAGATGCCCGCTTCGATGACTGCCCTCTGGCTCGGCATCGGCTCGGCGATGATACTGGCGCTCATGGTCTTGAGCGCGGTGCTACTCCCTCGTCCCGAAGCGGAGTACCACGTCTCACAACTGCTTGGCTGGGCTACCAGCAAAGTCCGCGATGCCAACAAGACGCACTTCTTTGAAGGCAGCAGTGGCAAGAGCGATGATGAGGGCACGGGTCCACAGAACAAGAATCAGCCTCAGCAGGCGGGTGGGAATCAGCAAGGCAAAGCTGGTGCACAGCAACAACAGCAACAGAACCAACAAGGCAATCAGCCACAGGGGCAACCCGATAAGCAAGGTCAGCCCGGTTCGCGTGGTGATCAACAAGGGAAGAGCCCAAGTGACCAAGGTGGTAAAGGTTCACAAGGCAACCGGGGATCGCAAGGCAAGCAAGGCTCACAGGGCAAGCAGGGAAGTGCGGACAAGTCCGCTAGTTCAGCAGAGAAGTCATCGCAGCAGAACCGACAACAAAATCAGGGCAAGCAGCAAGGTGATCAGGGAGAAGGTTCCAAGGACAACGGCCAATCCAAGAACAGTGGCCAGGGCGAACGGAACGACAGGAACTCCAAAGCCAGCGGCAAGAACGGTGATCAACTTGACAAGAACGCCAGCGAGAAAGGCAACAGCAAGGATCAGGAACAAGGTGGCGAAGGGGAGAAGAACGAAAACGGCAAGGATGGGAATGAGGGCGACAAGGAAGACAAGCAAAGCCCTCAAGGCAACAGTAAGAAAGATGAGCGTAACGAACAAGGCAAACAAGGGAAGGAGCAGGAACAGCAGGGCGGCGCCAACCCACCACCTCCTCCCCCACCGCCGCCCCCTCCTCCCTCGGCATCAACGATGTCGTGGGATTGGCTGAAATGGCTGGGCTACGCCCTCATGGCTGCGGGTATCCTCTTCGCCCTCTGGAAATGGGGCAGACCACTTTGGGAAGCCCTACTGCAACTCTGGCGGGAGATCGTCGCCTGGTGGCAAGGTCTTATCCCAGCCAAAGCCGCAGTGGCAGCAACCGAGAATGTGACTGAAGACGATCCGCGTTTGCCCCCCAAGCCATTTGCCTGGTTTAGCAATCCCCTGCACAACCCCAGCAACTTCCGTTCGATGGAAGAGATGATCCGCTACAGCTTCGCCGCCCTGCACTCCTGGGCCTACGAACAGAAGCTAGGCAGAAACCCTGATGAGACCCCCGCTGAGTTTGCCCAGCGAATCGGTGCCACCGTCAAGCATGCCCATCAGGACATCCGCAAGCTGGCTGATCTCTACTCCGTTATCACCTACGCCCAGGCTAGTGCACCTGGCAGCAGCGAAACCATCCTCCGCAACTTCTGGCAGCGTGTCACCGCCAATCAGTATCAACCAGCGGAAGCTGAGTGATCGAAACATCTTCTGGCAGGCAGTTCCCGTTCCTCTACCATGTAAGGAACGGAGTGACCTTGCATGATCGTGACTATTGATGGCCCCAGTGCTTCTGGCAAAACCAGCGTGGCACGCGACATCGCCCACCGGCTCGGCTTTGCCCTGCTGCGTACCGGGGCCATGTACCGTGCCCTGGCCCTCGCTGCCCATCGCCATCATCTGGATGATCGTTCGCAGGAAGCTGAACTGCTCAAGCAACTGCACCACTGGCAGATCGATGCCGATGAACAGTTCGTCTTCCTCAATGGCACCGATGTCAGCCATGAGATCGAAGGCAACACCATGTCGCACCTGAGCAGCCTGTGGGCTGAGGTGCCTGAGGTTCGCAAGCACATCACCGGCTTCATCCGCCAGCGGGCTGCCAGCTATCTGGTGGATGGTCGCAGCTTCGTGGCGGAAGGTCGCGATCAGGGTTCCTACGTCTTCCCCGAAGCCCAGTGCAAGTTCTACATCGATGCCGATGTGGGGGTGCGTGCCCAGCGGCGACTCAAAGACCTGCACCACCGCGAAGACTGGAGCAAGACCCAGGAGCAACTCGTCGAAGAATTGAACATTCGCGATGAACGAGACCGCAGCCGGGCCTTTGCCCCACTCTGCATCCCGACAGGTGCTATCGTGATTGATAGCTCCTACCTCACGAGGGAAGCGGTGTCAGAGCAGTTGTACCACCATGTTCGTGCGGCACAGGAGCGGTCAGTATGAACCTCTCCTGGACACGAAGAGTCTGGCAATTCCTCGGCTACTGGTTCTTCAACTTCTTCTTCTTCTTCGGTAACTCGTGCCGACGGTTTGGCATCCACCGCGTTCCCAAGACCGGCCCGGTGCTCGTCATCAGTAACCACGAAAGCATGTGGGACCCGCCATTGGTGGGTATCGCCATAGCCCGCCCTGCATCCTACATGGCCCGCAAGACGCTCTTCATCAATGCGTGGCTGAGTTGGATCATCACCAACCAGGGAGGCTTCCCGGTTGATCTCGAAGGCGTCGGCATGGATGGTATTAAGGAAACCCTCAAACGGCTTGAAGCAGGCGAAGCAGTCACCATCTTCCCCGAAGGCACCCGCACCCGCGATGGCAACATGCAGGACTTCCTCAAAGGCATCTTGCTCTTGGTACGCAAAGCGAAAGTACCCGTGCTTCCTGTCGGGCTCGCTGGTGTCTACCAGGCCTGGCCACCCGAAAGAAAGTTCCCTCGCTTCTCTCCACTCTGGATGAAAGCCAACCCTGCCACCATGTGCAGCTACGTCGGCGAATTGATCCCCTATGAAACTCTCGCGGCGATGAAGCCTGATGAGATGCTGAAGTTCTTGCAAGTAGCCGTCATCGCAGCACGCACCGAAGCATATCGTAGGAAGCGACGTTAACTCCCCTTCACATCAAACACCATCAGCACATCCATATCGCGGATGTACAGCTTCCCGTTGCAAATCACCGGATGAGGCCAGCTGGGTTTGCCACTATCGAATGGCAGCTTGAACTTGCTCACGACATCGGCTTTAGCAGGCGTGGCCTTCACTAGTGCCATCGTGCCATCCTGATAGCGGTAGTAGAGATTGCCATCGGCATACAGGATCGCTGCTGATCCGGTGCCTACACCACGCACCTGGTACTTGACCTTCCCCGTAGCCAACTCGACGCAAGTCAGCTTGCCATCATTCTGACCATGCCCGCCGTAGAGGTGCTTGTCTACCAGCACCACGCCACCGTGATGGTTCATGAACGTCTTGGCATCAAGGTGCCAGACCTGATTCGCCGTAAACGCATTGCCCTGCTTGACGATCTTGAGCAATACGCTGCCACCATTGCTGCCCGTGTACCCCGTTGTCGCATAGACAAAATCACCGATGACGATGGGCGTAGGGATATTCGCCACCCCACCCGCTACCTTGGAATTCCGCCATAGTTCCTTGCCCGTCTTGGCATCCACACCAACGATACACTTCTCTAGCCAGATCACGTAGAAGCGCGTTCCGCCGACGGTCATCACGACCGGGCTGGAATACCCTGCCCCGCCACCGCCATTAATCGCAGCCCGCCAGACAATGGAACCCGTATCTTTGTTGAACGCCACGATGCTGTTGCTTCCACCCGGTGTCGCGATGACATGATCGCCATCGACCAGCACCGATTCGCTGTAGCCCCAGCCCTGCATCATCCTGCCGCCGAGTTGCTGCTTGAAGCTCGACTTCCAGATCAGCTTGCCCGTCTCCAGTTCCAGGCAACCGAGTTCACCATCAGCGGTCAAACCATAAATCTTGTTACCAGCAATGGTCGGTGATGAACGGGTGCCATGATTGTAGCCGATCTTCTCGTCAGCTTTGCCGATGGGGGTGAACCAGAGTTCCTTCTTACTCGCTTCGTCGAAAGCCCAGATGCCATCTTCCTTGCCGCCCTTCTCGCCCCGCCAACTCATCCCATAGATGATGCCATTCTGTATCACCGGTGTGCTGTAGCCGTCGCCAAAACCGTTCTGCTGGTACAACAGCTTCGGCCCCTTGTCAGGCCACTTCGCCAGCAACCCCTTCTCCTTCGAGATCGCATCCCGATTCGGCCCCTGCCACTGAGGCCACTGGAAGTCCTGAGCTTGCAGGCAGGCGATTGACATCAGCACGAAACAACAGGCGGCAATTCGCTTCATGGTGGAACGAACTCCAAGACAGATGAATAGTCACTTTATCTTAGCATATACTGATGACAACTTCATGATGCGACTCAGATGCCCGAACTCTCCTACATCCACTGGCTCCGCCAACAACTCACCCCCCAACCACGGGTTGAAGTCCCCCCCGGCGACGACTGTGCCGTGCTCGCCTGGCCTTCCCCCAAACTCGTCGTCACCACCGATATGCTCATGGAAGGAAGCTGCTTCCTCCGTGACGCAGGCCCTGCCCGCATCGGTAAGAAAGCCATGTCAGTCAACCTCAGCGACATGGCAGCGATGGCATCCAGACCCGTGGCGGCGGTCATCAGTCTCGGATTACCTCGCGATCTTTCCGAAGGCTGGGCCAAGGAACTCTTCCACGCCATGCACGTCCAGGCCACCGCCTTCGATACCCTCATCGTCGGCGGCGACACCAACGCATGGGATGGCCCGCTCACCATCAACGTCACCCTCTTCGGCGAGCCAACAAGCAAAGGTGTCGTCACCCGTAGCGGAGCCAAGCCCGGCGATGCCCTCTTCGTCACCGGCAAACTCGGCGGCTCCATCCAAGGCCACCACCTCGACTTCACACCACGAGTGAAAGAGGCCATGCGACTTCATCAACTAGTCGATCTTCACGCCATGATCGACCTCAGCGATGGCCTCTCCACCGATCTGCATCATCTCTGTGAGATGAGTGGTTGCGGAGCCGAACTCTATGCCGACCGCATCCCCATCTCCGATGTGGCAAGAACGATGAACGATAGTCGTTTGCCGTTGGAACACGCCCTCCACGATGGCGAAGACTTTGAACTACTCTTCGCCGTGAGTGCAGAAGATGCGCAGCATCTATTGAAACAACCCCTCGAAGGCATCACACTCCACCACATCGGCCACTGCACCCCATTTAGCCCCCGGCTCTTCAAGCCGGGGGCGGGCTCACGCGAAACCCGCATCACACTACACCTGAACGACAACACCCAACTCCCCCTCCATCCCCAAGGCTACGAACACCAGTTCAACTCCAACCACTCCGAGGACTAACGTGTGCGTCAGCAGATGGCGAACCGTAATGCCCTTCCACAACTCCGGTGCCTGGGGCAGGTGCTTGCTGATCAGATCATCCAGCCCCAGCTTGCCATCCTCGACGAGCAGCATCACCAGAGCAGCGGTGAACTGCTTCCCCACCGACCCCGACTGATAAATCGTCTCCGGCTTGGCTGCCACTTCATGTTCCAGGTTCGCGAAGCCGTAGCCCGCCTCCTTGATGATCTTGCCACCCCGCACGACAGCAATGCTGACTGCAGGAATGTTCAGCCGCTTGATCTCGGCTTTGACGAGGTCATCGACATCGTCGGCGACGAGCGATGGGAGGAAAGCAAGGCCGAGGAGAAGGGAGAGGAGACGCATGAGGATGGTTCCGTTGATAGTGGCTGATGACAGTATAGCTAGCAAGGCGATGCTTTCAGTCTGGAATTCAATGCATCAAAATGAGGAAAATCTGACTTGTACACTAGTTCACAGCCTGCTCGTTATGGTAAGAAGGAGTGGAAGCACTGCCAGCGAACCTGTCAGCCGGAGATGGTCTGTACCAGGGTGTATCTACATGGAAACCTACATCACCACGATGCCGCGCGCACACGAGCGCGCAAGTACTGTTCAAGTACCTATGTGCCCCTCCGGTTGCATCACGCACACACGCCGCGCCAAGCTACCCAAGGCCGCGCGCACACAGGCGCGCAAGTACCGTTCAAGTACCACGTTGGCTTCAATTCGCTCAAATTCCAGCCCTTTGCACTACGCACACACGACGCGCCAAGCTGCCCAAAGGCCGCGCGCACACCTGCGCGCAAGTACCTAAGGCTTAACCATTCCAACTATCACAATACAATAATTATTGCGTTACAATAATGATACGCCTATCCCACCATGCTTCGATCAAACTGGGCGGAGAAGGCATTTTCGAAGTGTTCGATCAGTGGCGATTTGGCTTTGGGTGGCCAGGCAATCGTGACGACATCAAAGCGAGCGGGAGTATCTTGCAGGCGGTACCGTTTGATGAAAGCCAAAGCCAATCTCGTCAAACGGCGTTGCTTCTCAGTATCAACAGAATCTCTAGCGGAATCGCTGGCTTCATGTGCGGTAGACCGGACTTCCACGAAGACGACCGTGTCCCCTACCCTAGTGATGAGATCAAGTTCCCCCAGTGGGCAGCGCCAATTGCGGGTGAGGATGCGATGGCCCTTCTTCCTGAGGTATTTCTCAGCAAATCGTTCGGACCGCTGGCCAAACCAGCGTCGCCACCAGGGCTGACGAGGTGCAGGTGGAACATCGTCAATTGTGTGATATTTGCTCATTGATCCCCTGCACGGCTGGCACAATGGGTAGAGTCCACCTGCTAACAGAGTAAATACCCCCTGCTCTTTCGCACAGGCTGTTTCCAGCAACAGGTCTATGGTACATTGTTCTGAACTGGCCCATACGTTTGGCTTGGGGGGAACATCACTATGTTACGTTACAGCCTGCTTGCCTTCGCCATCATTTTCTTCTCGTCCCCAGCCAACGCTCAAACGGTGACAGCCAAGGACCTCGATGCCCGCATCGAGAATCAATTGTACGATGTGCTGAAACTGGGCACCGATATCTACAACCGAGGCAGTCATGAATCGTGCTTTCGATTGTACCAGGGTTGCCTGATGGGGTTGCTGGGCTTCATGGATCATCGCCCTGAACATGCGGAGAAGGTTCAGAAAGCGCTCAGGGCAACGGATACTATCACCAATGCGGCAGAACGTGCCCATGTGTTACGAGAAGTCATTGATGATCTGCGAACCTCTATCAAAGTAACCCATACCACCAAGCCACCTACCACGACGATGCCAATTGCTCCAGCTCAGAACACCATTACTCTTTGGAAGCGGTTGGGTGGCGAAGACATCCTCAAGCCCATTGTAAACGATTGGATCAACCGGGCCCTTGTCAATCCACGGGTGAACTTCACTCGCCGGGGCACCGGTCATCAGTGGGAAGCCAATCCCGAGAACGTGACCAAAGTGAAAGCCCAGTTTCTGGCCATGCTGAGCGCCAATACAGGTGGCCCTCTGAAATACAGCGGCAAGGATATGAAGTCGGCTCATGCCAACATGAAGATCACCGAACCTGAATTCGAAGCCATGATGGACGATTTGACTGCATCGATGGACAAGTTCTTCGTCTCGCCGTTTGATCGCAAAGATCTCATCAAGGCCTTTGCTGATGCCAAAAACGATATTGTTGACAGTACGGTAGTGATTAAGCCACTGTGGGAACGATTGGGTGGAGAAGCGACTGTAACCCTGGTCATCGACGATTTAATGAAACGAGCAGTAGCTAACCCGAAAGTCAATCTCAGTCGCAAAGGTGCAGCCAAGGAATGGACAGCAACTCCTGATGAATTAGCAACTCTCAAGAAGCAGCTAGTTGCCATGATCAGTAGCGTTAGCGGTGGACCGATCAAGTACACCGGCAAGACACTTAATGAAGCCCACACTGGCATGAAGATTAGCGAAGCAGAGTTCGAAGCCTTCGTAGCAGACTTGAAGGCTAGTTTGAATCAACTCAAAGTGAACGCCAATGATCGTGATGAACTACTGGCAATCATCACGAAGACCAGACTGCAGGTGATTGAGAAGTAAAGACTACTCGCTCCACCAATTGGCCAATTTTACGAACATGCCTGGCTCCTTCGCCAATGGCTCCCCTTTAGCGGCGGCCTGTTGGAAGGTCTGTTCCCAGACTACCGGATCAGCAGGCAGGTCACGACCAGTGATCTGTACCAGTGTCTGGTGTACTTCACGTTTCACAGCTGTACTCTTCTCTTGCTTGAGAGATGCGAGCAGAGCTTCAGATGTTTTATAGTCGGGGTACTTTCGCAGTGAATGAGCTGCCGCAGCACGAAGGTCTTCCTGGTTCTTGGGATCCAGAGCTGCAAGCAGAGTCTCGACGGAAGCAGGATCATTCCGTTTGCCCATAGCTTGGACAATGGCAACCTGAATCATGCCGTTCTTGTCGTTGGCATTGGCAGGCACCTGGTAAGCAGCAATGAGAGCCTGGTTGGCTGCTGGATCCTTGTATGTACCCAATACTTGAACAGCGGTCAGTCGATTGACAGCTGCCCTTTCGCTACGGGCTGCAGTCGAGAGAATCTCTATGTACTGTGCACGCTCCTGCTGATTCCCAGGCTCAGAAAGCCGAAGGAGAGCTCTTCGTCGCAGGTCACCGTCCTGGCTCTTGGCCAATACTTCCAGAGGAGGCCCACCCTGATTCCAGGCGAGATCGAGCTTGTAACCCAGATCGTACCACTTGCCTTCAGGACTGTAGGCAGTGAAATCATCGCCGAAGTGAGAACAGCCGGTAAAAGCCATGCTCGCTAACATCAGCAAGATAGTCAGTCTGGGTAATCGTCGATGCATCATGCGCAGTCCTCCACCAACGGGCGAGGTAATAACAGGACTGCAAGAATGGTCAAGACCAGCTACAGGCCTTCGACCTTTACCTTCAAGTTCTTGATGAAGATGCCCCCCTGGCCAGTACCGAAGGCAAGTTGAGGCTTTTGCTGGGGGTTGTGGTCGTAAAAGAGTGAAACCTGCGTCCATTTGCCATCCGAGTTCTCCAGCTTTTCTGAAACGAGGCTGGAGTAATTCTCGCCATGCTGCATCTTCAGTTCACCACTACCAGATCGTTCGGTCGTGTACTCAACATCCACTTGCAGATGGGTGCCCTTGGGTACGTTCTTGAGAGAATCATTCAGGTTCAGCACGTAGACGATGTAACCATTGCCTTCCACTCGTTCAAGTCCGAAGACACGACCAGATCCACTATCCTTCAGTGCAAATCGGGCCTTGGTACCCTTTTCGCAAACGGGGTACCACTGTGCCATTCCGCCATCACCTTCAACTACATCGTCACCCTGCTTCACCATGCTGAAGAGAGGTTCTTTCTTCAAGTCGAGTGCAAACAGGTTACCTGCTGGGAAAGAAGAGGATTGTGTAGATGGTGAAGAAGGTGGAGTGGTGGCAGCACTGGATGGCGGAGTCGTATCATTGCTGGACACCTCTTCGTCCAAGGCTTCGATGGTGACATTCTTGATCCAGACAAATTTGCCATCAGGCTTTCCAGGTCCTACGCAAAGCTGAACCTCCTTGCCCTTCGGTTTAACGAAATCCATCGTGGCCTTGCGCCACGTGTCACCACTGTTATTGATGGTACCTGAGACAAGGATAGCCCAATCGTTCATGGTTTGAATGGTCATGAAACCCATGGTATCACCTTCAGTGCGAGCAGTGACATGAACGCGGTAGCGATTCCCATCCTTCAGCTTTCCTCGATGACTCGACTCATGAGGTCTGAAGGCATATTGAGCAGCATTTTTGTCACCTGATACCGAAACACCGATAGCCAGGCCTTCGTCAAATTGCTTTGTTGCATAGACAGCTTTGACGTTCTGATCGTAGGTGTTGGTCGCCCAGCCAGACCACTTCCTACCCAATATGTTGGTTGCCTCCGCTTCGTTGTTGAATGCGGCCAACATGCCTGGATCGAATTCAATCACGGTCTTGGGATTGGCAGCGGGTCTTGAAGCCGGCTGTGTTGGGGGCGTTTCGTTCGCTGGTTCATTGTTCACAGGAATGCGGGAACTGGTCGATGTCATGGTAATGGGCTTGTCTGTGCTGCCTACCTTGGACAGGGCTGACACCAGTAAAGCAATCGCTATCAGCAAACCGAATGCACCAGCACTGAGGTGGATCGCGTATTGCTTCCAGAAAGCCTTCTTGGCCTTCTTAGTCTTCTTGGTTAACGATGTCTTCTTGCGATCAGTTGCTGGCGACTCGGAATCGAGTGCTGACGACTTGTTTGGAGTCCGCACCACGGAGTTGAGTGTTTCAACAGGCAGCCAAGGGGCGAGTGCTTCGATCACCTCAGAACAGCTTTGATAGCGCTGATCGGGATTCTTGGCCATCATGCGAGCGACCACGCCATTGAGCGATGTCGGTACCGTCGCCCGAAGCTTAGAGAGCTTAGGGGGATCGGTCAACTGATGCCCCATCAGCTTTTGCGCAGTAGTTCCCGCAAACGGAGCATGCCCCGTGATAAACGAAAACAAGGTGGCTCCCAAGCTGTAGATATCACTGCGAGAATCAACTTTGCCTTTAACTGCCTGCTCTGGTGAGATGTAATCGACTGTGCCCTGTACAGAATCTTCGTTGAAGTTCGCAGTGAGATCGTCCTGAGGGTTGTCGTAGGAACGAGCCAGACCCATATCGAGAATTTTGACCTGTCCCCCCTTCTCAAGAATAAGGTTTGCAGGCTTGATGTCTCGATGGACGAAGCCTTTCTCATGAGCATGCTGCAACCCAGCTGCCACCTGAGCAGCATATTGCACAGCCTGGGTGTAGTGCATGGCTCCTGTTCGTTCGAGTAAATGGTACAGCGTTACCCCTTCGACATACTCCATCACCAGGAAGTGCACCCCGGAGCCTTGAGCAATATCATGCAGGCGAACAATATTAGGATGGTCTAGTGCTGCAGCCGAGCGAGCTTCACGGAAGAAACGTTCGAGAGACTTTTGATCTCGAGACTTATCTTTGTGAAGGACTTTGATGGCCACCTTACGCTGGAGGGTCGTATGTTCTGCAATGTAGACGGCACCCATACCTCCTTGACCGAGCTGGTCCAGAATCTTGTACTGGCCGAGGAAGAAACCCCGGTGACGACCAGCAAGCAACTGCTTCGCCTGAAATTGCGTTATGGTGCCAGCTTTGATCATGGCACTGGCAATCTTTGTGGGCTCATCATCCTGGTATTGATCAAGCCATTCTTTGAGTACCTCTGGAGCAAAGAGCTGGCTGAGGTGGAGTGATTCAATAAATCGTTGACGGGGCGAAACAGGGGCGGCGGAGGTAGACATGGATTGCTCTGTTCAGGACATGATATTTGGGAACTATAGGTCATGATTTGGTTCGTCATACACAAAGTTGCCTGTAAGATGGAAAATCTGCTGATTATTTCATTCGTCCTAAGTCGTTCCATGTACAGCACTAGTAGCCAGAAACGAAGCAGCCATGAGTGATATTCTCTCCACCGATCGACTGTTTCAGCCAGCGAGGGGCCTTCTGGAACTTGTCTATCCACCCGTTTGTCAGCTCTGTTCTCTGGCTCTACCTGCCGGTTCTTCAGCCTCTTTCTGTCATGAATGCTTGAAACAGTTGGCGTTTCAGCGTCAGCCTTGCTGCCCTCGCTGTGCTGCCACATTTACTGCAGTATTATCCTCTGCCATTAACTGTCCACACTGTCAGGACGAAGACTACAGTTTTGATCAGGTGATTGCATGGGGAGCCTACGAGAAGGCTCTGCAGCAGATCGTCCTGCTCATCAAGCATCAAGACCAAGAACAACTGGCATATCATAGCGGCATGCTGCTGGCACGCCAGTTTCAGGAAGCCCTGACAACCAAGCATGTCGATACGATTGTGCCTGTACCCTTACATTGGTCGCGCCGATTGTGGCGAGGGTACAACCAATCTGTGACCATAGGCCAAGCCGTAGGCAGCGTTCTTCAGAAGCCTTGTCAGGTCCATTGGCTTTTCCGTCGGTTGTCAACACCCATGCAAGCCAGCGTCACTCCGGCACAGCGACGACGAAACCTGCGACAAGCGATGGTTGCCCGCCTGCCCGCCCCAGCAAAAGGACAACATCTTCTCCTAGTCGACGATGTAATGACCACGGGGGCCACTGCCGATGCCTGTGCACGCGCCTTGCTGGCCGCAGGTGCGGGCAAGGTGACAGTTCTCACTCTAGCCCGTGCTGTAGGCTAGCTAAATTACCCAAGTGACACAGTGCGTCAAGTCAACTTCATCCGCAGGGTGCCCCCCAACTACCGTTACGGCACCACCGTTCAGGAAAACTTCGCACAATGGTACTGGTGTAGTGCCTGAACTTTGACTATGCTGCGAAAAGAGGAAAAAATAGGTACATCGCTGACTAGTCAGGTTTCATCCAGAGTATAGTGATTGGGGGGATGAAACGAGACGCTTCGTGCAGACGCACACACGTAGCTGTTCGCTGGTCGGTGGGGGACAAAAGTCTCTGTGCCATCAGAGGTCGGCATGTTTCGTACTGGTTTCGTTCTCGCCTTGGCGATGTTATCGCCACTTTATCTTGTTGCAGCTGAAACCAATCTTCTGAACTTTGAAGAATCGGTCAAAGACCTGGGCGGTGCTCCACGCGGTACCAAGCTTGTCCACCACTTCAAGTTCACCAACGCCAGCCAGCAGACAGTACACATCTCCGGCACTCGCACATCGTGCCACTGCTCCACCGCACGGGCCATCAAGCAGGAAGTCGCCCCGGGCGAATCTTCTTCCATCATGGTGGAAGTAAACACCATCCTCTACAGTGGTACTCGTGACTTCACGATTTATGTGAACTTCGATCGGCCCTATGTGACCGAGACTCGACTTATCCTGAAAACGCTTAGTCGTGATGACATCAGCATGACCCCCGATGCCATTGCATTCGGAACCGTTAAGCTGGGCTCAGCTCCAACTGCATCGGTCGTCATTGATCACCGTACCCTTTCAGGTTGGAAGATTACCGGAATCGAAAACGACAACGGTTATCTGCAAACCAAGATCGAGCCGAACGGCACCAACCAGAACAGCTATCGCCTGACCGTTCGCCTCCGGGAAGACACCCCTGCTGGTTTCTGGCATGCTTCGCTGGCTCTGGTGACCAACGACCCAACTTCACCTCGCATTCGCATTCCACTTTCCGTGGAAGTGCAAGGGGCCCTCGCTGTGACACCACAGGTCCTCAACATGGGCAAGTTAGCAAACGAAACGGTTGAAAAGAAGATAGTTATCCGTGGAGCGAAGGCTTTCAAGATCACTGGTGTGGAAGGACTGGACAGCACAATCTCCATCGATCAAACCAGGACAGATGAAGCCAAAATGGCCCATGTGCTGAAGATCACCTACTCTGGCAAGGCAGATGCTGGTGAGTTGCTGAAGAAGATCAAGATCCAGACCGATCTGGAAAATGCGAGCATTGAGTTACCTGTGCAGGGACAGGTAGTGAAGTAACTATCGACAACACCTTCAATACGAACCGAGACATTACGTCTCGGTTCTTTCCTTTCTCTCATACATTTCTCGGTTGCCGGGCTCCCTGTTGCTCCATTATCTTGACAATACCCTGTCAACGATGAACTTTGTGCGGGAGCTTGTTGTGAGAAGTTGCCTACTCGCTTGTGTTTTCTTTGCATGCACACTAACTACCTATGCCGATGAAGCACGCCTGCTTCGCTTTCCCAGCATTCACGGCGACACTGTCGTTTTTACCTATGCAGGTAACCTGTACAGCGTGCCCACCGCTGGTGGCACTGCTCGTCGATTGACGAGCCACGAAGGCAACGAGATGTTTCCTCATATCTCGCCTGATGGCAAGTCGATCGCCTTTACCGGCCAGTACGATGGCAATACTGAAGTCTATTTGATGCCAATCAGTGGCGGTGTGCCCAAGCGACTTACCTACACCGCAACGCTCGGACGTGATGAAGTCTCCGACCGCATGGGCCCTAACAACATCGTGATGGCCTGGCATCCGGATGGCAAACGTATTCTCTTCCGCAGCCGAATGCAGACATTCAATGACTTCAT
>WBZX01001380.1_pt1 | contig 18385 bp, 16 predicted proteins | sample 5204211 | NCBI WGS metagenome assembly WBZX01 (sample SAMN12344362, study PRJNA552823) | activated sludge metagenome | biome: Activated sludge suspended growth; feature: Nitrification reactor; material: Wastewater; isolation source: activated sludge from nitrification reactor of wastewater... | reverse complement strand
TGTCACGGCAGGGGACGGAGGAAGCCGTCACGGCTCAGACCTGTTACGACCTGGCGTCCCTGACCAAAGTGCTCGCGACGACGACTGCGTTGGCCCTGTTGATGCAACGTGGGCTCGTGAAGCTGGTCGACCGCATCGACGAGATCCTGCCTGAATTGCGAGACAGCGCGACCGGGGCAGCGACGGTGCGACAGTTGCTCACCCACAGTTCCGGCCTACCAGGATGGCGTCCCTTTTACGAGCGTATTGCCGCAATCGAGGCCACTCAGCCGGGATTCCTGGGCAGTTCTTCTGCGTGTGAGGCGGTAGCGGGATACATCGCGAAGGAAGAGTTGGTCTACGAGCGAGGCTCCCGCAGCCTGTATAGCGATCTGGGTTTTATGCTCTTGGGCTTTGCCGTAGAACGGCTCTCGGGAGAAACCCTCGATCAATTCTGCAGCCGGCAGATCTACGAGCCGCTCGGCGCTCGCCCGTTGGCCTATGTGCGGCGCGGGCCGATATCGGCCCTGTCCATACATCACGATGCGGGATGTATCGTCGCACCGACAGAGAACGATCCCTGGCGTGGGCGTATGCTCTGCGGCGAAGTGCATGACGAAAATGCGTATGCGTTAGGCGGAGTCGCCGGCCATGCGGGCTTGTTCGGCACGGCCCGTGCGGTCCTGGCTGTTTCTCAAGCCTGGATGGACGGTCGGCGAAAAAAGCCTGGGTTGTTAACGCCCGACATCGTGAAGAACTTTACAGCGAACCGGCAGGGGGTCCCGAACTCCAGTTGGGCGTTGGGCTGGGATACGCCGTCGGTGCGGTCGTCGTCAGGGACACGGTTTTCTCCCGAATCGTTCGGTCATCTCGGGTTCACGGGCACGTCACTGTGGATCGACCCGGTCAAGGAGCTGGAAGTCGTGCTCCTCTCGAACCGTGTTCATCCCACAAGGCGGAATGAACAGATCCGGATCTTCCGCCCCCACATCCACGATGTCATTTGTCGGGAGTTCCTGAAAAATTAAGCAGGCAGGTCGGGATAGTCGGTCCAGGTTTCTTTTTCGGCGAGGTAGCGGTTGCCTTTGAAGTTCAGACGGGTGCGCAACCGGGTAAAACCGACACTCAGCAGCTTGTCGACGACGGCTTTGACGGCGGCACTGGTCGTGGAATGAGCGGCTCCCTCCACGGCATAGGCTTCGTAGGTCACCTTGCCCGTGTATCCGGCCGCCACCCGGCTCACCAGGACGGCCCGGTTAAAATAGCGATCGCTTGGATCGATCCCCTCGACCTGATGACGTTCAATTAATCCCTCTTTCTTAAAGAGGAGGGGGAGTCCACTCATACACAACCTCCGTCGATCATCCCTGGGCCGCGACTTACGGGACCCGATTATAGGGACCTCCCTTGTCGAGTGCAACCGTCGTTGACAAGGTTCTGCAGGGGTTTCTATGATGCGCGATTCCAGTGGCGTGATTTGATCACCGACATGGCGATTCCGGGCTTCTTGTTCTGATGAATATGAACGTTCCCAATAGTCTGACGATGCTGCGCATTCTGTTGATCCCCGTCTATGTCGGGTTGCTCAACTATGAGCAATTTGACTATGCACTGGCGGTTCTGTTCATCGCCGGATTGACCGACGCGCTCGATGGCATCATCGCCCGCGTGGCCGACCAGCGAACCAGGCTTGGAGAAGTGCTGGATCCGCTGGCGGATAAACTCATGCTGACGACAGGATTTATCACGCTGTCCGTCATGCACCTCGTGCCGCTCTGGCTGACGATTCTTGTCGCCAGTCGTGACCTCATGTTGATGCTCGGTGCGGCGGTCGCTCACTTTACCCATACGCAGGTCGATATCTCGCCGACAGTTCTGGGGAAGGGCACCACATTGATTCAATTGGCGACGCTGGTCGCCGTCGTGTTCTTCGCCTCGCGGCGGCTTGATCTCGCCACGCTCGATCCGCTGCTATATCTGATGGGCGGCGTGACGCTGACCTCCGGCCTGCACTACCTCTCCCGCGGTTACGTACGCATTACCTCCAGCCAGGCCTAGCCTGCTCGCACTGACACTCACTGGCCGCTTCTAGGGCCTTCTCGTAGGGCTCCGTCTTTCGTGCATTTGTTTGACAGTTTTTAGGTCGTCTTATAGACTTCGATCATAGTTTTCCGCTGCACACCTACGTGCCCTGCCTGGCGTTCAAAGGAGTGAAAACCGCGTTATGAGCACATTCACCTACGTTGGACGCAACCGCCAGGGTGCTGTGAAGAAGGGGGAACTCACCGCTAAAACCCGAGACGAGGCGGTGGACCAACTTCGCAAGCAACAGGTCGTGGTCACCAGCCTGGAAGAAAAGTCAGGCGGCGGAAAGTTCAAGCTGAGTCTGGGAAGCGGCCTTACCGACAAGGATCTTGTGGTGTTCACGCGCCAATTCGGCACGATGATCAATGCCGGACTGCCGCTGATTCAGTGCCTCGATATCCTCTCCACCCAATCTGAAAATAAAGTGCTGCGGGAAACGGTCGGCGACGTGAAAAACAGCGTGGAGGCCGGCTCCACATTTTCCGACGCATTGAAGCGCCATCCGAAAGTCTTCGACGATCTCTACGTGAACATGATTCATGCCGGTGAGGTGGGCGGACTGCTCGATACCATTCTGACCCGGTTGGCCAAGCACATTGAAAAGGCCATGAAGCTGAAGGGCCAGATCAAGTCGGCGATGGTCTATCCTACGGCGATCGTCGGTGTGGCGGTCGTCATCATCAGCGTGTTGATGGTCTGGGTCATTCCGGTGTTCGCGCAAATGTTTACCGAAATGTCCGGCGGCAAGGTCGGACTTCCCGGGCCGACGCAAATCGTCATCAACGTCAGCAATTTCTTCCAGAGCTATTGGTACGCCATGTTCGGCGCCTTGGCCGGGACCATCTTTGCGATCAAGCGCTACTATGCCACCGTCAATGGGCGGGTGGTAATCGACCGGCTGCTCCTCAAGATGCCGATCGTCGGAGACTTGATCAGAAAAGCGTCTGTTGCGAAGTTTACCCGTACGCTCGGAACCTTGATCACCAGCGGTGTGCCGTTGCTGGAGGGGCTGAGCATCTGCGCCAAGACGTCGGGCAACAAGGTGATCGAAGAAGCGCTCATGAATGCGCGGGTGAGTATCAGTGGAGGAAAAACGATCTCCGAGCCGCTGGCCAAGTGCAACGTGTTTCCCAAAATGGTCACCCATATGATTGCCGTCGGAGAGTCCACCGGCGCGCTCGATGCGATGCTCGGGAAGATCGCCGATTTCTATGAAGACGAAGTCGACCAGGCCGTCGAAACACTGACCTCGCTCCTGGAACCGATCATGATGGTGGTGCTGGGTACCATCATCGGCTTTATCGTCGTTGCTATGTACCTGCCGATCTTCACGATGGCGCAGGCCATCCAATAACGGCGCGACCCGATCGCGTCTCGTATCTGGCGCACGGCCCTCCCCATTCGGAAGAGTCGTGCGCCGCACATCCATCAGGGCAACGCGCCCGTCATGCTGTCCTCAACTCTTCCAGCCTCAACCAGCGCTGCTGAGCCATTTCAAGGCCCGGTCGGATCGATGTCGCCGGTGCTTGATGCGAGTCCTTTGCCGTCGGGCGAGCGATCGCTGCCTGAGTTGAAGACCAGACTCCATTGGCTCATGGGGCTCCGCGTTGCGATCGTGACGCTGATGCTTGGGCTGTCTTTGGCCTTTCAATCGACACGTGGCGAATCCGCGCCCACCTTTACCGCGCTGATTGTGTTCACCTACACCATTACCATCGTGTACGCGGTGGTGTTGAGGCGGCTGACGACGGCCGTGGCGTATACGGCGTTCATCTGGGTGCAAGTGGGCGTCGACGTCATTCTCGAGACCGTCCTGATCGCGAGGACCGGAGGCGTCGAGAGTCCGTTTGCTGTGTTGTACGTCATCACGGTCACGGTGGCCAGCCTGGTGCCGCATCGACGTGTCGGCATCGTCACGGGAGCCGGCTGCACCTTGCTGTTTGGTGGCATCACGGCGGTGCAATATTTCGGACTCCTGAATGCCTCCACGTGGTTGCCTCCCAGCAAGCTGGAAGGCCCGGAAGCGTTACAGACCTTTGAGGTGTACGGGCTGGCCTTTCTGGTGGTCGGGTTCTTGAGCGGGGTGCTGGCCGACGAGCTTCGTCACGCCGATCAGTCGTTGCGAGAGAAAGAGCAGGGCCTCAGCCGCCTGCAGGTATTCCATGAGAGCATTGTGCGGAGCATCAGCAGCGGAGTGTTTACGACCGATCAGGAAGGGCGCATTACCTCATTTAACCCCGCCGCTCACGAGGTGACGGGTTACGCGTTTTCGGAGGTGCAGGGCCGTTTGTGGCACGAAGTGTTCAATTGGCATCGCGAGGGGGAGGCACAGGATACCGCCGTCACCTCGCCGCCTTTGCGCTTCGAGGTGGACTGCTTTCACGCCAACGGCAGCTGCCTCGTGCTGGGCATGACCGTATCGCCTCTCCAGGAGCAAGGGACGCAGCGAGGTCTCGTAGGAGTTTTTAAGGACCTTACGCAGATTCGCTATTTGGAAGAAGAGATGCGCCGGCGGGAATGGCTGGCCAACTTGGGCGAGATGTCGGCCGGGATGGCACATGAAATACGTAACCCACTCGGCGCGCTTGCCGGCGCCATGCAGATGCTCCGGCAGGATGTCGGATCGGATGAGACCAGCCAGCGGTTGATGGACATTGCCATTCGGGAAGCCAGGCGCCTCGATAATATCATCACGGAGTTTTTGCAGTATGCGCGCCCGCCGGCGCTGAATCTGATGGAGCAGGATTTGAATAAAGTCCTTGCCGACACGCTGGATCTGATCCAACATGAAGCACGATCACGAGCCGGTATCACGATCATGTCCCGTTTGGCCCCGACGGCCCTCGTCGCAAAAGTTGATCAGGATCAATTGAAGCAGGTGTTCTGGAATTTGTCGACGAATGCCTTTGACGCCATGTCCGGGGGAGGAACGTTGACGATTGCCACCGGGGTGCGGCGTGTGGAAGTCGGGGGGCGCCGCGAGGATGTGATTGAAATCAGCTTTCAGGACCACGGCGAGGGCATCCCGAAGCAGAACTTCGACAAGATCTTTCTTCCGTTTTTTACGACAAAGAAGGAAGGCTCAGGATTGGGCCTGGCTCAGGTCCATCGCATCGTGGAGTTGCACGACGGATGGATCAAAGTGGAGAGCGAGGTCGGTGCCGGAGCGAGATTTGTGGTCTGCCTTCCGCAAACTCCAGAGACCGGCGCGCGCTTGCGGCATGAGGGAAGGGAACCGTGGAAAAGATTCTAGTCGTCGATGATGAGCAGGGCCTGCGGGATGTGCTGAGCATCATGCTGAAGCGGGCGGGATACGCCGTGACCGTGGCGTCGGACGGTGAAGAGGCGATTGCGCAGCTCCAGAAAGAAATTTTTGATCTGGTGATCACCGACCTCAAGATGCCGAAAGTGGGCGGCCTCGAAGTGCTCAAGGCCGTCAAGGCCTCATCGCCCGACACCGTCGTGTTGATGATCACGGCCTTTGCCTCGGCCGATTCCGCCGTCGAAGCGATGAAGCACGGGGCCTATGACTATCTCACCAAACCTTTCCAAGTAGATGAAGTGCAGCTGATTATTCGCAATGCGATTGAGCGGCGCCGGCTGTCGACGGAGAACATGCTCCTCAAGCGGGAATTGGCCAGCCAGTCGTCGTTTTCCCAGATCGTCGGCCAGAGCGAGGCCATGCAGAAGGTCTACGATGTCATCAAGAAAGTAGCGGATTCCAGGAGCAATGTCCTGATCGGCGGGGAAAGCGGCACCGGCAAGGAGTTGGTGGCGCGCGCCATTCATTTCAACAGTGCTCGAGCCTCCATGCCGTTTGTGACGGTGAACTGCAGCGCGGTGCCGGAAACACTGCTGGAAAGTGAGCTATTCGGCCACATGAAGGGCTCCTTTACCGGCGCGATTTCCAACAAGGCCGGTCTGTTTGAGGTGGCGAACGGCGGCACGATCTTCCTCGATGAAATCGGCGATACCACGCCCGCGATTCAGGTCAAGTTGTTACGTGTCATTCAGGAACGGGAGTTCCGGCGAGTCGGCGGAACCCAAGATGTGAAGGTGGATGTGCGCATCGTGGCGGCCACAAATCGCGATTTGGAAAAGGCGGTCGCGGAAGGCGCGTTTCGTGAGGACCTGTACTACCGCCTCGATGTCATTCCGATCAAGCTCCCGCCGCTGCGTATGCGTACCGGAGACATCCCGCTGTTGAGTCAACATTTCCTGGAGAAATTCTCCAAGGAAAGTGGTAAACCAGTGCCCACGATGAGCCAGGAGGCCATGCGCGTGCTATTGGCGCATGAGTGGCGGGGCAACGTTCGTGAGTTGGAGAACGTCGTCGAACGCGTGGTGGCTTTCACGATGGGATCGTCGGTGACGGAAGCGGATATTCGCGGCTGGCTCCATAAGCCGGTGAACAACCAGCAGGCGGTGCCGTCGGAATTGCCCGAGGACGGCCTTGACCTTGAGGGGTTGATCAACACGATCGAGAAGGATCTGCTGTTGAAAGCGCTGGAGCGGAGTCAGTGGGTCAAAAAGCGAGCCGCGCGATTGCTGCGGTTGAATACCCGGTCGTTCCGGTACCGTCTGGAAAAATATGAAATTAAAGGAGGCCGGGATTAGCGCCGCCCTGTTTGCTGCGAGTGAACTCTACTAGCCTGCGTGTTCTGACTCCTGCCAAGGTCAATCTCATTCTCCGGGTCCTCGAACGACGGCCTGACGGTTTCCACACCATCTGGTCATTGATGCATACGGTCGGGCTCAACGATGAGCTGACCCTCACGATGCGGCCCGCCGCTGCGTCGCGGATCACGTTGCGTTGTGATCAGGCCGACCTGGCGGTGGATCAGACCAATCTTGTCTATCGGGCGGCGGATCTCGTGTTGGCGCGAGTCAACCGGACGATTGATCTCTCCATCAACCTCACCAAGCGCATTCCCATGGGAGCCGGACTTGGGGGAGGAAGCAGTGATGCTGCGGCAACTATTCTGGGCTTGAATCGGTTGTTAGACTTGAAATGGTCAGTCGAACAGATGTCGGAAGTCGGGCAGCAGCTGGGGAGTGATGTGCCGTTCTTTTTTGTGGCGCCTGCCGCGTGTGTCACCGGTCGGGGCGAGCACGTGCGTCCGGTTCAGGTGACGGGAAACAGATGGATCGTGCTCGTGAGTCCGGGATTTCCTGTTCCGACGAAATGGGCCTATCAGCAGTTGGCCGCCAGCCGCGCCGGTGTGCGACCGCTCTCGGCGGCGGTGCAGTCCTTGGATCAACGTTCCGGGTTGGATTGGTCTGAGGTTGTTCCGTTGGTAGAAAACGACTTCGAGGCGCCCGTGTTCGCTCACCATCCGGTGCTGGGGCAGATCAAGAGCCAATTGCTGAGCTCGGGCGCCGAGGTCGCCCTATTATCCGGGAGCGGAGCGACCATGTTTGGCGTATTCCGAGACCAGTCTGCCGCGCAGCAGGCGGCGGATGTGTTCGGGCGCAATCCAGGCATGACAGCCTATGCCGTACCGGCGTCCGGCGTGCCATCGACGACGGTCCTGTAGGTCCCTGAGCGCGAGGCGATCAGTTCGAAGCTGCGGATCGGTCAGGGCCGTCCCTTCACGGCGCTATGCTCATGTCGGGCCGTCACTTCCGGTGACGGCCTTCGCCAGCCACAGATTGTTGACAACTTCGCAGGCTTTTCGTTAATGTGCTGAGCTTCGGTAGGCGTCCTCTTGTCCTGACAGTGCCAGGTCGGCGGGATTAATAGCGGGTCCGTTCCGTGCCCACCGTTCTAGACGAACTCGATACGTACCGTAACAGCATCGGCATCACCACGTACCGCATCGAAGGGGTGGAATGAACAGGGAATTGAAGCTCTTTTCGGGCAACGCCAATCCTGCGCTTGCGCGCGCGATCGGGACGTATCTCGACTTGCCCATCGGGGCAGCCACCGTCTCCTCGTTTAGTGATGGAGAAATTCGGGTACGCATAGAAGAGAATGTGCGCGGGGCGGACGTGTTCCTTATCCAGTCCTGTTGTGCGCCGGTCAATGATTCGATCATGGAAATGCTCATCATGATCGATGCCCTCAAGCGTTCGTCCGCCAATCGCATTACCGCCGTCATCCCGTATTTCGGGTATGCCCGGCAGGATCGTAAGGATCAGCCGCGCGTGCCGATCTCTGCCAAATTGGTGGCAGACCTGATTTCCACCGCCGGTGCCGACCGAGTGCTGACGATGGATCTCCATGCCAGCCAGATTCAGGGGTTTTTCAATATTCCCGTGGATAATCTCTACGCATTGCCGGTGCTGTTGGATTACATCACCAAGCGCAGGATCGAAGATTTAGTAGTCGTATCGCCTGATGCCGGCGGCGTGGAACGGGCCCGAGCCTTTGCGAAACGTCTTCAGGCCAATCTCGCCATTATCGATAAACGGCGGGAAGGGCCGAATCAGGCCCAGGTCATGAATATTATCGGTGATGTGCAGGGGAAGAGCGCCCTGCTTCTCGACGATATGATCGATACTGCCGGTACGATTGTGCAGGGGGCTCAAGCGTGTCTGGAGAAAGGCGCGCGAGAGGTGTGGGCCGGTTGCTCCCACGGAGTCTTGTCGGGACCCGCATTGGAGCGTCTCCAGCAATCGGGACTGACGGACGTGTTGGTGACCGATTCGATTCCCTTGCGCGGCAAAGAGTTGACGTGTCCGAAGTTGAAATTGTTGTCTGTGGCACCGTTATTCGGTGAAGCCATCAGACGTATCCATGAGGATGAATCAGTGAGTTCGTTATTCGTGTAGGCCGTCCGCGTGGAGCGACAGGTCGAGGAGGAGCATCATGAAATTCGAATTAACCGTTGAGAGCAGAGAAGGTGGAGGCAAAGGCCCAGCGCGTCAACTTCGTCGGGCCGGTCGCGTGCCGGCGGTGCTGTATGGGCAGGGGGAATGTCTCCTACTGTCCGTCAAGCCGGATGAACTGGTCAAAATTTTGCGGTCTCAGGCCGGATCCACGGCGCTCATCTCCCTCACGATCAACGGGGCGAAAAGCAAACCCAACCGGACGGCTCTGTTGCGAGACTTCCAGGTGGATCCGATCACCAGCAGCGTGCTGCATGCAGATTTCTTCGAAGTCGCGATGGATAAGCCGATCCGCGTAAAGGTGCCGATCCATTTGACCGGCGGTCAGCCCTTGGGATTGAAAGAGGGCGGCGTACTGCATCAGGCCTTGCGCGAATTGCATGTCGAATGTCTTCCGTCGGTGTTGCCGGATTTCATCGCCATCGATGCGTCGCAATTGCAGATCAATGAAGGTATCCATCTCAAGGATATTCCGAAGACGGAAGGCTTGCGCTTCCTGGATGATCCCGACCACATGGTCGTGAGCGTGGCGGCACCGATGACCGATGCCAAGCTGGAATCCTTGCTTGCCACCGGAGCAGCCGGAGCTGAAGGCGCCAAGGAACCGGAAGTGGCAGCCAAGGGGAAAGCGGCGGCTGAAGGTGCGGCTGGTGCGGAAGCCGGCAAGGCGGGTGATGCCAAGGCAGGGGCGGCGCCTAAGGCGGGGGCGGCTCCAGCCAAGAAGGAAGCAGAGAAGAAGAAGTAGTCCCGTTGCGCCTCCTTGTTGGATTGGGAAATCCCGGAGCCGAGTATGCCGAGACGCGGCACAATATCGGCTGCTGGGTGATCGAACGGGCGGCGGCACGGTGGTCGATACGTCTCACCAGGAAGGGCGCGGCCCAGCGAGGCTCGGGTCGCGCCGGTTCCAAACTTGTCGAGTTGGCCCAAACGCTCGACTGGATGAATCTTAGCGGTCCCCCCCTCAAAGGTCTTCTACGGGAACTAGGTCTGACGCCCGAGTCCTTAGTCGTCGTGCATGACGATCTGGATCTTGATCCAGGTCGATTGCGGATCAGGCAGGACGGCGGCAGTGGCGGGCACAATGGTCTCAAGTCGATCATCGAAGCCTTGGGCACGTCCAAGTTCGTCCGCTTGAAGGTTGGAGTGGGGCGCCCGGCTCCGCGGCAAGATTCCGCGGACTATGTGCTGGAGCCTGTCTCACCTGAGGAGCGAGCTCTGTATGTCCCCTGTCTTGACCGGGCCGTCGATGCCTTGGAGTTGCTCTTGAATCGCGATGTCGCCACGGCGATGAACCAGTTCAACGTGCGGGAAAAACTCGACGACAAGTAGGTCGCGATAAGTCTCCTCTCACCTGTCCGGATCTTTCGTCGTCCCCCCAATGAGCCAGTTCTTTCGATGAGGCGTACATTCGCCGGGCGTGGTCCTATGATGGCGCGGTCCCTGCGGGCTCCTCAAGTCGGCAGCAGTCATCTCTCTCCCTATGGTAGAGTGAAGTATTCCCGTCACTTTGGGAGAAATTGTGACGATGCCAGTTCAATTGCCTCTCTCACTCGCTGCGTTTGACCTTTCTCCTGAGCGCGGCTTTCTTCCTGCGACAGACCCCTTGGAGCATCTTCCTGACGAGCCGATCGTCAATCAGATCGGGACGGAGTTACCGAAGTTTCTCGCCGCCCGACATTTCCGTCAGTTTATTCAGGATCGATTGGAGATCATGGGCGCGGTGGCGGACGATTGGGGGCTCGACGTCTTCCGTTCCGCCATGCGGACGCTGTCGTTTGCCGGCCATGCCTATGTCTGGGAGGACCCGGACCATCCGGCGGACAGATTGCCGGCCAGCATTGCCGTGCCCTGGTACCGCATTGCGCAGCAGCTCGGCCGTCCGCCCGTGCTTTCGTACGCCTCCTATGCCTTACACAACTGGCGTCGGCTCGATGTGCATAAGCCTATTGACCTGGGAAACATTGTGCTCCTGCAGAATTTCCTCGGCGGGCTCGATGAGGAATGGTTTGTGCTGATCCACATCGATATTGAGGCGAAGGCCGGGCCGGGGTTGCAGGGATTGGTTCACGCGCTGAATGCCGCGCAGGCGGATGATGCGGAAGCCGTGTTGGCCGGCTTACACGCGCTCGCAGCCGCGCAAGAGGCGATGCGGGAAACGCTGCTTCGTATGCCGGAACGTTGCGACCCCTACATCTATTACAGTCGCGTGCGACCCTATATCCATGGATGGAAAAATAGTCCGGCATTGCCACAGGGGGTGACGTACGAAGGGGTCACGGACTATGCCGAACGCCCGCAACAATTTCGCGGAGAAACCGGATCGCAAAGTTCCATTGCGCCGGCGTTGGATGCCGGCCTTGGCGTGCTCCATGCCGACGATCCGCTGACGCAATATCTGGTGGAGATGCGTGACTATATGCCGCCGCGCCATCGCGCATTTGTGTCTGCGCTGGAGGCGTGTGTGGATGGGCGGCAGCGCCCATTGCTCGCTGGGTACGCTCGGGATCGTAAGACGACGAATCCCCGACTATGGAATGCATTCTGTGCCTGTGTGGACTTGCTTGCCCAATTCCGCGACATTCACGTCGGCTATGCCGAGCGGTATATCTTTCGCCAACACCAGTCGCATGCGAGTAATCCGACTTCAGTGGGCACAGGTGGAACGCCGTTCATGCCCTATCTGAATAAACATCTCGAGGAGACCAAGCACCTTATCCAGGACTGACTGCGCTGGTGCGCGTCTGCATGCCCTTGTTCAGACTGGAATAATGGTCGCAGAGTTCGTACACTGCGGTCGTGCTGGAACACTCCGACGTATGCGCAAACCCGGCGAACCCATTTACCTTCGAGTCCACCTGATCGCTTTGGCGTTGGTCCTGCTCGCCACGGTGGCCTTGCCTCGGGCAGCGGAGTTTTTTCTCGGCCCGCTGAGCTTCGGCACCCGCGCGCTGGCGGGGATTGCGATTGCCGTCGCGGGTGGCATTGCGTTGTACATGCTCTATAACTCTTCTGCGCGGAACGAGCCGTAGCCGTCAGGAGGGCTCTCTTCCGCTTGCGCGGCAGTGTTGCTGAATCGAATCGACCTATTCTGCATGGATCCTGTCTCTCGCCTGGGTACCACGACCTTACCGTACGTGTGATTCGACATCACGGAAGTCAGAACAGCAAAGTTGTCCAGTCCTCTGCGCTGAGTGCCTGTTATGATGATGTCAGGCCTCGCCCATGGAGTATGTCACCATGGTATGGACACGTTATGTGCGCAGCGGGTTTTCAGTCGCATTGTGCTTGTCAGTACTCCTCCTCGCTCCTCTCGCGTCCAAGGCCGAATGGTATGCGGCCGCTCAGTTGGGGGTGAACTTCGCCGATCCTATCCGCAATGTTCGAGGCAGCGGTTCCCTCGCAGGTCTGGAAGCGCCTAATTTCAATCTAAAAACCAGTCCCGCGTTCGGCGGGAAAGTGGGTCTGTTTCCCAATCACGGGATCCTGGGAATCGAATTGGATGTCTCCCACAGCACGCCGCACATCAAGAATCTCGACGACATCCCGGGCATTCATCTCTCCGTGACCAACATCGGTCCGAGTGTGCTGCTGCGTTATCCGGGCTTGACCTGGCAACCCTATCTCGGGGCCGGGCCAGCCCTGCTGGTGGCGCATCTCGGCCGATCTGCAACGACGGAGAGTGATACGCAGGTATCGCTCGGCGCGAATGTGCTGGTCGGGATCCGGGCATTTGTCACGCCCAAGGTGGCGCTGTTTACTGAATATAAGTACACCGATTCGACGTTTCGCTTTGGCGGTGCGTTCGGGCCGGTGGGTGGATTCGACGGGACTTATCGAGCCCACCAGTTATTCATGGGCCTGTCCTATCACTTTTAAGAGGCTTGCCATGACGCGATCCATGGTCTGGTTCTTTCTCGGGAGCATTCTGCTGGTCACGGCGGGATGCGCAGAGTCATTGCATCAGGGGCAGCGGCACACCGCATGGAGCCACCGGTCGAATGCCGGGTATACCGACGGACCAGCGTACGGAGGCGCAGGATATTGGTGGAATCCCTTTGGGTACTATGGTCCCGGCTACGGCTGGTACGGAGGCGGGTACGGCGGCAGTCATCAATCGACAGGTGCGCCGGCACCTCGCCCGACTCCGCCGGACAACGCGCCGCCCCAGTTTCAAAAGAAGTATTGATCCGAAGAGGTCATCGACGCGATGGGTAGACGAATGGTAGATCAGCATGGGGTCAGTATGCGCTTACGCGCGTGCGCGCTGGCGTTCTGTGCGGTAGCGTTGATGCCGGCCTGCGCCCAGTCCGTGCATCAAACGCAACGGCTCGCCCAGCAGGACTTCATGCTCGATCCTGGTTATGCGGGCGCCCAAAACTATTCCTATTGGCCTGGCCCCGGTTACGGATATGGCCTTGGATACGGGGCCGGGTATTGGGGTGGGCCGCTGGGTTACTATGGTGGACCCTACGGTCCTTTGGGATTTGGCTGGTACGGTGGTTATGGGGGATTTGGCGCAGCGCGTCCGCCGTCAAGTATGTCCGGAGCACGTCCTGCTCCGCCACCTCACACGCCTCCGCAATTCAGGAAGAAGTACTGAGAGGCCTGATGCGACGTTCCACTGGAGTGAGTTACCACGAGAGAGGTGCCGTATCGATGTGAGACAATTCGATTCAATCCTTCCTGTATCCATTCCAATACTGTTTTGTATCCAAATCGATAAGAGACCGATCCCATCCTCAATCGGATCTGCACCTTCCAATTCAGATTCGGCAGCATTCATCTTGCCCTGAGAAAAGCGCGAGCACCGTGCCAGTCAAAGCCTTGGTACATACGTGAATACCGCATTCCCACCATTTTGAGCATCACCATGATCTGCCCGCGTAGTCTCTGCGGATGTATTTTTCGTTGGGACTGATGGGAAATGGCTTGGCAAGTATTGTGCAATCTGATATCTCGTGCCCGGCCGAATGCAGACTGAGTGGTTATCCCCTGCGTAGAGTCTTTGAGAGAATTGCCGCTTCCAGACCTTGCTCTTAGTTGATTGCCGAGAAATTAGGTGCCGTCTGTTTCCAGGAGGAGGACTTTTGATGCGTGTACCGTCCACTGCCACCCTATGGATGATCGCTATGCTTGTTTTGTCCGGTATGATCCCGCCGCCCGCCGCGCTCTCACAGGCGGTGACGCCGTTTCAGATCGTGGGACACATCCAACGTCTGACGCTCGATAGTCCCGCAGACCCCCTGTCCGGGGCCAAGCTTACGGTGAATGGCGTGGAGGTGGTACTGCCGAAAAATCTCGTGATCCAATTGCCGGCCGCCTATTTTACCGCCCAGCAACTGTTCGAGAAGGCGCAGGGCGTATCAAAAAAATATCATGAATCCGGCCTTGCCTTGAGCGACAAGTTTCCTCCACTGGCGGCTTTTGAGGTCGACGTCAGCGGAAATATTGTCAATGGCCTCTACATCGCCGGCCTCGTCAGCATTTCGCAGCAATCGTTGAATACCAGCGCTGGCTTCATCCATCACATCGATACCGTGACCGGCATGATGTGTGTGGGCGGAAGTCCGACAGCAGCGGCCTGTGGCGGGGGCGATACGCGTCTTCGCTTGAACGATCCTGTGTTGGAGGCCTCGGATGCCTTTGCAGGGGATGGACGATACGGCAAGCCGAATCCGTTACCGCCACCGGTTGGTCTTGATGATCCGAACTCTCGCTACCCCGATCCACGCTTTACGGTCGACCAAGGCAATCCCACGGTGCACGCGTTGACCGGCTATCCCATGTGCGTGCCGCGCGCCGCCAATGACGCGCAATGCCCGAGCCAAAATCGACCGGCACAGCTCACCTTTGTTATGGATGCTGTCGATCTGGTGCCGCCGATCAAGTTTGGAAACAATGCGATTCAGGCCTGCCCGGTGTGTGATGCTGGCAAGCAAGCACCCCTGAGAGTCGGCGATTACATTACTTTTGCTGGTACGAGGGCTCGTGACGCGCAGGGCGATTTTGTGTCGGTGCACACACTGGTGGCAAATGTGGGCATCTATACGAAGCCCGGTGGACGCGCCTATGTGAGCCTGGAGGAGTCTCTGCTTGGAACAAGAGGGCCAGTCGTGGACTGCGGCGCTGCCGCTGAATGCCAGGACCGCTTGAAGGTCGAAGGCTTCACGACTGATCCAAGTCGGCGTGTCAGCGTCTATGCCGTGGATGTTGTGCCAGGCGGGGTCCCCAAGGTGCGGTTGCTACACAGTACGGAAAAGGATCAAGCCGTCTTTGGAAGGTTTCGCTATGTCCCACCATTGACGGCCGCTGCGTTGTTCGATTTCAACGGAAATTTAAAAGGAGCCACACGTGAGCTGATGGTGCGGATTGACGATCCCGCGTCGCTACCGGATGGCAGCGATGTGCCGAGTACCCCCAAAGCCGCGCATGGCCTGACCGCCGGTGTCTACGTTGCGCCGGTCGGGGAATATATTTTCCCGGAACCGACAGGCGTGCAAGGGGGCGCACAGCCCGCGCTGAATTTTCAATGCCTGGCATTCCTGGCAAATGGATGGGCGCTTCCCGATAGTGGCCTACCCAATATTCCCCGACTGACGCCGTGGCCGGGAGTCGCAACGCCGACGTTTTCTTGCACGCAATAGTGTGTGATCGTCATCAATGAGCCCAGTGGAGACCTTGATCATGCGAGATGATGCATTCGTTCCATCGCCCACTCAATGGAGTGCGGCAATGCCTGCTGCAGATAGTCACGCCGCTCGATCCAGACAGGACCTGATTGGGAACCGGATCCGAGTGGTCGCCAAAACCGCCATGATTCTCAGTCTGTCTTTCCTCTGGTGGGGCTGTGCCAAACCGAAAATGCCGGTCTCCCAGCAGGTGGTCAAGCCGGCCTGTGAACGGACCATCACCGCCGAGGTCGTGGCCTTGGATCAAGTGTATTACTACAACCGGTTCGGTGCGTTTAATCCGGCAGGCATCATGTATGCGCTGAGCCGGGATGTTGTGCATGCCGATGAGAACGATCTCCTCAACGGTGAACTGGATGGTGGGTCGGACGAGAAGGAACAGGCGATTACCCTTCAGCACGGGCCTGCGGATCTCGGCTTGGCCGGGAATGTGAAATTGCGCTCCGATAAGCGGCCTCGGCCACTGGTGCTCAGGGCCAATGAAGGCGATTGCCTGGAGGTGACCTTCACCAACCTGCTTTCCCCGGAGACGAACGGTCAGGAAGTCATGCTCGATCCAGAAAAGCGGCTCGTCCGGCCGGATAAGCGAGTGACGGCGGTCAGTGACAGTGACGAACCGTCAACCCGGCATGCCTCTATGCATGTCAATGGCCTGAGCTTGGTGGATTCCATCGACTCTCAGGGGGCGAATGTCGGTCGCAATGGATGGCACGACCAAAGCGGGAATAAGACAGAGGGCCGGTGTTCATCGAACCGAAGCGATTTTGGGAAAGATCTATGCGCGCTGGCGGCGCCCGGTGAAAGCAGAACATATAGGTGGTACGCCAAAAAGGAAGGGACATTTTTTCTCTATTCCATGGCTGCGCCTGCCGGAGGCGAGGGAGACGGCGGGCAAATCGGATTAGGTCTATTCGGAGCAATTAATGTGCAGCCGCGTGGCGCAAAGTGGTATCGCTCGCAGGTGACCCATGACGATTTGAACGCGGCCCGTCACAAGCAGTCGACGAAATTTCATCAACCGGTCGTCGACTATGAGGCACGGTATAAGAGCGGACCACAGACCGGCGACCCGATTTTGAATATGCTCAGGTGCCACTCGCAAGACAATCGCCGATGCGAACTCGTCCATTCGGATTTGAATGCGGTGATCGATATTGATCGTGAACACGGCTGCGAAAAAATGGGCGAGGGCAAAGCCTGCGGGAAGCCGTACCGTGAATTTACGGTCATTTTCCATGATGAGATTACCGCCGTGCAGGCATTTGATGAGATCAGAGAAGAGGGCAGTCCGCTGAGTTCGCTTCGGGACGGGATGGGGATCAATTACGGCGCCTCGGGTGTGGGCTCCATGGTCGTGGCCAATCGGAACAAGCTAGGCCCGGCGCGCGATTGTGTGGAATGTAAACTTGAAGAATTCTTCCTCACGTCCTGGGTCAACGGCGACCCGGCGATGGTCGTGGGATACGAGCGGGGGAAGGACGGCAGTTACAAGAAGGACGCCAATGGGCGGTTTGTGATGCAGGCGAAATACCCTGATGATCCGTCCAATGTGCATCACTCCTATCTCGGCGACCCCGTCCGCTTCCGGAACATGCATGCGGGCCCCAAAGAAACCCATGTGTTCCATTTGCACGCTCATCAATGGGTCGAAGATAAGCACGATCCGCTCTCCCACTACCTGGATTCACAAACGATTTCCCCGGGCACGACCTTTTCGTACGAAGTGCATTACGGCGGATCGGGCAATCGAAATCTCGGACCGGGCGATTCCATTTTCCATTGCCACCTCTATCCCCATTTTGCGCAGGGGATGTGGGAACTCTGGCGGACTCACGATGTGTTTGAAGATGGAGGGCATGACCGCTGGTTGTACGATCACGATATTGCCGGAGGGACCCCCACACCGGCGATTGTGCCGCTGCCCCGGACGCCGCTGCCGCCCATGCCGACTCCGACGTTCAAGGGGTATCCCTTCTACATTGCCGGTGAAGCCGGACATCGGCCGCCGCAACCGCCGCTCGACCTGGAAGGCGGGGATGACGCCGGCACTCTTCGTCGCCATGTGGTGGCGGGTGGCACGGTTCGCGATGCCCTGGATGCGCACGGGCCTCAGGAGATGAAGCAAGCGCCTCCTCTGAACAATGACTTGTTTGATCAAGGGCGGCGGGAGTCGGCGCATATCGCCGCTCGTGTCTCGACACAGAATACCGACAAGGACCTGGTCGGGTTAGCGCGTGAGTTAGTTACGGCGAAATTGAACGTGAAGTCGACCGCCGGTACAACAGACGAAAAGGCGGCGATGAAGTTTCATGCGGGAATAGCTCAGGTCAATGGCGCTTCCGCGGTCCGCCCCGGCGATCCTGGCTGGACATACACTCCCTATAATTGGGAGGCTCCCGGGTATGTGACCTGCTTCTCCAACGGCATCTGCGATGACCCTCACGGGACACGGGTATTGTTCCATGTGAACGGCGGTGGCAATGTCGCGGAGGCCAAACGTGGAGAAGGTGAGGCGGGGGCACCCTTTTCAAATCCCTGCCCTAAGCACTTTGTCGATGAGAAAGGCACGATTCACGACGTGAGGACGCGGGAGTATCGCGCCGTCTACATCCAGATGAGTATGACGGTCAACAAGTCGGGTTGGCACGATCCCCAAGCCCGCTTCCCGGTGTTGGAGCAGGATGTCAAAGATACGCTGGACGGGAATCGTCCCACAGAGCCGCTTTTCTTCCGGGCGCAGTCCGGGGAATGCGTCGTCTTTCATGCGACGAACCTGATCCCGAGCAATCTCAATCTGGATG
>WBZX01001378.1_pt1 | contig 18424 bp, 12 predicted proteins | sample 5204211 | NCBI WGS metagenome assembly WBZX01 (sample SAMN12344362, study PRJNA552823) | activated sludge metagenome | biome: Activated sludge suspended growth; feature: Nitrification reactor; material: Wastewater; isolation source: activated sludge from nitrification reactor of wastewater... | reverse complement strand
AATATTTTCAAAATAATTTAGATTGCTGCATCGCCCGCCAGGTCCCGAATTTCCTGTGCGCTCACCAACTACGAGATCGCCCAATCCATCACCATTGATATCTACGATTTGCGGTGTAGCGGATACCCCTACAGCAATGTTCATATACGGATAGGACACTACATCAAAATCCATTGGCTGCCCCTGTGATGCGGTGTTCTTAAAAAAGAAGATTTTACCATTTTGCTCACCTACGACCAGATCAATACTCCCATTACCATCTATATCGCCAAAAGCAGGTGCGAAATCAAACGTAGGCAAAGCACCATACTGTGACATGCCCAGGTAATCACCATCCACTAAAACGAAATACGGTTGTGTCGGTGTACCTTGATTTTGAAACAGCCATAATGTTGGAATACGGGTCACGGTACCTTCCGCAAAAGTATACCCTCCTACCAATAGGTCACTCAGGCCATCTCCGTTGACATCCCCTATTGCCGGACGACTGTGCGAACCCACATCGATCATATCTTCCTGCAGGAAATGCTTGATGGTCAGCTTGTAATCCAGAGGTCCTGCTGCCGGATCATCATCATACCTCCATACACATTCATTATCCTCTGTCAGGGAGCGTGAATTGACTGCAGCTATGAGTTCTGGTTCAGGATCATCATCCACCTGAACACTGTATGTAGCTACAAAAAACGGGAGATCAACAGGGATATCTGTTGACGGATAATGACTATCCTGCTCTGTAATCCACGCCTCCTCTGCATTGAGTCCGTTGTGCAGATATACAATCCGGCGGGATGAAATATCTCCGATGTATGCATCCTTGTCCCCGTCATTATCCGAATCCAGGGCAAGAATAGTACTGCCGGCATGGCGCGGGAGGATATGATCCTCACCTGTAAAGTTTCCATCCGAACACATATCAGGATTGTCACTCAGGTATACGGTCTCACTCAATTCATTTTCAAGAATTTTACCCCAGCAGATATCTTCAGCTACAAAACGAAGTGAATCGGTTTGCCATCCTGATTCAATCGAACGATTGGAGAAATAAGTAATATAACTGCCTCCTGGCTCAAAGACCAGTATATCAAGGTCACCATCCCCATCCACATCTGTAATGGCTGGTATGTCATCCCACGATACATAGAGGTTGGTCAACCCACCACCCGCTGTCACCTGGAGATAATCCCTGTCCCTGTCCCTCATCTGTGTAAAGCTCCAATGCCCATTGTCATAGCCCCCCTTATACACTGTTACGCCCGCAACTCCTGAAGCAGAGGAACTGGTAAATAAGTCTTCAACCCCATCCTTGTTAAAATCTGCGGCCAGCACCCAATCCACCAATACCGGAAAATCAGGGAGGTAACTCCAGTCCATCACCCATCTGCCGGTTGCCGGCAGGCGGATAAATGTGCGCAATATATCTCCCTGCCGGTCAAAGGAAATCAAATCTGTGACACCATCACGGTTGAGGTCTATGTTGGAAAACTGTGGGGCATTGTATCCCCCGTTCCAATCCAGCGATAATTCCTTTCCGTTTATAACCACCGGGATTTGAATTCGTTCCTGGGCATATAGCATATTACATGAGAGTACCAGGAGCACAAGCTGGGTATATATGGATGATTTTTGCATGAGGTTCAGATTATTATCCAAAGGTAGGCCCTGGAGAGGAAAGATTTTGACGGCCAGTGAATAAACAATAAGATTTTCAAGGGTGTTAAGTGGACAGCCTGGGCGGTCACAGCTCACTGAAATCAATATCTTTATCCAATGGCCACTGAAACCGGCGAAAGGCGATATGCTGTACATCCATCATCGATGATGATGGCGCTGATCCTATGCGGGATCACCACCCTGTTTGGCGCATTAAGCCTGGCCTATGTGTATTCCCGCGCCGGATTGGGTATGTTCAGCATAACCATTCCATGGCTCTTTATTGTCAATACTGCTATCCTGGCTTCGACCGGCTTGTGCATCGAGCAATTCAGGAAGTACTATCACCTCCGTGAGGAAAAACTAACTATTCGCTGGGGCTACCTGACCCTTGGGACCACCATGCTTTTCCTGGTGATGCAAGGCATTGCCTGGTACAATCTCCTGGCGCATCAAATCACCCCGGGATCTTCAGGTGGATATGGGTTTCTGTACGCGATTTCAATCCTTCATTTCCTTCATGTGAGTGGAGGCATCCCGTTCCTATTGAGGATACTCCTACCACTCACTGTTGCCCACAGGCAAGGATCTGCCTCCCTGCTGTTTATAGATGACCACGTGCGACGCAAGTTGCGCCATGTCGCTTGGTATTGGCATTTTCTTGATGGGGTATGGATTTTTTTGATGTTGATCTTCCTTATTAGCTCTTTCCTTTAAGACACAGATCTGACTCTACCGTCTGGAGACGCAAACCATATTGCATTCAAGGCAATGGAGATCAAGTCGCAGACTGATGGCGCAGAAGGCGCCACTTGAACGACCGGTTTTGCACCTACAACGCAAGAATAATTTTTCGGTTGTAACAGCTACCGACCTTTAGCCCCGATGGGGCAATTTTGCCTAATTTGTTATCCCTGCTAACTGCCCACTGCTAACTGCTAACTAAAATTTTAACTCATGGCGGCTCTGGCGGATGATCACAGGCTCATCTCCGGTCATATCGACTACAGTGGATTCTTCCTGCTCAGCCCCTTCATTGATGATGATAAAGCCAACCTGCTTTTCATGGTGCCTGATCAAAATATCTGTATCTGAAAAGTACGGCTCTACCTCATCTTCGTGATTGATGACGGAGCTCACGATGAGTGGCATGTCCAGCTTACTCATGATGGACTTGATCACCGGATGTTGTGGTATACGAAGGCCAAGTGTCTTTCTCTTGTTCTTCAGAAAGGCTGGAGCCCTGTTACCCGAATTGAGAATAAAAGTGAATGGTCCGGGAAGGTTCTTATTCAGCAACCGATATACCGGTGTGTCCCATTGTGTGAAGTAATCAGAAGCCTGGCTGAGATCACGGCATATGATACTCATCATAGCATCCTTCGGATCAATATGCTTGAGCCTGCAGATCGTCTCAAAGCCGGCCTTCTCACTGGACAATGAACAATAAGCATATACAGAGTCAGTAGGGACTATCCCTGCCTTTCCTTTCTTCAGGCATTCGACGACAAACTCAATATCATCCGGATGCAATCCGTATCGTTGCGCTTCTATTATCATATTGGATTTGTTTTAAAGGTTGACATGCACAGCTTCAAGTGAAGCAGCCCATGATAAGTATAATTCCATCGCTTCACGCTTCGCGGTGTCTAGCGGATAGGAAATATTGTGAATAAGGTAATCTGTCTGCCATGGCTCAAGCCCACTGTCTGCTGACTTGACAAAATCAAAACCTGACTCAAACGCTTCATCGAGTTCGCGGATCAACTCCTCCGGTACCCCGGGCCTGGTGATCCAGACTGCAAATACCATGGGCAATCCCGTAAGTTCTTTCCATGCTGCAGCAAGGTCATACCTGTATGGATATTCGTCTCTGTAGGTAAACACTTTATCCCCGATCATCAGGCACGACTGAGGCAGGCTATCTTCTGCACCGAGACTGTAAGTCCATTCTTTGTCCCACAACCTTGCAGCAAGTATCTGCAACAGCAGGTTTGATGTCCTGCTGTGATCGTCAAGTCTCACCGAAGTGATTTCCGACAATGGCACTTTGCTCAGCAACATCACAGTACCTACCTCGCCATCAGCACCTATGCAATATCTCCCCCTGATTTCATGAGCAGGCAGATCATGCAAGGCTCCAACCGGACACAAGCTGATGTCAACCTTACCTTCATCAAATAAGCGGGCACACATGGAAGGGGTCACCCTGTATACATTAAGTTCCGTTTCCAGTTGCGTCCGCTTGATACCTTCTGAAAATGGCAGGGTATTGAGATACTCTACCAGTGCAATGCTATATTTCTTCAATGGACGATCAGTTTAAGGTGGGCAAGGGAATATACCCCTTGTACTCGTTATCTTCTGCAAATGCATCTTCACTCCAATCCTTGAGCTCATGATACAATGTATCCCTTTCTACCGGAATGCGTCCTGCATTTTTAATCAAGGTGACCAGGTCATAGGTACTCATCGCAGGATTCTGTTCCTCTGATCCGGCCATGCTGTAGATCTTGGTAGTATCATCAATCGTGCCATCGAGGTCATCTACGCCAAAGGACATAGACACTTGAGCCATGTGCCGTCCCAGCATCGGCCAGTATGCCTTGATATGATCAAAGTTGTCGAGATAGATCCTGCTCACCGCATACATCTTCATATCCTCGACTACAGTGCTCTCCGGAAGGTACGCCATTTCATTGTCCTTGTTCCTGAACTTGAGCGGGATAAAGGTCTGGAAACCTCCAGTCTTGTCCTGCAACTCACGCAGCCTGCGCAAGTGATCGACACGGTGGCTATACTGCTCGATGTGTCCATAAAGGATAGTCGCATTTGAGCGTTTACCGGCTTCATGCCACAACTCATGAATTCGAAGCCATTGGTCTCCGGTACATTTGTCAGCACTTATCTGTTCCCTGATTTCAGGATCAAATATCTCTGCACCACCTCCCGGCAGACTGTCTACACCGGATTCCACAATGCGTCGTACGCCTTCTTCATAAGATACTTTCGCCTTCTTAAAAATGTAATGGTACTCCACCGGCGTCAGTGCCTTGATATGTAACTCAGGGCGGTGCTCCTTGATTTTCCTGAACAACGCACAATAGAAATCAAGATCATACTGCGGCAATACGCCTCCGACGATATGCACTTCTGTTACAGGTTGATCATCATATTTCTTTACGATGTTGAGCATGTCCTCCATAGTGTACTCCCAGCCATCACTTCTGTGTTTGATCAGCCGGGAGTATGAACAAAACTTGCAGGTGTATATGCAGACATTAGTTGGTTCAATGTGGAAGTTGCGGTTGAAGAACGTCTTGTTGCCATTCTTTCTGGTCCTGACCAGGTCCGCCATCATACTCAATAAGGACAGCGGGGCCTTTTCAAACAGCATCATGGCATCTTCATCTGAGATCCTTGTACCATCAACAACTTTCTGCTGTATGGCTTTCAACTCCTGAGGTACGGACTCATCTTTCATGAGTGCTGCGAGCAAAGCCGCTTCGGTATTGGATTGGGTCATGATCTTACAAATATCGGATGATTTCCTTGGCCTTTTGATCATCATCAGGTTGGTCAGCCAGTATTTTGATCCTGCCTGCAATCTGCTGCGCGGAGAAATCACTGGCCCATAGCTTTTTGATGATGGTGTCAAGCGAAGAAGGTTGATAATAAACAATAGCCTCGTCCAGGGATGTTCCTGTCCTGCACTGTGCGGTAGCTGCGACAAACCGGCCATGGTACAGCGCCGGAAATATCTTGAGTTTCATCCCGGAACCATGTAGGCTATGCACCAGGACAATATGCGCATCTCGGATCAATGCTATCATCTTCTCCTGAGAAACATCCGCTTCCCGCCTAAGGTTGGAAAACCGGGCAAGTTTCTCCTCAAATGCACTGCTCCCTGACCTTCCGGCCACCAATACAGGATATGTTAGGTCTTTTGGAATCCTGGCCATCATATCTAGCAATGATTCCTGATTTATCTCTATCGAAAGGTCACCCTGATATAGGAGGTATTGCCCATGGCCCTCCAGGATATCAACTTTGTCATGGCCATGGTAGGGAGGCATAAATTCTGTATTTGCTCCGTGTTGCTCATACCATCCCGCATCATCCGGTGATATGGCAAATACTACATCAAACTTGCCGGCCAGGGCCTGCTCATAATCGCTGAGGCACAATGACTCTCTCCTGAATATCAATGCCTTGAATCCACGGCATTGATTTGCGAGTTCAGCATAATACTGATGCTCGATGTTGTGCGCACGAAGCATGAGTTTGCGGCCCTTGAGTTCACCTACAAAACCAGTGGTATGAATGCCTTCAAAAAGTATAGGCCTGTTATCCCCGAGTAGATTCCTGAGCAAATCCTGGCTTTTCCTGGAGGTAACTATATACGGCTGACCTTTCGAAATCAGGGCAGGCCAGACCACCCGCGGATAGTAATAGACCTTTTCAGCTACCTGCTCCAGGATGGGTTGAGGTTCGAATAAACCGTACACAAAACAATGCAGGTGAACCCTTATTCCCGCCCTCCTGAGGGCAGATATCCGGTTCCATACATCGATTGCCCCCCCATAGTTGGACGGATAGGGTACCGCAAAGGTGATTATATGGAGATCCGGGCTGGTCATTTTTGTCTGGCATCAATTCCGTTATGTACTGATAAACAGATGTTTAAAATCTGCTTTTGCTTCTTTGTCCGGAATAGATTGCCGTTTTGAAAATTTAGTATGTGGATGTAAAATTAATCTTACCTTTCTCAAGCCCAAGAACTTTACTTTTCAGGAATCATGGGGGACTACTGTACCCTTTCCTGATGACTATTACGAACTAAATCAATATCCTGATGCAAAGATGCTTTTTCATTGCTGGATTATTCTTGTTGTTATGTATTCCGGCATTTTTGACCGGACAGAATGCCATTAGAGGTGAGGTATTTGATGATAAGACAGGTGAACCTATAATAGGCGCTAACGTAGTCATCCAGGGGACAACGCATGGTACCGTCACAGATTTTGATGGCCATTACAAGATCGTCACGAATGAACTCCTGCCATTAACTATTGTCATCTCCTACACAGGCTACGAATCAGCAACTATTGACATCACACCGGAAAATATGTTCAACCGGACCAGCCTCGGCGAGACCACAGTTTTGATTGAAACGATCCAGGTCACCGCCAGCCGTATTTCAGAGAAACAAAAAGAATCTCCGCTGACCGTTGAATCCCTTGATCTCCAGGCCATAAAGGCCACTCCCAGTGCCAACTTCTACGATGGCCTCGGTGCACTCAAGGATGTAGATATGACCACCGCGAGCCTTGGCTTTAAAGTGATCAATACACGCGGATTTAATTCGACCAGCCCTGTCCGTTCGCTCCAGATCATCGATGGTGTGGACAACCAGGCTCCGGGCCTCAACTTTTCACTTGGCAATTTCCTGGGTTCCTCTGAACTGGATGTGCTCAAAGTTGATATCGTAGTAGGTGCCAGTGGCGCATACTACGGACCTAATGCATTCAACGGAGTCATCAGTATGGAAACCAAAAACCCGTTTATCCATCAAGGACTTTCGGGGATGGTACGTGCAGGACAGCGCAACCTTCTCGAAGGATCATTCCGGTATGCGGATGCCCTGAAGAATAAAAACGGAAAGGAATTCTTTGCCTACAAGCTCAACTTCTACGCCATGCGTGCGGATGACTGGCAGGCAGAAAATTATGACCAGGTACTCGATGCACGCGTGACCGTTCCTGATGACAACCCGGGCAGGTATGATGCAGTCAATATCTATGGAGACGAATATTATCCCCTCGCTGACGTAACCAATAGCGATGCCCACTTGATTTCAGATCCGGGAATCGGAACCTTCTACCGCACAGGTTACAAAGAAATAGACCTCGTTGACTATGACACCCGTAATATCAAAGCCAATGCTGCATTCCATTTCAGGACCAATCCTGACCTGGGTGTTGAATCCCCTGAACTCATCCTGTCCTCTTCCTTTGGTTCAGGGACTACGGTGTATCAGGGTGATAACCGATTCAGTCTAAAGGACATCCTGTTTTTCCAAAACCGCATTGAATTCAGGAAACGTGATCGGTACTTTATCCGTGCCTATGCAACCAATGAAGATGCAGGCAGCTCGTATGATCCATATTTCACTGCATTGAGGCTACAGGAAAGGACCAAAGATCCTACCAATTGGGCATTAGATTACAGGAGATTCTGGAAAGGCGTCGCCAATTATCCTAAGAGAATGCGGGAACTCGGATATCCTGTCCCAATGTTTGATCCGAACACAAACACTGTCAATTTTGATGTTGCCGGTGCTGAACAATGGCTGGTAGATTACAATGATTCACTGGCTATATGGCATTCGATGGCGGAGGCCTATGCCAATACTAAGAACATACACATAGAAGAGGGTATTTCCGATTTTCTTTACCCCGGCACTCCTGAATTTACTGCCGCCTTCAATGATATCACCAGCAGGTACAACAATGACGAAATGGGAACCCGTTTCTATGACAAATCAGGATTGTACCACTTGCATGGAGAATACACCTTTACACCATCCTTCATTTCAGAAATCAGGGTTGGGGGTAATTACCGGTTGTATGCACCTGTCTCGGCTGGAACGATTTTCAATGACAGCACAGAGGCGATCTATAATTCGGAATTTGGGTTTTATGCAGGCCTTGAAGAAAAGTTTTTCGACAATAAGCTGATAGCCTCAGCCACCTTGCGTGTCGACAAGAATGAGAACATGAACTGGATACAGACTCCGGCGGCCAGCCTTGTCTATAAAGCTGCGGAAAACACCTTCCTCAGGTTTTCTTTCTCCAGTGCTTTACGCAATCCAACATTATCTGACCAGTACCTGAAACTCAACGTAGGTCCGGCCACACTGGCAGGCCATATCGGACCAGTGGACAGCCTGATTACCATAGAGTCTTTCCTTGACGGCCTCAATTGCCTCTGTTGGGATACCTTACAGTACTACAGCATAGATGCCATCCGTCCTGAAAAAGTGACCACCTTTGAAATCGGCGCACGGACAAGCCTTTTCAATTCCCTCTTTGTAGACCTGGGTTATTACCGCAATGCCTACGAACATTTCCTTGGGTATCAACTTGGGGTAAAGACAGAACTGGACCTTGATGCACCACCACCAGTTTTCCCGGAAAATACTGTCATATACAGGTACTCTGCCAATTCGAAGACAAAGGTCAATACCGAAGGATTCAGTATAGGCCTCAATTACTACTTGTCCAGGGTCATCACCCTCAATGGCAATTATAGTTACAACAAACTGACCAAGGTGGATGAGGATGACCCGATCATCCCGGCATACAATACCCCCAGACACAAGTATAACCTTGGTATATCAGGCAAGGAAATCAATTTGTTTGACATCGGGATATTACAGAAAGTAGGATTCAGTGTCAACTACAAATGGGTTGAAGGCTTCCAGTATGAGGGCTCTCCCCAGTTTACAGGCTACGTGCCCACCTATGACCTCCTGGACGCCCAGGTCAGTGTCGACCTGGAAAGACTCAACAGCACGATCAAGGTCGGAGCCTCCAATATACTGGACAACCAGCACTTTGAAACATATGGTGGCCCGGATATTGGCCGTCTTGCGTATATTAGCTTACTTTACGACTTCAAAAAAGATTGATTACCATTCATCTATCACTAAACAAACAATGATTATGAGGAGATTTTACTTTGCTGCTTTATTCCTGGCTTTAACCCTTAATGCATCCACCCAGCATATTTTCCTGGAAGATGTATTCAGTAGTGTATCCGTAACCCCAAACCAGATCTATGGCGTAAATGCGACCATCCTGGCCTTCCCGGTTACCGGACAAGCCATACCACAACCACTGATCATGGACGTATACCAGCCTGAAGGTGACAATGCACCACTGAGGCCGTTAGTGATCTTCTGGCATACCGGAAACTTTCTTCCTTTTCCACAAAATGGAATTATCGGAGGTAGTCTCCGTGATAGTGCTGCAGTAGAAATCTGCAAGAGACTTGCCAGGGCCGGATATGTTGCTGCTTCTGCAGACTACCGCCTGGGTTGGAACCCGGTTGCTGTATCCAAGGATGAGCGCGTGCTCACGCTCATCAATGCTGCTTACCGCGGCGTACAGGATGCCAATACCTGCGTTCGTTTCTGGAAAAAGACTGTTGCCGAATTTGGCAATCCATTCCGTATCGACACTAACCGTATCGTACACATGGGTGAAGGAACAGGCGGATATGTTGGTCTCAACGTAGGCGCCCTGGACAATTACTTTAAGATCCCTACCGCTTCCAATGGTAAATTCCTCCTTTCTGACGGACAAGGTGGTTTTGTACCCATGGTACTTGAAGGCGTCAATGGAGATATCGAAGCTAAGAAAGTCGGGATCAACCCCGGTATTCCTTTCCTTCCATTCCCTGTCGGGGATACCCTTTGCTATCCTAACCACCCTAACTACAGCTCAAAATTTGCTGTCGGTGTAAACCTCGGTGGAGCTATCGGTGACACTGCCTGGGTAGATCCAGGTCAACCACCTGTGATATCCGTACATACTCCATATGATCCGTTTGCTCCTTACAAGGAAGGATTGGTACTCGTACCTGCAGATCCTCCTCTGGAAGTAGTAGAAGTACAAGGATCATATCTGGTAAGCTACCTGGCTAACCTGTATGGAAACAATCTCTCTATCGATCCAAGAAATGAGACTTCCCTGCAGTATGAAGTGACTGCTCATGCCAATACATTGAATGACGGTCTCGAAGGCCTCTATCCGATCTATGGTACAGGTGGTCCGTATGATAGTGCTCCATGGCAATACTGGGATCCTGCAACCAACGTAAACAGTGCAACAGGATTCCAAACCAATCCTGACATGACCAGGGACAAGGCATTGAACTATATCGATAGTATCATGGCCTATGTATTACCACGCTTGTATGCAACAATGGATCTCGACCAACTGACCAGCACTGAAGAACTGGTCAACATCGAAGACATCAAGATGGTCACCTATCCAAATCCTGCATCGGTGGAAGTATTTATCGGTGTCAACAAAGACTATCCGATCCGCAGCATTGCAGTCTATGATCTGAAGGGTACCTTAGTACAATCCATCACCGGGATCAACTCTAACTACTACAACCTGAAAGTCAAGAATTACCTGCCAGGCCAGTATGTGCTTCAATTCCAGTTTGACCAGGGAATTGCCGCCAGACAGATCGTCGTCAAATAACTTTTCGGTCAACCAATTGACCAATCAAGTCTAAAAAAGCCTGCAGTTGATACCGACTGCAGGCTTTTGTTTTTCAAATGCCTTTCGGAGATACTATCTTTGGGATTACGATGCAGTTTTTATATCCGGCTTTCCTGTGGGCGTTGACCGCACTCTCCATCCCCATCATCCTCCACCTCTTCTATTTCAGACGGTATAAAAAGGTATATTTCAGCAACTTACGCTTCCTACGTGAAGTAAAAGAGGAGACCTCGGCACGCAACAAACTACGTAATCTCCTCATCCTCCTGGCCAGGATCCTGGCGATGGCCTTTATCATCCTGGCCTTTGCCCAGCCCATCATCCCGGTCAATGACACCCTGAAAGCGGGAATACGCAACGTAAGTGTCTTTGTCGACAATTCTTTTTCCATGCAGTCCTTTGGCAAGGAACTGTCCCTTTTTGACCGGGCCAGGCAGAAGGCTAAAGAAGTGATCCTTGGATATGGCCAGGAAGACCATTTCCAGGTACTTGGACACGACCTGTCTCCGTCTCAAAACCAGTGGATCAGTCGTGAAGAGGCATTGGGCAGGCTGGAAGAAATGGAATACACCCCAAATGTCAAGCCCCTGTCCGTTATCGCCGGCAGGCAAAAACAAAATTTCGCGCGCGAGGATGGCAATCCTGTTTCATGGATGATTTCAGATTTCCAGAAATCCATCTTTGACCTGCCCATGACGGATACACTCAATACCATCAACCTGTTGCCCTTGAGCGGTGTCCAGGAAAAAAATGTAGCTATCGACAGCGCATGGTTTGAATCACCGGTGCAGACGCTCAACCAGACTTCGGCATTGCTCTTTAGCATTCACAACTATGCCAATGAAGATGCGGACAACATCCGTGTCACGATCGATATGGATGGCCAGGAAAGACCAGAAGGTACGCTGGATATAGCAGCCGGACAGGTCAGGATAGATACCTCTATGATCACTGTCATGAAGACTGGCTGGCATACAGTAGCTATCCGTATCAGCGACTTTCCGGTCACCTTTGATGACACCTATTACCTTACATTTAACGTAGCTGAAAATCTCCACATCCTGGCGATCAATGAGCAGTCTGAAAACAAGCGTGTATCAGCAGTCTTTTCGGACTCCCAGTATTTTATTGTTGAAAATTCCCTGGCCAACAATATACCCTACGCCAGGTTGCAGGAATATGACCTGATCATTCTCAACGAACTCAGGACGATTCCTTCCGGGCTCACTGCAGGACTGAAGAAATATGTTGAAGAAGGAGGTAATGCCTTATTTATTCCTTCTGCTGAAGGACAGGTCGAACAATACAATCCGCTTCTCCAGGCCATGAGTGCCAATCCATTTCTGCCCTGGACTCCGGGTCCACGCGAAGTTGGCAAGATCAATACTGATGCCTTTATCTATAAAGATGTCTTCAGCCGCACGCGCCCCAATATGCGCCTGCCCAAAGTGACTGCCTCCTACCCTTGTGCGGCAACCGGCAGCAAAGGCCAGTCTTTACTTTCGTTCAGGGATGGTGGCGACCTGCTCACTTTCTATACCCCGGGCAAAGGCGCTTTTTGTGTCCTTTCCGCCCCACTCGATGAAAAAATAAACGACCTGGTCCTACAGCCCGAAATATTTGTGCCCTTGCTTTATAAGCTGACCATCTATGCTTCGGATTTCAGGGATATGGCCTATACGATTGGAATAGATCACCTGATCGCTATCGACCGCAATGAGCTTGATCCTGATAAGGAATCGATCATCAAAGGGCCTGTTGAATTTATACCGGGCATAACACCACTTGGCACCAAGCTATTGCTGGATGTCCAGGGACAAGTGAAAACATCTGGCTTCTACAACCTCATGCAGGAAGACAAACTGGTCGCCTCACTGGCCTTCAATTATGATCGTAAGGAATCTGATCTCTCCCTCACTGACCTCGGCGCATTGCCGGAATCAAAGAGTATCAAGGTTTGGGCTGATCCGGACGAGTCTGATTTTACACACCTGATCGAAGCAGACAGGCAGGGAAGGCAGTTGTGGAGATGGTGCATTATCCTGGGCCTCTTATTTATCGCGATGGAGATCGCCTTGATTAGGCTGTGGAAGGCGTAAAAAGTGAAGAGTGAGAAGTGAGAAGTGAGAGGGTGGGAATTGTGGTATTTGTATGACAGTGGGAAAGTAAGACAGTAAGAGGTGTGGGCTGTGAGTTGAGAGTTGTGAATTGTGAGTTGTGAGTTGTGAGTAAAAAATGAGATATTAAACTGATTACCGATCACAGATTACCGATCACCGATCACATTAACAGATTGACTATATTGTAATACATAACCTGTATGAAAATATTAATAAAAAAAGCGACTATAATTCAACCGGGCCAGGATGAACTCACAAAGAAGGACATCCTGATTGAAGATGGGATCATCACCAATATCGCCAAGGGGATCAGCGATAGTGAGGCTACGGTCATCGAATCGCCTAACCTGCATGTCTCTCCGGGATGGTTGGATATCGGAGCACAGCAGGGACAGCCTGGATATGAGTACAGAGAGACACTAAGCTCTCTTGGCAAAGCGGCCCGTGCAGGAGGTTATACTTCACTGGCTACCTTTCCGCGGACAAACCCACCGATACAGAGCAGGGTCGAAATCGAATACCTGCAGCAACTCAGTGAGAATTCCGGAATCAAGCTATATCCTATCGGGGCTGTATCCCAGGATTTGGGTGGAAAGGATCTGACCGAGATGATTGATATGATCCACGCTGGTGCAGTAGCCTTTAGTGACGGGCGTAAGTATCCGATCGAAGCAGGACTGCTGACGAGAGCGCTTGAATATGTGATCCCTTTTAACTCCCTCATCATAGATTTTCCCCTGGACAGGAGCCTTACTGCGGATGGACAGATGCATGAAGGCAAAGTCAGCACTTCCATGGGCCTGATCGGTATCCCTTCGGTCGGTGAGGAAATCACAGTACAACGGGATATACAACTGGTAGCTTATACCAAATCAAAGCTGCACTTCCATGCGATATCGGCTGCCGCATCTATAGCCCATATCCAGAAAGCAAAGGCAGATAAACAATCCATCACCTGCGATGTACCGGCGATGCACTTGTTGCTTGAAGATAAAGATGTGGGGGATTTCAACAGCCATCTCAAGGTTTTACCTCCGCTGCGTGAATCCAAAGACCGCAAGGCACTCATCAAGGCCGTCAAGGATGGTGTGATCGATCATATCTCTTCCATCCATACGCCGATGGAAGTGGAGACTAAGGAATGTGAATTTACATACGCCTCCTTTGGTTCGATCGGACTGGAGACTTCCTTTGCCATAGCCAATACGGTACTGCGCTTTGTCATGCCGCTCCAGGAGATCATCGACAAATTCTGTGCAGGCCCAAGGCAGATCCTTGGCGTCGATATCCCACAGATACGGAGAGGTGCTGCCGCGGAGCTTACGCTTTTTGATCCGGATATTGAATGGAAATACACCGGCACCGCACATTCCCAGTCTAAAAATGATGCGCTGACAGGTCAGACGTTTACCGGCAAGGTGATCGCTTCAGTAGTCAGGGATCAACTGACGATAAATTGATATATTTGATTTCCTTCTTTTTAAACAATAAACCAAAACGAACTATGTCAACAACAGTCAAATGGGGCCTCATCACCGGGATGGTGTATGTGATTTCTTCCTTAGTCAGCAACATGCTTGGCCTGCAGCAAGGTGGCGGCGGCAGCATGGGTTTAGGAATGCTGGTCAATATCCTGCTATTTGGAATCACCTTCTATACCCTATTCCTTGGGGTGAAGGAAGTCCGGGACACTGAACTCAATGGATATCTCAATATGGGCCAGGCCTTCCGTTCAGGGATGAAGATTGCCGTCATTGCTGGTGTCATCGGTGCTGTGTTTACCTTTATCTACATGAAGTTTATTGACCCGGACATGACTGACGCAATCATGGAAAACGCGGAAGATCAGTGGGACAAAATGAATGTTCCGGAGGAACAAAGAGAGATGTCCCGTAAGATCACCGGCATTTTTTTGAATCCACTGATCATGGCCCCTTTTATGCTGGTGTGGGTTGCTTTCTGGGGCGTCATCAAATCCCTGATTGCCGGTTCTATCCTGAAGAAAGAAGCACCGCCAACAGCACCAATTGCTTAATGTAATCTATGTCTGCAGCCGCTATTGATTTAACCCTCGTCATACCGCTATACAACGAAGAAGAGTCCCTGCCTGAACTCATGGCATGGATAGACCGCGTCGTAAGAGAACATCATATCGGGCAGATAGAGACTATACTGATAGACGATGGCAGTACCGATGGTTCGTGGAAAGTGATCACTTCACTGCGGCAGACGTATCCCTGGATCAAGGGCATCAATTTCAGGCGCAACTATGGCAAATCCGCGGCCCTGCAAAAAGGCTTTGAAGCGGCTTCAGGTGAAATCATCATCACGATGGATGCTGACCTTCAGGACTCTCCTGAAGAGATCCCTGAATTGATGCGCATGATCAGGGAAGAAAATTATGACCTCGTCAGTGGATGGAAAAAAGATCGTAAGGATCCTATCGGCAAGACACTACCTTCCAAACTCTTTAATGCGGTGACCCGCAGGGCGAGCGGTATCAAGCTCCATGACTTCAATTGCGGCCTCAAGGCTTATCGCAACGAAGTGGTCAAGAATATTGAAGTGTATGGCGAGATGCATCGCTATATCCCGGTCATTGCCAAATGGGCAGGCTTTCGCAACATTGGTGAAAAAGTGGTCAGGCACCAACCACGCAAATTTGGCTACAGTAAGTTTGGCTGGGAGCGCATGCTCAATGGATTCCTCGATATCCTCTCCATCATGTTTGTCGGCAAGTTTGGCAAGCGCCCCATGCACTTGTTTGGTACGCTTGGCGTGCTATTCTTTATGATCGGCTTTGGCATCCTGGCATACCTGAGCTATCTGAAGATCATAGAGGATATCATCCGGATCACAGAGCGTCCTGTATTTTTCTTTGGCATACTTACGTTGATCATCGGATCTCAACTCTTCCTCACCGGCTTCCTTGCGGAGATGATCAGTCGCAATGCACCTAACCGGAATAAATACAAGATCGGAGAGACGCTGGGGCTGGAAGATTTAGATTTCTTTGATCATTGATCAAGGTTATTGTGAGTTGTGAGTTGTGAATTGTGAGTTGTGAGTAATGTCAGACGTGAGACGTGAGAACGTGAGAACGTGAGATGCCTTCGCCCTCGGAGCACGAAGCCGCCCTTTATGGCGCGCGTAGTACTCGAAATGTGCTTCGGCATCCCAAGGATGTGTGTGCAGGTAGAGTGAGGATATATGATTTTACTGGAAGCCGTTAGCTAGTAGCTAACAATAAACTGGAAGCTGGAAGCTGGAAGCTAAATACAAACTGCCAACTGCATTCTGATCACAGATCACAGATCACCGATTACTGATAGCTGGTGGCTGATAGCTAATAGCTAATTCCCACCTTCTTAAATATGAAATGCATCAGCCAGGCCGGGCCGATGAGTAGAAATTGGACATCCTGCAGGAATGAGGGTTTCTTGCCTTCGATCTTGTGACCGATAAACTGGCCGATCCAGGCCACAACGAAAATGATCATAGCATAAATGGCAAGTGTCCCTGCATCATAACCTGCAATCCGATACAGACCCATGATCCCCCAAAGCATCAGGCCTCCGATCACCAGGAAACCAACGAGCATGGTGACAGACAACCTGGCATAGTAAATCCATGCTCCTATCAGGAGGACAAAGGCCCAGTTGGCCCACATCGTCCGCTCCGTGAAAAACGGAATCGAAAACAACAGGGTCAGCAGGCTAAACATGATCGCAGGCACACAGATCCAATGGATAAATTTGTTGGTCGCATTTCTATGGCTCTCGCCATAAGTCTCGAGGAGTTGGTCGATAGGACGCATGTGGTGGATGGATTTGATTATTAAATATATAAATAAAATTGATGCTTATAAAGGTTATGGGCTTATAAAGGTTATAGGGCTATGGAGGTTATAGGGCTATGGAGGTTATAGGGCTATGGAGGTTATAGGTTTATAGACATGACTGATCGCTTTGAATAATCTTGCCCCTACGGGGCTCCTACTCTTTAGCTACAGACCTTTTGTCCATAGGGGCAGGCTATAATAAGATATGGACATTGAGCAAGCAATTTTCATACCTCGGCTCCGCTCAGTACACCGCTTTTCATGTTTCACTTTTCGTTTTTCATTTTTCATTTATTTACTTGGCATTGATATTGCATTATTCCCTTGTTAATCAATACCTATGCGCCTACGCTTCTTGTCTCCTATCCTCATTATGCTCATCACAGGCACTACCCTACAGGCCCAGGTGAGTGCTCTCAAAGCTCAGGTGGATCAAATGGCTGATGCCATGCAACCCAAGGCTATCGAATGGAGGCATCACCTGCATCAATACCCGGAGCTCTCTAACCGGGAGTTTAAGACCGCAGCTTATGTCGAAGCACACCTGAGGAAACTGGGGCTAGAAGTACATACACAAGTCGCACACACCGGCGTAGTAGGCATACTCAGAGGTGACAAGCCCGGTCCAGTGATCGCCTTGCGTGCAGATATGGACGGCCTGCCGGTCAAGGAGAGAGTAGATCTCCCCTATGCCAGCAAAGAGCGTGGAGTCTATGTCGGCGACTCGGTAGATGTCATGCATGCATGTGGCCATGATATGCATGTGAGCATCCTGATGTCAGCAGCAACTATACTGACTTCGATGAAATCATCCCTCTCCGGGACCATCGTGTTTATCTTCCAGCCATCCGAAGAACAGGCACCTCCAGGTGAAGAAGGAGGTGCCGAACTCATGGTCAAGGAAGGTGTGCTCGACAATCCAAAGGCCGAGGTGATTTTTGGATTGCACATGAGTTCATCACTGGAAGTAGGTAAGATCCGCTATAAACCCGGCAGTGCCCTCGCTGCGGTCAATTCTTTTGAAATGACGGTGCATGGAAAGCAAACACATGGCTCTGCCCCATGGCTTGGTGTCGATCCCATCGTCACCTCTGCACAGATCATCATGGGACTGCAGACCATTGTATCAAGACAAATGGAACTAACCAAAGAACCGGTAGTCATCAGTGTTGGCAAGATCACTGGTGGTGTGCGGTCCAATATCATTCCTGAAGAAGTCAAAATGGTCGGTACGATAAGGACGCTGGATACGGCAATGCAACGCATAGTCCATGAGAAGATAAGAAATACGGCTGTCAATATAGCAGAGAGCATGGGTGCTACTGTAGATATCACGATCGACAAAGGATATCCGGTGACTTACAATGATCTCGAACTGACCCGTAAGATGCTGCCTACGATCTTTGAGGCAGCAGGTGGCGAACAGAATGTCATCCTGATGAAACCCAGCACCGGAGCAGAAGATTTTTCCTTCTTCGCGCGCGAGATTCCAGGACTATTCATTTTCCTCG
>WBZX01001377.1_pt1 | contig 18431 bp, 15 predicted proteins | sample 5204211 | NCBI WGS metagenome assembly WBZX01 (sample SAMN12344362, study PRJNA552823) | activated sludge metagenome | biome: Activated sludge suspended growth; feature: Nitrification reactor; material: Wastewater; isolation source: activated sludge from nitrification reactor of wastewater... | reverse complement strand
CGTGGAACCTGCTCGACTGGAAGACGGTGGTCGACGACGGGGACGCGCCGTGATTGCGCGCGTGATCCCGGTGGCCGCGCTCTTGCTCGCGGCGTGCGAGGCCGAGCCGCCCTGCAACGCGCGCGCGGGCGCGGTGTGTCCGGTTGCGGGCACCGGTGAGCTGGGCTTCGACGGCGACGGTCGCAAGGCCACCGCCTGCGATCTGTTCCTGCCGTCCGCCGCGCGGGTGGGCCCCGACGCGCGCACCTGGGTGATGGACTTCAACAACCATCGGCTGCGCGTGATCGACGACGCCGGCCTGCTGCACACGCGGATCGGCAACGGCTTCCACGCGGTCGCCGACGTGACCGCGCCGCCGCTCGAGACCCCACTCGAGAACCCCATCGACTTCGACTTCCTCGCCGACGGTCGCGTGGTGTTCGTCTCGTACCACGACCCGCGGGTGATCGTGCTCGAGCACGACGACACGCTCCAGGTGATCGCGGGCACCGACGAGGTCGGCGTGGTCGGCGACGAAGGTGATGGCGGTCCGGCGATCGCGGCCTCCTTCATCCAACTCGACGGCATCGTGGTCGCGCCCGACGACAGCATCTACGTGTCCGACTCGCTGGCCAACCGCGTCCGCCGCATCGCCGATGGCACCGTCACGACCGTCGCGGGCACCGGCGAGAAGGGCTACGGCGGCGACGATGGCCCCGCCACGGCGGCGATGCTGCAGTGGCCGACCGCGCTCACGCTCGATGGCGCCGGCAACCTCTACATCGCCGACACCTTCAACCATGCGGTGCGCCGCGTCGCGCCCGACGGCACCATCGACACCGTCGCGGGCGGCAACGGCGAGGGCTTCGCCGGCGACGAGGGCCCGGCCCGCGCGGCCCGGCTGTCGCAGCCCTACGGCGTCGCGTTCGACGACGACGGCGGGCAGCTGTTCGTCGCCGACCGCGGCAACTTCCGCGTCCGACGGGTCGACGACGCCGGCGTCATCACCACCGTCGCCGGCGACGGTCGCGAGGGCAGCGGCGGCGATGGTGGCCCAGCCATCGACGCGAGCTTCGCCTACCTCGCCCGCGTGTCGCTCGCCCGCGACGACGACGGCGCGTGGCTGCTGCTCGCCGACCAATCCAACTCGCGGGTGCGACGGATCGATCTGCGATAGCCGCGGCGCCCGCTCACGGCAGGATCGCGCAGGTGCCGTCGTAGCCGTCCGGCGGCACGCCGCAGCCGGTGTGGCAGGCGATGCACCGCGGCAGGTCCTCGTCGACGACGGTGCGATCGGGATCGATGGTCTGCCAGTGCCAGTCGAGCTGGTCGGGCGCGCTGCCGGGCTCACGCTTGACCATGATCGTCCAGCGCACGATGTCGCCGCTACAGGTGGTGTCGCCGAAGTCGTACTGCGGCTTGACCACCACGGCGCCGACCGGGAACGGTGCGTCTCGATCGAGGTAGGGCCCCAGCGCCGCGTCGTCGACCACGATCCGGACGTTGTCGAGATCGTGATCGCCGCTCGGCATGCACGGCCGCACCTCGGTGTAGCGCGCGGCCCAGTCCTCGGGCAGCAACGGCTCGGGGGCGGGCGGCGCCTGCGGGTCGGGCTCGCACGCGCCGAGCGTCGCCGCGAGCGCGGCGAGCGGCCGCACGGGCGCTCGCACGCGGCGCGTCACCGCAGCGGCACCTGACGGATGACGTTGTTGCCGGTGTCCGACACCAGCAGCCGACCGTCGGCGTACTCGATGCCGAACGGCAGGTTGAGCAGCGCCTCGCCGGCTGGACCACCATCGCCTTCGAAGCCGTGCTCGCCGCACACGCCGACCACGGTTTCGATGGTGCCGCTGGGATCGATCGACCGCACGCAGTGGTTGCGGACGTCGGTGAAGTACAGCGTGCCGTCGTCGCCGAAGGCGAGGTCGACCGGGAACGACAGCTTGGCCTCGAGCGCCGGACCACCATCGCCGGCGTAGCCGCTCTGCGGCGCGCCGTCCTTCGGCGGCTGCCCGGCGACGCGGTGCACCACGCCATCGGCGTCGATGCGACGGATGAGGTGGTTGCCGGTGTCGGCGAAGTAGAGCTCACCTGTGGGCGAGAACACGATGCGGCCGGCCGGTGACGCCGACTGACCGAACGGCTGCGACATCCGCAGCTCGCTGGCGGGGATCTCGTCGCCCGAGTAGCCCGGCGTGCACGGCTTGCCGCAGTACATCATCGGATCGCCGCAGGTGTACTTGCCCGACGGCCCGTTGTCGCCGCCGGGGCACTCGACCGGCTCCTCGCCGTCGGGGCAGGGTCCGGGACCGCCGGGCGCGGGCGCGTCGATGATGCAGCGCCCGGCGAGCTTCGAGATGTTGCCGGCGTGATCCACCGCGCGCAGCACCTGGTTGGCCTGATCCATGATCACGAGGTTGCCCTCGGGGTCGTATGCGATCGAAGCCGGCAGGTCGAGCGAGGCCGTGCTGGCCGGGCCGTCGTCGCCGAAGTAGGCCCGCTTGCCGTCGCCGCAGGCGTCGGTCACGGCACCGGTGGCGCGATCGATCATGCGGATCTTGCTGTTGTGCCACGCCGCCATCACGATCGAATCGCCGCTCGGGTCGAAGATGATGTTCGTGGGATGGTTGAAGTCGCCGTTCGCTGGATCGTCGAGGCTTCCGCCGAGCTCGCCGCGGCCGGCGACCCACTCGACCGTGCGCGCGTCGGCGTCGAACAGGCGCAGCCGGTGGTTGTTCCAGTCGAGCACGTAGATGCTGCCGTCGGGCGCGGTCAAGGTGTCCTGCGGCAGCGCGAACTTGGCCGCGAGTGCCGGCAGCACCTTGGTGTCGGCCTCGCGGTCGTAGCCGTTCTCGCCGCTGCCGATGATGGTGCAGATGTCGCCCACGACGTTGGGGTCGCAGTGCTTCGCCTCTTCTTCGCAGGCGACGACGCCGAGCGCGAGCGACAGGAGCAGGGTCGGCTTGGACGCGTTCACTTGGCCACCTTCACGATCCGCGAGTTGAGCGTGTCCATGACGTAGAGGTTGCCCTCGGGGTCGAAGGCGATGCCGAACGGGCGTCGCAGTCGGGTCTGGGTCGCGGGCCGGCCGTCGTCCTCGTCGAGGCCGAGCTCGCCGGTGCCGACGACCGTGCGGATGGTGCCGCTGACCAGATCGATCGCGCGGACCTTGCCGTTGTCGGTGTCCGCGAAGTAGAGCTGACCGTCGGGGCCGAGCTCGAGATCGCGGGGGCCGTGGAGCTGGGCCATGGTCGCGGGCCCGCCGTCGCCGCTGTCCCCCGCGGTGCCGGTGCCGGCGAGGCGATCGATCGTGCCGGCCGCCAGGTCCATCACGCGGATGGTGTGCTGGTCGGTGTCGGTGATGTAGAGCTTGCCGTCGTGGAAGAGGATCCCACCGCTGGGGTTGGGGTTCGAGCCGCGCTGCCACGAGAACTGCGCCATCAGAGCTGGGCCGCCGTCGCCGCTGGTGCCGATCATGCCGTCGCCCGCGATGGTCTCGATGACGCCGGCCGGATCGATGTGACGGATGCGTCCGTTCTGCTGATCGAGGAGGTAGAGGTTGCCGGCCGGATCGTAGGTCGCGTCGTTGACCTGGCGGAACAACGCGCCCATCGCCGCGGGTCCGCCGTCGCCGGCAAAGCCGGCTCCACCGCCGCACATGACCTTGGTGTAGCCGGTGTCGGCGTCGACCTCGAGCAGCTTGTGGTTGTGCCACGCGACCACGAGCACGTTGCCGTTGCTCTCCTGCAGCAGGTTGGTGGGGTGGTTGAGGAGCCAGTCATGACCCTCGGCGCCCTCGGGCCGGATGCCGTCGAACGGGCCGTCGCCGGGGAACAGCGGATCGACCGAGCCGACCATGCTCTCCACGCTGTCGTCGGGGAGCACGCGACGGACCAGGAAGTTGTTGAAGTCGGTGAACCACGCGGTGCCGTCGTCGAGGAACAGCAGGTCCTGGGGCTGGTTCACGTAGGTCTTGCGACGGTGCTCGCCGTCGCCGTTGTAGCCCTCCTCGGCCATGCCGAGCCAGGTGCAGGCCGCCCCCGAGGCGAGGTTGCGACAGGAGCGATCGACGTCTTCGTCGTCACCGCCGTCACAGCCGGCCGCGGCTGCGCACGCCAAGCACCACACCCATCGCTGCATCAAGCCACGTCGCATCGCTATATGCCTCCCTCGGGCACCGCGGCGCCGCGGTGCAACAACACGCCCTCGGACAGCGGTGACGTCAGCGTCTGCCCGCCGACGACCCAGAGTCCGCCACTTTCATCGATCCAGGAACCGTGCAGGCTCTGACGCACGCGCAGTCCGGGATCCTCGACAACCCACATGCCTTGATGGCGGATGTAGACCGTTCCTTCGAAACCGACCGCAACGCCGGTGCCGTCGTCGCCGAGCGTGACACCGGCGAGACCCATCGGCGGGGGCGTTGGCGTCACGTCATGCCAGCCCATGCCGTCGTCGGACTCGACGATGATGCCGCTGGCGAGCCCGCCGACCGCCGCCCACAGCCCGCCGTGCTCGTGCACGGTGAACAGCGACGAGCCCACGCCGGTCTCGCCCGGCGTGAGCGCGGCACCGTCCCAGTGCAGTGCGACGCCGTTGCTGCCGACCAGCCACACGTCGTCGGCGGCGGTGCCGTAGGCCTTCCACAGCGCCGCGTTGGCGGGCACGTCGGCCGGCAGCGAGGCCTCGGCCTGCCAGCCGTCGCCGACCAGGCGCCACGCGAAGCCACCGCTGGCGTCCGAGTCACCGCCGACGGCCCACACGTCATCCGGGCCTGCGCCCCAGAGGCCGTACACCGTGCCCGTGCCAGGGGTGTCCATGACCTCGTAGGTGTCGGCGCGGTGCCGAACGATCACGCCGCCGTTGCCACCGAAGTAGATCGTGCCATCGCTGGTGCCGAACACCCACCACAGATCGCCCTGCGTGAGCCCGGTGGCCTCGCGCGTCCACGCGCTGCCGTCGAAGTGCAGCACCAGCGGGCCGCTGCCATCGCGCGCGTCCGCGCCCACGGCCCAGACGTCGTCGTCGGCACGGCCCCACACCGAGAGCAGCGCGCCCGGCAGGTCACGCTGGACCAGTTGCCACCCGTCGTCAGACGGCGTGGTCCCGTGCTGGCTGTCACAAGCCGCCAGCGCGCACGATGCCGCCACGCCGAGCACCATCCGGAACACGACCGCGCCACGCAACGAGTCCACCACGTGGGTCGAAGGCTAGCACCGCGGTTCGGGCATCGGCAATGTCCGCGCGCCGGCGGCCACCGCCTCGGTACCGCCGCACCCACGCGAACGCACGAGCTCCACGTCGACCGCTGCGGGTTCGTGCGAGACTGCGACCACGCCATGGATCGACCGCTCGATCGCGTGCCCCCACCTGGCCCGGCGGGCCGCACCCACGTCACGGTCCGACGCGATGGCGGCGCGCACACGGTTCGCGCGGGGACCCCACTAGGGGAACTCCTACCCGCCGAGGTCGACGGCGAGCTCACGGTCGCCGGGCTCATCGACCACCGGCCGTACTCGCTGGTGACGCGGGTGTGGTCCGACGCCGAGCTCGCGCCGATCACCACCGGGCACTGGGAGGGCGCGCGGATCCATCGACGCAGCGTGGGGTTGCTGCTGCTCGAGGCCGCCGCACGGGCGCGACCGGGCGTGCGGCTGTCGATCGAGCACTCACACGGCTACGCCCACGCGGTCGCGGTCGAGGGCGCGACCGAGCCGCTCGACCTGCTGGTCGCGGCGCTCACGAAGGAGATGGTCGCACTGGTCGATCGCGATCTGCCGCTGCTCGAGCAGTGGTGGTCGGTCGAGGACGCGCGGGAGCACCTGCGCGCGGCTGGCTGGCACGACGCCGCCGCGCTGCTCGAGACCCGCCGCCACGCCGCGGTCGCGATGTCCTCCTATGGCAGCGTGTTCGCGCCGCGCTTCGGCCCGCTCGCGCCGCGCACCGGCATGCTCGGCGAGTTCTGTCTGCTGCCCGATCTCGACGGCTTCCTGCTCGTGCACGGCGTCATCGATCCCGCGCCCGATCGCGCCGACGCACCGGCACCGCTGGCGCCCGCCGGCCAGGCCGCCGCCTGTGCGGCCGCACGCGCCGGTGCGCCGGCGCTGCGCGATCATCTGCACTGGCTCGACGCGCTCGGCACCCGCAGCGTGGCGGCACTCAACCGCGCCTGCATCGGCGGTCGCGTGTCGCAGCTGATCCGCGTGGCGGAGGGCTACCAGGAGAAGCGCATCGGACAGATCGCCGACGCGATCGCGGCGCGGCGCGGCGAGATCGGCGTGGTCTGCATCGCCGGGCCGTCGTCGTCGGGCAAGACCACCTTCATCGAGCGGCTGCGGGTGCAGCTGCAGGTCGACGGCGTGGTGCCCAAGGGCCTGTCGCTCGACGACTACTACGCCGATCGTGCCGCGATGCCCCGCGGCCGCGACGGCGACTACGACTTCGAGGCGCTCGCGTCGCTCCGCCTCGACCTGCTGCGTGACCACGTGCGTGGCCTGCTCGACGGTGAGCGCGTCCGCACCGCGCGCTACGACTTCCACACCGGCGCCAGCGATCCCGCCGGCGGGCCCGAGCTCCACCTCGGTGGCACCGAGGTCCTGCTCGTCGAGGGCATCCACGGCCTGAACCCGGCGCTGCTCGGCGCGCTCGACGAGCGTCGCATCTTCCGCATCTTCGTGAGCCCGCTGGCGCAGCTGCCCTTCGATGCGCTCACGCGCCTGCACGCCTCGGATCTACGGCTGCTGCGTCGCATCGTTCGCGACCGCCATGGCCGCAGCACCGACGCGGCCGCCACCATCGCGCGCTGGCCCTCGGTGCGCGACGGCGAGCGGCGCCACATCTTCCCCCACCAGGGCCGCGCGCACGCGGTGTTCGACTCGTCGCTCATCTACGAGCCCGCGGTGCTGCGGGTCTACGCCGAGCGCTACCTGCTCGAGGTGCCACCGGCCCACGCCAGCTATGCCACCGCGTTCCGGCTGCTGGAGCTGCTCGATCAGTTCGTCACGATCTATCCCGACCACGTGCCGCCCAACTCGATCCTCCGCGAGTTCATCGGCGGCGGCGGCTTCGAGGCCTGACGCCCGCGCGGCCGCGTGGGGCGCGACGCGTGCTGGCCGTCCCGCGCCGTGCTCGCGCGCCAGGCGTGAAGGTTCTCACCCGCCCGACGTGACGGCGCGCAGGCTGTGCCGCCCGATCCCCCCGGCGCATCGCGACAGCCGTGGCGCCCGGCCGCTACCATCACGCCCCGAAGAACGAGGGCAACGACGTGAAGATTGCAGTCATCGGTGGTGGTCCTGCGGGGTTGTACTTCGCGCTCTTGCTGCGGCGCAGCGGTGCGTCCCACGAGATCGTCGTGGTCGAGCGCAACCGCGACGCCGAGACCTTCGGTTGGGGCGTGGTGTTCTCCGACGAGACGCTCGGCAACTTCCTGCAGGCCGATGTCGAGACCCACCAGCGCATCACCGACGGCTTCGTGCACTGGGATCGCATCGACACCCACTTCGGCGGTCGCGTGATCAGCTCGGGCGGGCACGGCTTCTCGGGCATCGCGCGGCAGCGGCTGTTGACGATCCTGCAGCAGCGCTGCGTCGAGCTCGGCGTGGAGCTGCGCTTCGAGCACGAGGTGCCGGGTCCCGATGCGTTCCCCGACGCCGACCTGGTGGTCGCCGCCGACGGCATCAACAGCCGCACGCGCACCACCATGGCCGAGCACTTCCGGCCCGACATCGTGCCCGGTGCGGCCAAGTTCATCTGGCTCGGCGCCGATCGAGCCTTCGACGCCTTCAAGTTCTTCATCACGCGCACCGAGTTCGGGCTGGTGCAGGTGCACGCGTACCCCTTCGACGCGACCCACAGCACCTTCATCGTCGAGACCCACGAGCGCACGTGGCGGGCGCTGGGCTTCGACCGGATGTCGGTCGCGGACAGCGTGGCGTGGTGCGAGCGCACCTTCGCCGCCGAGCTGGCCGGCGCGCGCCTGCTCACCAACAAGAGCGAGTGGATCAACTTCCGCCGCGTCCGCAACGGCACCTGGCACCACGGCAACGTGGTGCTCATCGGCGACGCGGCACACACCGCCCACTTCTCGATCGGCTCGGGCACCAAGCTCGCCATGGAGGATTCGATTGCGCTGGTCGCCGCGCTGCGGGAGCACCACGACGTGCCGAGCGCGCTGGCGGCGTACCAGGCCGCGCGCTGGGTCGAGGTCGCGAAGCTGCAGAAGACCGCCGAGACCAGCCAGGCGTGGTTCGAGCACATCGATCGCCTGCGCGACGCCGATCCGCTGGAGCTGACGATGGGCATGATGACCCGCAGCAAGCGGGTCACGCACGACAACCTGCGCCTGCGCGACCCCGAGTTCGTGGCGCAGGTCGACCGCCGCTTCGCGCAGCAGGCCGGGGTCGGGATCGATCAGGCCACGCCGCCGCCGATGTTCACGCCGCTGCGTCTGCGCGGTCTGTCGCTGCCCAACCGCGTGGTGGTGTCGTCGATGTGCCAGTACTCGGCGCACGGCGGCAGCCCCGACGACTGGCACCTCGTGCACCTCGGCAGCCGTGCGATCGGGGGCGCCGGGCTGGTGATGGCGGAGATGACCGACGTCAGCGCGGACGGTCGCATCACGCGGGGCTGCACGGGCCTCTACGACGACGCCCAGGTCGCGCCGTGGCGACGCATCACCGACTTCGTGCACGCCCACGCCGCGGCGAAGATCGGTGTGCAGCTCGGACACGCCGGCCGCAAGGGCAGCTGCGTGCTGCCGTGGGAGGGCGCCGATCGTCCGCTCGAGGATGGCTGGCCGCTGCTCGCCGCCTCGGCGATCCCTTACCTGCAAGACGGCGTGGTGCCCAAGGCGATGGACCGCGCCGACATGGACGCGGTGCGCGACGACTTCGTCGCTGCGACCTCGCGTGCGCTCGCGGCCGGCTTCGATCTGCTCGAGCTGCACATGGCGCACGGCTATCTGCTGTCGACCTTCCTGTCGCCGCTCACCAACCGCCGCGACGACGACTACGGCGGCACCATCGCGCAGCGGCTGCGATTCCCGCTCGAGGTCTTCGATGCGGTGCGCGCGGTGTGGCCGCAGGAGCGCCCGATGTCGGTGCGGATCTCGGCATGCGACTGGGCCGAGGGCGGCATCACCGACGACGACGTGCTGGCGATCGCCGCTGCGCTGAAGCAGCACGGCTGCGACGTGCTCGACGTCTCCACCGGTCAGACCGTGCGCGAGGCCAAGCCGGTGTACGGCCGCATGTACCAGGCGCCGTGGAGCGAGCTGGTGCGCCGCGAGGTCGGCATCCCGACCATCACGGTCGGCAACGTGCAGAACTGGGATCACGTCAACACGCTGCTGGCGTCCGGGCGCGCCGATCTGGTCGCGCTGGCGCGGCCACACCTGTTCGACCCGTACTTCACGCTCCACGCCGCCGCCGAGCAGGGCTATCCCGGCGTGACATGGCCCAACCAGTACCTCGCGGCGCGTCCGCGCTAAGCTGTCCGTGCCAGCGATGCTGCGCGCACTCGCCACGATGATCGGCTTCGGGCTCGGGCTCGCTGCGGCGCCGGCGTGCAAGCCGGTCACGTGGCAGTGCCGCCACGACTACGAGTGCACCATCGAGGACGTGCAGCCCGGGGTGTGCGAGGCCGATGGCTGGTGCTCGTTCACCAACACGCGGTGTCCGTCGGGGCGCTGGTACGGCGATCTCGCGGGGGATGGGCTCGCGCGCACGTGCGTGCCCGAGTCGGCGGCGTCGAGCAGCAGCGATGGCAGCAGCAGCGGTGGCAGCAGCAGCGGTGGCAGCAGCAGCAGCGGCAGCAGCGGTTAGCCGGGCGGCACCGGATCGCACACGCCGCCGTTCTCGATCTGCGCGTTGGTGCGGAAGGTGTTGAGCGCCTGCCAGCTCGGTACCACGTGCTGCGGGATGGTCGAGTCCTCGCGCACGTTGGTCACGTAGTACGCGTGCTGGTTCCAGATGCGGCGGGCTTGGATCCACCGGTCGTCGACGTCGCGGATCGCCTGCAGTGCGGGCAGACCCGTCGACGACACCACGAGGATCTCCGCGGAGCCGTCGTTGTCGATGTCAGCGACCACGGGGTACTCGCTGATGGTCGGGCTGCCGCGGGGGATCGTCAGCAGCACGGCGCCGGTGAGGCCGTCGTAGATGTTGAAGGCCTGCTCGTCGGCGTACATCGCCTCGGCGATGCCGTCGCCGAGGAAGTCGAACGCGGTGCCCCCGGCCGCGCCCGAGAAGTCCGCGACCATGACCTGCCACAGCACGTCGGCGGCGCTCGGACCCTTGTAGACCGCGTAGGCCGACTGCGACGAGCTGGCCCAGTCCGAGCGTTGGTCGCCGTCGAAGTCGTGGATGGTGCCGGGGCGCTGCCACACCAGGTACGAGCTCGCCACGACGCCGGTCGGCGTCACCGGGCCGTACTTGATCTGGCCGTCGTGTTCCACCATCCACAGCCCGGTGCCCGAGGTCACGAAGATCTCCGGCTGCGGATCGTCGTCGAGGTTGCCGACCTGCGGGATCGACTGCGCGGTGATGGTGGGGTAGTTCTCGAAGTACACCTGGCCGCCGGCGCGGTACGCCGAGTGACCGGTGATGACCTCCATCGTGCCGTCGCCGTCGAGATCGGCGGCGGTGCTGGCCTCGAGCTCGCCCGGCGACGGGTTGGGGTACTGCCACAGCAACGTGCCCAGGTGGTCGTAGACCTCGTGGTTGAAGACGATCTCGACGTCGCGGTCGGCGTCGAGATCGTGCAACGCGACGGCGCCCGACTCGCGGTAGAACTGCGCCGCGGCGTCGCCGTCGGTGGTGTTGGCCCACTTCACGGTGCCATCGTGCTCGAACGCCTTGAGGCGGAAGACGCCGCCGGCGTTCCAGATCGCGACGATCTCGGGCAAGCCATCGCCGTCGATGTCGCCCAGCGCCGGCGTGGCGGTGCACGAGACCGACTCGGTGGGGAGGATCGAGAAGTGCTCCACGCCGGTCTCGCCGTCGAGGATGTGGACGAAGCAGGTGGTGCCGTAGCTGATGCCGGCGTTGGAGATCAGCACCACGTCGGGCACGTCGCACAGGTCGATGGCGCCGTCGCCGTTGTCGTCGGTGAAGTTGGCGACCAGCGGCGTCACCCAGCTCTGCTCGTTGGCCCCGAAGCTCCACTGCACCTCGGGCGTGAAGCTGTCCGGGGGCGCCTCGCTCTCGCAGTCGCCCACGGCGTCCATGTTGTCGACGACCTTGCAGAGATCGACGGGGCTCGAGTCGCTGGCCATGCCGTCGGTCGCGGCGACGTCGAACTTGGCGCCACCACCCGAGCTGTCGACGCCGCTGGTGCCAGTGCCGAGCGTGCTGCCGCCGTCGGTGTCACCGACGCTGCCGAGGCTCACGCCGGTCGCTGCCGCGGGCTCGTCGCGGATGTCGGTGCCACACGCGACGCTGGCGAAGAGCGAGAGCGCAGCAGGGACGAGCAACCACGGGCCGACGCGAAAGTGGGGCAAGGACGAACTCCCGAGACCAAGGTGAGACGCGTGCGCTCACCGGTTGGACCGGTTTCGCGCAGGCCATTCCAAGATAGCACCACAACCCCGTCGCGAGCTCCACGCGCTGTCGTGCGCGCCAGATTCCGCGTTTCGCGGGGGGCTACGCCGTGGCATCGTCGGGCGCGATGGATCTGTTCGCCCGTGCTCGTCGTCGAGCTTCTCGGACCATGCCCCTGCGCAGCTCGGCCCGCGGTCGCAACCGCCGCGGCGCCACGCTCGTGGCGGTGCTCGCCACCGTGGCCCTCGCACCACTCGCGGTCGAGGCTGCGCCCAACGTGCAGGGGGCGAAGGACAAGCGGTTCCGACTGCACTTCGACTTCAGCCTGTTCGACTTCAGCCACGTCAACGCCAACGGCGGCAATCCCAATGACCCCAACGACCGCATCAACACGATCGGCTTCGGCGTCGGGCGCCCCAAGCCGACCGACGGCTTCGCGCCGCGCAACGTCTTCGGCGTCGGGTTCGGCTACGTGTTCTTGCGCGACCGCGCGGTGGTCGGCGCCCGTGCGGCGATCCTCGTCGACGGCAACGACGTCGGCGACCGCAACGGCAAGTCCACCACCTCGTCCGGGCTGCTGGTGCCGTACTTCCACTGGATGTTCCTGCCGGGTCGCTGGGTGCGTCCCTACGTCGAGGGCCGGGTCGGCTTCGGTGGCGGCACCGACACCCACGGCGAGGACATCGACGGCGACGGCAACGTCGAGCGGGTGACGAACCACGTCATCTTCCCGAACATTGGCGTCGGCGGCGGCGTGCACCTGTTCCCGGTCGACTACTTCTCGGTCGACCTCGGGCTCGACATGGACTACCTCGCGCCGCACACCCGGCGCACCTTCGAGAACCCCGATCGCCAGGACACCGACTGGGCCAAGGCCGCCGACGTGCTGGTGCTGTCGATCCGCCTGGGGGCCTCGGTGTTCTTCTGACGTGAGTGGCTTCACGCGCGAGGGTCACCGCAAGGGCGGCACGCAGGCCGTGCGGCACGGCATGCTGACCCCTGTGATGCCGACGACCCGCCGCGCCCTGCTCGTGCTCGCCTCGCTCGCCGCCTGCACCGATGCAACCGCACCGGCCAGCGGCGAGGACGACTCGAGCGGTTCGCCCGCGGCCGACACCGGCACCACCGCGGTCGCGACCGATGCCGGCTCGAGCGGCACCGGCGTCCCCGACGATGCGCCGCGATTCTACGAGGACGTGCTGCCGCTGGTCGCCCAGCACTGCCAGGGCTGCCACGTCGCCGAGGGCATCGGCCCGTTCGATCTCACCGACTACGCGACCGCGGCCGCGCTCGCGCCCTCGATCGCGGCGAGCACGGCCGCACGGCAGATGCCGCCGTTTGTCGCCAGCAATACCGGCGAGTGCAACACCTTCGCGAACGCGCGCTGGCTCGCCGACGACGAGATCGATCTGCTGCAGCGCTGGGCCGACGCCGGCGCCCCGGAGGGTGACGCCACGCTCGCGCGCCCGCAGCCGCCCGCACCCGAGCAGCTGGCGGGCGACGACATCGTCACACTGAAGAGTCCCGCCGGCTACGCGCCGGTCGCCGACGACGCGGGGCCGGCCGACGACTACCAGTGCTTCCTGGTCGATCCGCAGGTCGGTGACACCGCGCGCTATCTCATCGGCTACGAGGTCGTGCCGGGCAACGCCCAGGTCACCCACCACATGATCGGCTTCCTGGTCGACCCCAGCGCGACCACGCCACTGGGCGGCACCAACGGCAGCCTGATGCAGTCGCTCGACGACGGCACCCCCGATCAGCCGGGCTGGGACTGCTTCGGTGCCGCCGGCAACGGCGTGCTGGTCGAGGGGACCCCGGTGACGTGGGCGCCCGGCGGCGGTGCTTTCAACTTCCCGGCCGGCACGGGAATCCGCATCGACCCCGGCTACGTGCTGGTGCTGCAGATGCACTACAACCTCGCCGCCGGCAGCGGCAGCGATCAGAGCGAGCTGCGCCTGTCGATGGTCGACGAGGTCGAGCGCGAGGCCGTCAATGCGCTCGACGATCGTTTCCTGGCCACGCTGTTCAACGGCGGCGGCGTGACGCTGCCGCCCGGCGAGAGCTCGACGGTGTGGCAGTGGCGGGCGCCCCTGCGCGAATGGGACAGCCGCATCAGCGCGTGGCCGCAGGTCGAGCTGCTCGGCATGCTGCCGCACATGCACGCGCTCGGGCGACGCATGCAGGTGACCATCAAGCGCAGTGGCGACGACGCGGAGTCGTGCGGCCTCTACGTCGACCGCTGGGATTTCAACTGGCAGCAGGCGTTCATGTACGACACCCCGATCCTGCTCTCGCCGTCCGACCAGCTCGAGATCACCTGCGAGTGGGACACCTCGAGCCGACAGTCACCGGTCGCGCCCGGCCTGGGCACCAGCAACGAGATGTGCTTGCTGGGGGTCTACGCCGCGGCCGCGAAGTAGCCTCGCCATCTCAAGGTTTCGCGTCGTCGTCGGGCACCCAGCGCAGGCACCACGCGTGCATCGCGATGGCGGCGGCGGCCGAAGCGTTGATGGAGCGCGTCGATCCGTACTGCTCGATCGAGATCACCTGCGCACACGCGCTGCGTGCCGCCTCCGACAGGCCCGGGCCCTCCTGCCCGAACACCAGCACGCATGCCCGCGGCAGCGTGGCGGCGCGCAGCGGGGTCGCGCCCGGCAGGTTGTCGACGCCGACCATCGCCAGCCCGCGTGCGGCCGCCCACGCCGTGAGCATCGCGAGATCGTCGTGGTGGTGCAGCTCCTGGTAGCGCTCGGTCATCATGGCGCCGCGTCGATTCCATCGCCGCCGTCCGACGATGTGCACGGCTGCGGCCGCGAAGGCGTTGGCGGTGCGTACGACCGCGCCGATGTTGGCGTCGCGGGTCCAGTTCTCGACCGCGACGTGGAACGCGTGTCGCCGCGGTGCGAGGTCGGCGACGATGGCCTCGACCCGCCAGTAGCGATAGCGGTCGATCACGTTGCGGCGGTCGCCTGCGGCCAGCAGCGCGGGGTCGTAGCGGGGGTCGTCGGGCCACGGCGGGGGATGGGGCGGCGCACCGACGATGCGGGGGTCGTCGTCGTCGTCGCTCACCGCACCACGGCCTCGATCCACATCGGCTCGGGCGAGACGTCGATCACGGCGCCCTCGCTGAGGCTGCCGTCGTCGGCGATCACGTGGGTGACGAGCGAGCCGTCGCCGAGACCGCCGACGTAGATGAAGCGTCCGCCCGGCTCGATGGTGAACGCGCGCGGGGTCGGTGCGGTCGCAGCGTGGCCGAGCGGCGTGAGCTCGCCGCCCTCGACCGCGAAGATCGCGAGGCTGTCGTGCCCGCGGTTGCTGGCGTACAGGAAGCGGCCGTCGGGGGTCAGTCGCAGCTCGGCGACGGTGTTGGCGTCGTCGGACATGCCGCCCGGCAGGGTCGAGACCGTGCGTGGGTCCGACAGCTGGCCGGCGGCGGCGTCGTAGTCCCAGGTGGTGACGCTGTCGTCGACCTCGTTGCCCACATAGGCGTGGGTCGCGGTGGCGTCGAACACGAGGTGCCGTGGGCCGCCGGTCGGCGCTTGCACCTGCGCCGGCTCGTTGGGCGTGAGCGCGCCGCTGACGTCGTCGTAGCGGTATTGACGGATCTCGCCGGAGCCGAGGTGCGGCACGAACACGAACGCGCCGTCGGGTGCCGGCACGATCGCGTGCGGGTTCTGCCCGACGTTGCGCTCCGCCGCGGGGTGCTCGGCGATCGAACCGCGGTCGACGGCGAAGCTGGCGATGCGGTTGGCGCCGTAGTCGGCGACCAGCAGGTGCTGACCGCCGGCCGCCAGCGACAGGTAGACCGCCTCGATGTCGAGGCTGGCCGCGCCCAGCGATGTCGGTGTGCCGTCGGCGGCGAGCGAGAGCACCACGACGCTGCGGGCCCCGAGGTCGCCGATGAACAACAGGTCGCTGCGGTGGGTCATCGGGCCGAGGTGCTCACCGGCCAGCAGCACGTCGACCGGTTGCGGCGTACCGGTCGCGAGATCGACCTCGAAGTGGTGGAGGTTCGCGCCGCTGGCCACGTACAGCGCGAGCGGTGCGTCGCTCGGGAGGTCGCCGCTCGAGCTGTCGCTGCTGTCGACACCGCTGGCATCACCGCCGCTGGCATCGCCGCCCGAAGATCCCGGGGTCTCGTCGCCCGCGCTGGTCGAGCCGTCGCCTGGGCCCCACGTGCTCGCGGCCGTGACGGCACCGGTGGTGTCGGTGCCACCGCCCGAGGCCGGCTCGCGGCCGCAGGCCAGCGCGAAGAGGACCGGACCGAACACTCGCGCACGCATCGGCGCGCAGGATACCGTGGGCACCGTCGCTGCGGGGGCCGAGCGGGCACCCCGTCAGCTGCGACGTACGTAGGTGCCGCCGGTGCCGTTCTTCGCGTTCGTCATCATGAGCGTGTCGTCGTCGACGAACTCGATGCGCTGGCGGTCGGCGCGTAGGCGGCGACCATCGAGGAACTCGATCGACGGCTCGATGAGCAAGCCATCGGCGCGATCGTCGACGACCTCGTAGGGCCCTTCGATCGGCTTGCCGCCATGGGGATAGCTGTGGCTCATGCGCTCGGCATCGAACTCGATGGTCTGCCCGGGGTTGTCGGTGCGCTCCCAGGTGCCGCGCAGCCGCGTGCGGTTGTCCTTGCACGCCGTCGCCAGCAGCAGCGGCAGCGAGAGCAGCACTGCGGCGAGACGGGGGACGCGTCGGGCCATCATGGTGGAGGACGGACGGACCGGGTCGCCAGTTGCACCAAGCCGCCCCGGCTTTCGACGCCGATCGGCCGTCGCGCCGACCGCCTCGGGTGTGCGGGCGCTCACCGGCGCCGCGGGGCCGGCGTCAGCGGCCGTAGCCGAGCGCGGCGAGCTCACGAATCTTGCGGCTCGCCGCCGCGCGCAGGGCCGAAGGTGCATCGCCGGGCCACGCGGTGATCTCGAAGAGGTTGAGCCCCTCGGGCTCGGGCTCGGGCCGCTGATAGCTGAGGTGATAGACGTTGCCGACCCACCGCTGCGCCAGCCAGGCGCGGAGGTTGTCGGCGCGCTGCACCACGTAGCGGTAGTCGCGGTTGACGTGCCAGATGAGCAGCGTTCGCAGCACCGCCGCGCCGTCGCCCATGGGCAGCCCGGCGAGGTTGCGACGAAAGTTCTTGGGGTACAGCCGCCAGTACTCCTCGGCGTTGCTGAGATAGAGCACCTCGATCGACATGCCGGTTGCGGTCGCGGCCTCGCTGATGCCAGCCAGGCCCCGCTCGCCGGCGAGGTCGACCAGCATCGCGCGCGTGCGTCCGCCACGGACCAACGCCCGCACGTGGTCGAACTGTGCGACGTCGGTGAGCCAGCACGGTACGCCCGCGTCGCGGGTGCTCTGCACCGTCTCCGCCAACCGGGCGGCCACGGCGGCGCGTTGGCGGCGGTACAGCGCGCGCAGCTCGACCCGGTCACCGCTGGGCGCATGGGTGTCGATCGCCGCGTGGGCGTCGTGCCGGCCCTCGCGGGACCACAGCGCCAAGAAGGCCTCGGGATCCTCGGCCTCGAGCAGCAGCGCGCGATAGATGCCGTGCAGCTGCACGACCTCGGGGTCGTAGTCGACCAGCCAGCCGAAGCTCGAGCGCGCCCAGCCCATCAAGAGGTACGCCTGATCGCTGCCGACGCCGAGGTAGCCGCCACCGCGGCCGCGCACGGTCGGCTCGAAGGCGTGCAGTGCGTGCTCGTTGCTGGTGAGGTAGTGGCGGCCCTTCGCGTCCTGCGTGACGCCGCCGAGCTCTGCGGGGACGTCGTCGGCGGGCGAACCGAACAGTCGCCGGCGATCGGCGTCCGGCAGCGGCTCGAGCACGACCGCGTCGTCGCCGGGCGTGCCGGTGTGCGCGGCGGCGTGCTGCGCCAGCGGTTCGCGCTGCTCGAGCCGCGGCACCGCGGGGTGGCAGGCGACGCCGAGCGTGGCGATTGCCAGCAGACACTTGACCGCACCCAGGATCCGCGGCCAGCGTGCACGGGTGCGCGGCTGCATCGGCGTGGTGCTCACATCGGCGCTCGCCTGCCGCAGCGAGCCGGTGCCGACCAGCGCCGCGGCGCCGGAGCATCGCCAGGCACTGCACGCGGGCGAGCAGGGCCCCGCTGCGCCAGCGGACGTGCCACATGGCCGCGCCGCGCCGCTCGTGCCCGTGCACGGCGACCACGCCCCCGCGATCGCGGCCGCGCACGCCGTCGCGGTCGCCCATGTGCTCGGTGCCGGCACCGTCGATCCCACCGCGGTCATCGAGGGCGGCGACGCGCCGCCGTGGACGTTTGTTCCGATCGAGCCCGGGAGCTCGGCGGCGCCGCTGCAGCGACTGCACGCCGCGCTCGCACACAGCGATCGTGAGCCCGTGCGCGTCGCGATGTTCGGCGCCTCGGGGACCGCGGCCGACACCCATACCGCCTACGTGCGCGCGTACCTGCAGGCGCGCTTCGGCGACGGTGGTCCGGGTTGGGTGCCGCTGGGGCGCGCCCATGCGTGGTCGCGTCACGCCGAGATGACGCTCGCGACCAGCTCCGGGTGGCAGACGTTGCACGCGGTCGGGCACGGCCACCACGGCGACGGTCGGTTGGGGCTCGCGGGGCTGGCGTTCGAGGCCCGCGGTGCGCGACGTTGGGTCGAGCTGCGAGCGCGCGGCGATCGGGCCCGCGCCGTCACGCGGATCGAGGTGTTCGCGCTGGCGCAGCCCGGCGGTGGCCGCATGGAGCTGCGCATCGACGACGGGCCTGCGCGGGTGCTCGACACCGCAGCGGCCACGGCGACGCTGCTGCGCGAGCGCATCGAGGTGCCGGCGGGGCCCCATCGCCTGCGCATCACGACCCGTGGCGGTGGTCCGGTGCGCCTGTTCGGCGCGGTGTTCGAGGGCGATCACGGGGTCGTGGTCGACACCCTCGGGGTCGATGGCGC
>WBZX01000847.1_pt1 | contig 18431 bp, 13 predicted proteins | sample 5204211 | NCBI WGS metagenome assembly WBZX01 (sample SAMN12344362, study PRJNA552823) | activated sludge metagenome | biome: Activated sludge suspended growth; feature: Nitrification reactor; material: Wastewater; isolation source: activated sludge from nitrification reactor of wastewater... | reverse complement strand
CTGAACCGCCTCCAGGGCCTCTCGGGCAGACGACTCGGTACCGCCGACCAACCCGGCCGGCACGGTCCGGGGCCGCGGCCCCCGAGACACCTCGACACCGATGGTGCTACCCCGCTCGGCCCGCTCACTGGTGCCTGGAACCGCCCCGATAACCCGCCCTTGCTCCACATCTTCGTGATATGCCTGACCCGAGGAGTCGATGGCGAAACCGACCTCGGCCAGCGCGGCGGTGGCATCTTCGACCGTGACGTCGTTCAAGGCGTCCAACGGGATCGGGTAGATCTTCTGGCCCGCCGACACCGTCAAGTCGACGGTGTCACCCAACCCGACTCGGGCCCCGGCCGTGGGCGAGGATGCCAGCACCTGGCCCTTGAACGTGTCGTCCTGGCGGCGCTCGGTCAGTGGGCCCAGCTTCCACCCACCAGCCGATATCAACGCCCGCGCCTCGTCGAGGCTGAGGTTGGTCAGATCGGGCAGGGGCAGCACCAACGCCGGCTCGGGCGGGACCGGGTCCCGGTCCACCAGCGTGGCCGCAGCCACGCCCCCGCCACCGGCCAAGACCACCACAGCGACCACTGCCCATGGCCAACGGCGGCGTCGACGTGACCCGGCCTCGGCCTGGAAGCCGCCACCCGACGTAACGCCCGCCTCGGGGTCGACGGCATCGGGCTGGTCGAAGGCGTAGTCGTCAATGCGCACCGGCGGTACGAATGCGGTGGCGCTGGGGTCCACGACCCGGTCGACGGGGTCCTCGGAGACGTGCCCGTCACCGGTGTCGGCCCAGGTTGGTTCGGCACCGCTGCCGGCACCGACCACAGCCAGCTCACCGTGGCGCGAAGCCTGCTCGGACTCCAGAGCCGGGTCGGAACCGTTCGTACCGTCGGGATCGGTGAGGTCGTGATCTCCCAGTCCTTCGGCATCGCCGCGGAGATCTACCACCACCCGCTCGGGGTGAGGCTCGGGGTCGATGCCCAGGTCCTCACCTCGGGGCCCCGACCCGTCGGAATCGACCACGACCGTGTCGCCGTGTTCATCACCGTCGCCAATGCCGTCACCGTCGCCAATGCCGTCGCCGTCGCCATCGCCACGGACAGATGGCACAGCGGCACCGCCGGGACCATCCCCTGGGTCGACCGCGTCGACGTCGACGGCGTCGAGCTCGACCGGTTGGAGCTCGACCGGTTCCACCCGGCTCACCCAGTCGGGCGGGTCGAGGTCCAGGTCCTCAGCGGTGAGACCAGACCGATCCGACCCCGACTGGGCCACCGCCGACGCGCCCACCGCTGCGCCCTGAACCAAGAGACCATCGGCCGGTCCGACACCGTGCATCGTGGGATCCAGATCAGCGGCGACCACACCCGCAGGCGGCAAAGCTCCAGCCAGGGCCAAGGGGGTGGGTCGAGGCAGCGCTTTGGCCGCCCGTAACAAGCCCGCGGCCAGGGTACGGGCGTCGATCCGCGCCGCAGGATCGGGGTTACCGGCTCGGGTCAACACATCGACCAACGGGCCCAGCTCGTCGGGCACCACCAACTGGCGGTCGACGCGAGCCATGAGCGTTCCCAGAGTGGTGTCCGCCACGAAGGGCACAATGCCGGTCACCGCCTCGATGAGCACCAAGGCCAACGAGTAGACGTCGGCCTTGCCGGTCAAGGTCTCACCCTTGGCCTGCTCGGGCGAGGCATAACGGGCGGTACCCAGCACCGCCCCCGCCGGCTCGGTCCACGCCGCCTCGGCCAACGCCCGAGCCAGCCCGAAGTCGGCGATGCGCAGACGCTGTTCTTCACCGAAGAGGAGGTTGGCCGGCTTGATGTCCCGGTGGACGAAACCACGCCGATGGGCGTAGTCGAGGGCCCTGGTGGCATCGAGGCCTACGGTGAGAGCCTGCGACGGAGTCAGCAGGTGACCGGCGTCGAGCAAGGCCCGCAGGCTTCCCCCGGCCAGGTATTCGGTGACGATGAAGGCGACCTCGTCGTCTCCCCAGTCGTACACCGCCATCACGTTGGGGTGGTTCAAGGCCGCCGCGGCTCGGGCTTCGGCCGCGAACCGCCGCAGGAACTCGGCGTCATCGGCCAAGGCGTCGTGAAGCATCTTCACGGCGACGCGACGACGGAGGCGTACGTCGTCAGCCAGGAAAACCTGGGCAGAGGCGCCCATGCCGATCGGCGCGACCAGCCGGTACCGCCCGCCCAGCACCCGGCCGATCTCGGCGGTCATGCGTGGATTGGCCACGAACCGAGGGTACCGCCCCCCACCCGACGTTTCGGGGAGCCTCGAGCCCCGAGCGCGACTCCCACCGTGGGACAGCGGTCAGGCAACGGCGGTGATGGTGAGAGAACCGACCTCGGGTGGCACGATTCTCTCGATGATCGACACCGCCACGCCTGCCAGCCCATCGAGCAACGGGCGCGCTCCGGGGGACAACCTCGGCGTCGGTGGCGACGTGGACAACGGCGAGAGTCCGGCTCGCCGAGCCATCCGCATCGTCGCCACCACCGTTGCGCTGGTCCTGGCTGCCGGGATCTTCGCCTACAGCTGCAGCAAGGGTGAGACCTCGCCCGAGAGCACCGCCCACCCCGCCATCGTTGCGCAGTTCCCTGCCCCTGGAGGTCGGGCCCTGCGCCAGACCGACGTCGGCGCCGAGCTGGCCCTGGGCTACGACGGACGACTGACCGTGAACGGCATCGACATCCCAGAAGAAGACATGGAAGGCGCCGTGGATCCGGACTCGCTCACCGAGGCCGAGCTCCGCCAGTACGGCGTTCGGCCCACCAGCCGCAACCGGGTGTTCTTCCGCCCCGGGCCCGGCAAAGTGATTGAAGAGTTCGAGCCAGGCGAAGTGACCATCGTGCTCCGATACTTCAAGGACTCCCGAGCCGACACCACCACTCGGGTCGTCACCTGGACCGTCCACGTCATCTGAGAGCTGGCGTCGACAAGCTCCACGATTTCGATGACTCCGCCACTCGCAGGGGCCATCGAAAAAGGGATCTCGAAAAAGGGATCTCGCGCCCCAGCCTGTTTCGGTCAGGGAAGCTCGCCGGTCTCCAGCAGATGTTCGAAACCGGCCTGGTCGAGGATCGGTATTCCCAAGCCTTCGGCCTTGGTGACCTTGGATGCCCCTGGTGATGCTCCCAGGACCAGTGCGGTGGTCTTCTTGGACACCGATCCCGGCGACTTGCCGCCCCGGTCGGTGACGGCGGCCTCGGCCTGCTCACGGGTGTAGCCGTCGAGGGTTCCACTCACCACCACGATCTTGCCCAACAACACCTGAGGAAGGCTCGAGGCTTGGGGACCGACGGTGTTGACGCCCGCCGCGACCAGCCGGTCGACCAGGTCACGATTGGCGGGCTCGTCGAACCAGGAGCGAACCGACGCAGCGATTACCGGTCCCACCCCTTCGACCGCGGCCATCGCCTCGAGCGGTGCTTCGGCGATGCGGATCAGATCACCAAAGGCCACGGCAAGGGCAAGCGCCCCCGACGGTCCCAGATGGCGGATGTTCAGGCCCACCAACAGGTTGGCCAACGGCCGGTCCAGGGACGCCGCAATCGCACCTCGGAGGTTGGCCACCGCCTCGTCCCCGAGGCCACGGACACCGTCGGCTGTCGACTTGAACAAGCCGACGTCTCCCACCAGTGCCTCGATCACATCCACAGCCAGATCCCGATGATCGTCACCTGAAGGCTGAGTTGCGGCCAGGTCGACCGCCTCAACCGCCTCCAGACGAGCCTTGGCGTCGCCCGTACGCTGCTGGGCATGGGTCACCGCCCGCGTCGCCCACGCAGAAACCGCGGCTCGAAGTCGGGCCAGGCGCTCCCAATCCAAGCGGTAGAGGTCGGCGATGTCGCCCACCAACTCCAGATCCAACAGGAGCCGGACCCTTTGTTCCCCCAACCCCTCGATGTCCATCGATCCCCGACCGGCGAAGTGTTCGATGGACCCCGACCGCTGGAACGGGCACAACGGGTCGGGGCAGCGCGTGTCGCTCTCGCCGTCGAGCCTCACCAGTTCGACGGGCCGAGATGACGGACAGGTGCGAGGAAAGTGCCATACGGGTCGATCGTGGTGGGCTGCGTCGATCACCGGGCCGACCACCTCGGGGATCACGTCGCCAGCCCGACGCACCACGACGGTGTCGCCTACACGGACGTCTTTGACCTTTACCTGGTCCTCGTTGTGGAGAGTGGCGTGGGTCACGGTGGCACCCCCCACGAAAACCGGCTCCAGCACGGCATAGGGCGTGACCCGGCCGGTCCGGCCGACCGACACCTCGATGGCTAGGAGCCTGGTGGTGCGCTCCTCGGGTGGGAACTTGTAGGCGATCGCCCACCGCGGCGCCCGGGACGTCGTCCCCAGGTCTTCCCGCTGAGCGAGGTCGTCGACCTTCACCACCGCTCCATCGATCTCATAGGGCAGGTCGTGGCGGTGTTCCTGCCAGTGGCGACAGAAGGCGGCCACCTCGGCCATGGTCGCTACCACCGTGACCTCTGGGTTCACTGCGAAACCCCACCGGCCGAGCTGAGCGATGGAACCGGCATGGCTGGTGAACTCCGGGCCGCCTTCCACCTGCCCGAGCTGATAGCACCACATGGACAGTTCACGACTGGCGGTAACGGCCGGGTTCTTCTGGCGCAACGACCCAGCCGCAGCGTTCCGGGGGTTCACCGCCACCGGGTGCGGCTTGCGACCTGCCTCCACTCGCACCCTGTTCTCCTCTTGCTGGGTGGCTTGGAGTCGGGCGAAGGCATCGGCGGACATGTAGATCTCGCCGCGCACCTCCAGCACCTCGGGGACCCCATCGGGTAGCTGTTGAGGGACGGCGGCAATGGTTCTGACGTTGGCGGTCACGTCCTCTCCCACGTGACCGTCGCCCCGAGTTGCGGCCTGTACCAAGCGGCCCCTCTCATATCGCAGCGAGATGGCGACCCCATCGATCTTCAGCTCACAGCAATAGCCACCGGTGATGGATCCCGAACCGGGATCACGACGGTCGAGACGCTCCCCCCAGGCCTCCAACTCCTCGACCGAGAAGGCGTTGTCCAGCGACATCATCGCGGTGGAATGGCGGACCGGCGAGAAGGTGGCCGACGGGGCCCCTCCCACCGCGGCGCTGGGCGTACCGTCCAAGACCAGTTCAGGGAACTGCTCCTCCAAGGCCCGTAGCTCACGGACCAGGTCGTCGTAGTCGGCGTCGCTGATGGTAGGGGCGTCGAGCTCGTGGTAGCGGTGGTTGTGCTCGGTTACCTCAGCCCGCAGCTTGGCTGCCCGGGTGGCGACGTCGTCGCTGGGACCGCTGATGGGAGTCCCATCGGATTCGGCCGCGACCCGGCGGCTGGGCCCCGGGTCCGAGGCCGGATCGGTACCCGATGCTGTCGAGGGCGTCACAGCCGGGCACCCTACCGGCCGGCTGCGACAACCTTCGACCGGTCAGATCGAGCCTGAAACCTGCAGATCAGACGACGGCCGCCCCGAAAAATGGGCCATTTGACCACTCGTCGCGAAGGGGGAAAGCCTCAAGTCGGGATGCCAACGGCCGACGGAAATGCGGGAAAAGACTCCCGTAGCAGACCCACGCCCGAGGAACGCGGATAGCAGATGACTCTCAACGGCACGCTCGAAGACTTCTCGCCGGCGGGCATCCTCAAGGTCCTGTCCGCAGACGGGCGAACGGGCGCTGTCCGCTTCGGTGGCCCCCACGGCTGCACCGTCTACCTCCACCGGGGTCAGCTCTACTTCGCCCGCAACGAGGCCACCGATGGCGCCCTGGCCACGGCGCTGGTGCGCCCTGGTCGGCTCAGCGCCGATGGCTGGGGCCAGGCCATCGACGAGGCCGGGGATCGACCAGTTGTCGGCGAGCTCCTCGTACGCAACGACGAGATCACCTCTGACCTGCTGGCGTCGGTTGTCCTGTCGGTCATCTACGACCCGCTTATCGATCTGTTCCGCGATGGCACCGGAGAGTTCGACTTCGAGCCCGACACCGTTCACTGGCTGGGACCGTTCCGAGCGTTCCCGGTAGATGCCATCGTCGGCGAGGTCCGCAAGCGTGTCCGCGAGGTAGACGAGTGGAGCGGGTCGATCCCGGGTCTCGACTCGTGGGTGGAAGCAAGTCGGACGCTCCCCGGCAACGCCGCCCAGGTGACCATCCTTCGTGAGGACTGGGAGCTGGTCACGGCACTGGCCGGCCCTCGCACCATCTACGAACTGGCCAACGAACTGGGCCGCGGCGCGTACTCCACCGCCCGGGTGGTCAACCGACTCTTCCAGGCCGGGCTGGTACAGGTGGTGTCCACCGATGCCGAAGCCCAGGTCGTACCCCTGCGCCGGGCTGAGACCAAACCCGAGGTTCAGACCGACGACTACCGGTCTGGTGGAGAGTCCGAAGATCCCTTCGCCAGCGACGACCGTTTCGACGCTAACCAGGGTTTCCAGACCGAGGACCGCTTCGACACCACCGACCCGTTCACCAACGACGGTCGCTTCGACGGTCGCCTGGCGACCGAACCCCAGGACCGCTTCGACACCGGCACCGAAGCCGAGACCGAGACACCGCCACCGCCCGAAGCTGTCGACGACGAGCCCTCGGCCCCAGACATCGAACCAGATCCGTTGCTGGCCATGGGTCTCCCCCACCGGACTGCGCGGCGGAGCACCACACCCAAAGCCGATGAGCCCGATCCGCTGACCGCTCGCATCGGCGATGCCATCGCCGGTGCGCTCGCCTCAGAGGGGAAGACCGAACAGGAACAGCCCCGGGTGGGCATCCCCGAGGTCGACCCCTTCAGTGACATGTTCGCCAGCGCCGCTGACCTGCTCGGCACCTCGTCGCCGGCACCGACCGATGCTCCCGACACCGGCGAACGGTCCGAGCCGGATGCCGCCGCCTACGCCGACGTGTTCGGCGACCACGGCTCAGACCTTCACCACGAAGGCATCGAGACCGACGAGGACGGAGAGGAGGAGCGCTCGGGCGACCCCAACGCGGCGTGGCTCGAAGACCTCTACGCCCAGTTCATCGACGAGCCCGAGGCCGCCGCCGCTGCCAACGGTGCCGGCAAGAAGCGCCGTCGCGGCGAGCCCAACCCGGTCGATGTGGCGTTCCGCACCGAGGAACAAGACGCCGACGCCAAGGTCTCGACCCTCAAGCGCCTCATGGGTGCCCTGCGCAAGCTCTAGACGGATCGCAGTTCTCCGGGCAGACGCCATTGGTGTTCGGCCGTCTGACGAGCTGGAGCCGAAGGACTGGGCGGGGGTTCGGGGGCAGAGCCCTTCGTGGCGGAGCCCCCGATCTGCCGAGATCGGCTTTGCCGGTCGCAGCAGCGAAGACGGCGGCCGGCGGGCCGGCATCCAAACTCCGCCGGAAGGCTCCTCCTTCCGGCGGATCAGGGTTTAGGCACCCACCGAGAGACGGATCCCCATTACCTGGTCGTGGATCTTCTCGGCTAGGTGGGAGGCCACGTCGAACACGTGGTCGGCCTGGGCGACGTCGTGGAGGGCCAGACCGCATGCCGGGGTCACGAGGGCCTGGCGCCGCAGCAGAACCGGATCACAGCCGTTCTGGACCAGCTCACACCACTGGGACGAGAGCTGGCGCCACGATCTCGATGCATGCTCGCCTAGAGGCTCGTTGGTGGCGACTGCCCCCCACGCGATCCATCCGCCACGCTCGAGGAACCCGCTGAGGCTGGCGGCGTAGGGAGTCAGCCCGGCCCCGACCGGGGCGGACAGGACATCGGGTCCAGCCTGCAGCACCAGTCTCCAGTCTGCGACCCCACAACAGTGAACGCCCGAGAGCGCACGGTCCTGCACCGATGCAAGTGCGCCTGAGAGCAGGTCGATGACCCCGTCGGGGGTCAACTCCAGATCGGGGCGGAGGCCGCCGACCAAGCCGGGCTCGTCGAAGACCACGACCCGGTGCGCCTCGGGGACCGACTGGTCGACCCGGTCCAGCAGGGCCAGGGCTCGTTGGCGCACGGCCCGGCCCGCCACCTCGAAAGCAACCGTCGGGGCCAGACCGGCCTGAATGAGGGTCAGGCCCAACGTCAACGGACCGGTGAGCTGCAGCTTCACCGGATCGGTTCGCCCGGCCACCCGATCCAGGAACAGCCGCCAGGTGGCGAACGGTGCGTCGTCGAGGCCGGGGTCTCCGAGCGGGGCTTCGGGATCGATGACGGCTGGGTCGTCGATCGAGATGGTTCCGTCGGTGTCCACCGAAACGCCACCGATCCCCCACGCGGCCTGCGGGATCATCTGCTCGAGGGGGTCGAGCCGGGGAAGCGTCGGCGCGGCTGGCAGGAGCGGGGTTTGGCGGAGCACGAAGTCGATGGCCTCGTCACGGTCGACGTGGGGGAGGCTGCCCACCGACGAGGACGCGCCAAGGGGCAAGGCCGCCTCGTCTCCTGTCGTGTGCAGCACTGCCTCCACAGCCCAGTCCCCTCTCCAGTTGTCCCCTTTACCCCCTCTGGAATAGCCACCAGCGGCTCGCGTCGGCAAATCTCAGGTCCGTGTCGAAGGTGGATCAGATCACCCCGTGGGTGGCTCGGGGCTCGTGGGTGGTGGTGGCGCTGACCGCCACCGGGGCACTGGGTGACGTCTTGGACGGCCGATCCGTCCTGGCACAGATGGTGGTTGTGGTGTCTCTCAGCGTGGCTTGGACGGCGGGATTGGTCACCCTCCTGGTCCCCAGGAGCGCCAGCCTCACCGGAGCCAGGCTGGTGGTTCCGGCCGGACTTGCTGCCACGGTCACCATGGCCGCATTCGGTTCCACCCTCGATTTCGCCGACATCGGAGCGATCCTCGCCGCCACCCTGGCGACCCTCGCCGTGGTGTCGCCGTGGTTCACCGAAGCCTGGGTGGACGGATCTTCGTACGGCCCCGAGCAGCGTCTCCCATTGCAGACACCGACGTTGCTCGGTCTCACCGTCGTGCCCCTGAGCTGGCTGGCCGCGGTCGCAGGAGTGGCCATCGGGCCGGGGCTGGCCGCCGCCGGCCAGTGGATGGTGGCGGTGCCCGCCTCCGCCGCAGGCTTGGTTGTGGCCCGACAGGCCGCCCTTTCGCTCCACCAACTCTCTCGCCGGTGGGTGGTGCTGGTCCCCGCGGGGATGGTCCTCCACGATCCGCTCACCCTGGCCGAGCCCCAGCTCTTCCCGCGCCTGGCCGTGGCCTCGCTCGGCCCAGCACTGGCCGACACCGATGCGGAGGACCTCACCGGGGGCGCCAGCGGACTCGCCCTCCAGCTCGACCTCACCGAACCGGTCGACCTGCTGGTGATCCGGGGACGAAACCGGACCGAGACCGTCGAGACCAACGCCTTGCTGTTCACCCCCGCTCGTCCCGCCCACCTACTGGACCGAGCACGCCACCACCGCATCCGCGTCCCGACCTGACCATCCCACCAGCCTCTGACGCGACATCACCACAGATCGGGACCGCCGCGACGACGCCGCGTCCAACGGCCACTACCGGAGTCGAAACGGCGTCGGCAACAGCAACTCCACGTTGCGGTCGTAGATCGACCCGAGCAGGCCGACGGGATCGATCCAGCGGGCATCGTTCACCGCCAGCTCCCGGCTCAACGAAGCCATCTCGCCCACCGTCCATCGGCCGTGGCGATGACGGGGGGCACGCGGCGGCGAGGCGTGGTCGATGACGGTGGTCAGGATGGACACCGTCCCGTCGCCGTTGTCGAACAGCTCGAAGGTCCGCCCCTGCTGGGAGAAGTCGATCAAGCTGGCCGTGTCCACCTCCCAGAACCCTTCCACGACCGCCGCTGCCTCATCGGAGACCCTCATCGACCCCGCGGCCTCCATCCGGCGGGCCGTGTTCGGCCCCGCAGACCCTCCGGTGGAATCCGGCCGACGATGGTGGATGACCCGGTGTTCATGGCTGTGACCGTTCACCCACAGCACCACGTTGGGGAACCGGTGCAGGAATCGGACCAGTTCGGCACCCCCCACCCGGCGCCCGGGATCGGCGTCATCGCTGTTCGTGTTGTCCATGGTCCAGGAGTTGTGGTGGCTGACCAAGATGACGAGGCGGTCGGGACCATCACCGTCGACCCACTCACCGGTTCGGTCGCGGAACCGACGGTTATGGGTCATCAACTCGGACTCCAACCACTCGAACTGCCGGGGACCTAGTCCGCCGCCGTCACCGTTGGTGTGGTTGCAGGTGTCGAGACCGATCACCTGCACATGGTCCCCCTCTGAGCGCGACCACCAGCTGGTCGATTCAGCGAGGTTCGCGGCCGTGAACCCGTGCCCTAACGGCCCGTGGCGAGGAGCGTCTTCGAGCAGCGCCTTCACATAGTCGACTCGAGACAGTGCCGACCGGGAAGAGCGATCCGGTGTCACCTGGCGGACACCGACGGGGACCCGCTCGGCCCACCGTTCCCAACGCGACACGTCGGCACCCAGGACGGTGGCGTGGACGATGGCGCGGACCAGACCAACGGTTCCGGTTGGCTTGGCCGACGTCCCCTCCAGCATTGGTTGGAGCTGATCGATGCGCAGACCCCGGATCGGGCCGAAGGTTCCCGTGAAAAGGCTGTCGTGGTTGCCGAACACCGCCAACCACGGCACGTCCAGCCCCACCGGCTCGAACTCGGCCACCGCCGCGTCGAGCAAGCCCGGCAGATGTGGGAAGCCGGCCCGACCGTAGATGTCTCGACACCGGGGGTCGTCGGGATGCCACGCCCCCCTCCACCCCGAGCGCTGCACCCCCTCGTAGCGGCCGGCGGCGCCGGTGTCGGGGGCCATCGGCCTCCCCTCCAACACCGACAACCACCAGGCCATCTCGGCCACGGTGCGATTGTCGGTGTTGTCGCCGGTCTGCACGCACCAGGCCATGACCGCCCCCGAGTCCGGGCTCTCGACAACGGCGTTGGTGGCGGCCACCATCCGGTCGAACACGTGGGTTGTCAGGCTCTCCTGTGGCCGATAGCCGCCGTCGGTACCGGGGTTGATCCACCCGAAGGTGTCCCCGCCCTCCATGCGGGCCGGAGACTGGCTGTCACACAGATGGGTGTCGGTGTGCTGCGCGAAGTAGAGCAGTGACCGCCGCCGTTCGAATCGGGTCGGGTCTGGGGAGGCACCGCCCGCGGGATGGACCAGGTGGGGTTCGCCGGGGGCCCAGCCCAGCAGCCGGAACCGCCCGGAACGAACCGGTCGAATGGTGGCCTCGACGGTGGAGGCAACACCTTCGCCAGCCACCTCTGGGGCCGACGAGAGCCCGGACTCACGCTGCGGAGCCCGGCCTCCCCGCTGGGCGCGCCGGGTCGAAGCCAGACGTGACAGGCGCGACGCGACATCTCCAAGCGAGTTGGCCTGATGGTTTGGCACGCCGGGAATGGTGGCACGCCCTGCCGTCCACCGGAACCAGATTCGACGACACGTCGGTCACATCGAGCCGCCCCGGTGAACCCGAACTGAACTCGAGACGACCGGACCCTTCCTCTATGGACCTGGGCGGACAGGTCCGCTCGTCGTCGCTGCGACGTTGGTCAGACCGAGGCAATGCCTCCGGCCACCACCTCGTCTCCGTCGTAGGCCACCAGGCTCTGCCCGGGTGCAACTCGACGCTGGTCCACATCCCACCTCACCACGACCCGCCCCCCGTCTCGGGGTTCATCGGGGTCTGCCTCAACCACGGCATCGTGAGTGGCTCCGTGGGCGCTGCACTGCACCGCCACCCGTTTCGGTAGCGGGCCGGCGGTCACGGCCCAGTTCGAGACCTTTTGGGAAGCCACCACCAGCTCACCGGCGGTCCCGACGGTCACCACCGGGTCGGGGCCGGCCCTGTCCACTTCGAGCACGTAGCGGGGCGCACCCCCGCCAGCCAGCCCCAGGCCCTTGCGTTGACCGAGGGTCACCAGTTCCACCGCGTCCACCCGACCCAGATCTCGTCCGTCGGTGTCGACCACCCGGGCCGGGGTCAGAGGGATCCGGTCACCAAGGAACGCCGACCGCCCCGTGGCCCGAGTGATGAAGCACACGTCTTGGCTGTCGGGCTTGGCCGCCGTGCGCAGACCCAGGTCTCGGGCCACGGCCCGGACGTCGTCCTTGGCGAGGTGACCGATCGGGAACAGAGTTCGAGCAAGCCGATCCTGGTCGAGCATGTGGACCACGTAGCTCTGGTCTTTGGCCCGGTCGGCCCCGCGGGCGACGCGTCGGGTGCCATCGGGCTTGGACACCACCCGGGCATGGTGGCCGGTGGCCACCGCATCGAACCCGAGGGTGCGAGCCCGGTCGTCGACAGCCTTGAACTTGATGTGACGGTTGCACTCGATGCACGGGTTGGGGGTGAGCCCCCGGGTGTGATCCTCGCCGTAGGGAGTGACCACGTGGTGGGTGAACTCGTCGGAGAGCCCGAAGGTGTGATGGTCGATTCCTAGGTGGTCGGCCACCCGGCGAGCATCGTCGACGTCACTGATCGAACAGCACCCCGAGTCGGACTCACCTCCCCACAGCTTGAGGGTGACGCCGACCACGTCGTGACCCTCGTCGCGCAAGAGAGCGGCGGCCACCGACGAGTCGACACCACCGGACATCATCATCAGGACCCTCATCGCAGACCTCCTGACGACACAACGCCGGCGAAGCCCGTAGACCTAGCCGTGTCCCCCTGACCCTTGAGCCGGGCTACCGCCGCGGGGATCACGGCCAGGGCGTGGTCCACATCGGACCGTGAACTGGACCAACCGAGCGACAACCGCAGGGATCCTCGGGCGACCTCGGGGGCCACCCCCATGGCCGCCAGCACGTGGGAAGACTCCGGCGCACCGCTGGCACAGCTGGAACCCCACGACGTCGCCACACCCTCCTGGTCCAACAGGAACACCAGATCCTGACGATCGACCCCAGGTACGCAGACGTGGAGGGTGGCTGGCGAACGGTCATCGACATCGACCCCTTCGGCGGTTACCACCAGACCCTCCACCGCGGCGCGAAGCCCACCTTCCAGCGTCTTCCTCAACAGGCGAAGGCGTGCCACCGCCCGTTCCCGCTCCGCACACGCGACGGCGCATGCCACCGCAAAGCCCACCGCTCCAGCCACGTTTGGGGTACCGCTCCGTCGCTCGCGCTCCTGCCCACCGCCGGTCGTGACCGCGGCGATCTCCCCCGGCCTCTTGACCACCAGGGCTCCTACTCCCTTGGGACCTCCCAACTTGTGGGCGCTGAGCGACACCAGAGATGCCGCCGCCGTCGTAGCGGCCACGTCGAACCAGGCCATGGCCGCCACCGCATCGGTGTGCAGGACCGCCCCCGGCCACCGGTCGGCGATCGCGTCAGCCACCGACCCCAAGTTGTTGACCACACCGGTCTCGTTGTTGACCGCCATCACCGACACGACCGCAGGGTCGATGGGAGACGAACCACCAGCGAGCAAGCCCAGATCGAGCCGGCCATGGCGGTCCACGTCGAGGACCACGCCACCGGTGTCTGCGACCGTCTCGAGCACGGCGTGGTGCTCGACCGCGGAACACGCGGCCACCCCACCGCGTGCGGCCAGAACCCCTCGGATGGCCAAGTTGTCGGCCTCGGTCCCACCCGCGGTGAACACCACCGCCCCGGGTTCGACCCCCACGGCGTCGGCCACCGTGTCACGAGCGTCGTCGAGGCGGCGGCGAGCCTCTCGGGCCCAGCGATGTGAACCCGAGGGATTGCCGGGCACCGCCTCCATCGCCTCGACCATGGCCGCGATGACCTCGGGCCGCATCGGCGAAGACGCCGCGTGGTCCAGGTACGCCAGCGGTGGGCGATCGAGGGATGATGCTGAGACGTCCGACACCGCAGCCAAGGGTAAGGGACCTAGGAGCCAAGCCGGCAGACGAGCCGCCCCCCCTGGGCGCCACGGCCAAGGCACCATCGGACAGACCGATCCGCTCGCGGCCTAAGCCTCGATCCACCGATCGGACTTGGTCGTGTTCGATTGTCCCTGGTCACCCAGGCAAATCCGGCTCTATGTGTGACCACCGCTGGTGCTCGACTGTCTGACGAGCTGAAGTCACAGAACTGGGCGGGGGTTCGGGGGCAGAGCCCCTTGTGGCGGAGCCCCCGACCTGCGGAGATCGGCTTTGCCGGTCGCAGCAGCGAAGACGTCGGCCGTCAGGCCGGCGACCCAACTCCGCCGGAAGGCTCTGCCTTTCGGCGGATCCAGGCCAAGCCACCCCCGGATTAGCGGCTCAACGGCCGGGCGCGATCATTGCGGGCATGGCACCCAGATCCGACCCGTCGGGCCGACCCCTGGTCGGTTTCGATGCCGCCACCTACGGCGACCGGTTCGTCGACGTGTACGACGACTGGTACGCCGACGTGACCGACACCGTGGCCTGCGTGACCTCCGTGGCGGCACTGGCCCGCGACGTCGCCAGCAACAACCCAGATGGCAACAACCCAGGCAGCAACAGCAGTGAGGCAAGGGTGCTGGAAATGGGAGTCGGTACCGGTCGGCTGGCCATCCCCCTGGCCGAAACCGGGGTAACCGTGGTCGGCCTCGATGCCTCGGTCGCCATGTTGACCGCCATGGCCGCTCGACCCGGAGGAGAACTGGTCCGCGCCGTCCACGGGGACATGGCCGACCCTCCACTTGACGGAGAGACGTTCCACATCGTCCTGGTCGCCTTCAACACCCTGTTCAACCTCACCGACCCACAAGCTCAACGACTGTGCCTGGAACGGAGTGCCGCGTTGTTGACCCCAGGCGGGCGAATCGTGGTCGAGGCGTTCGTCCCCGACCCCGACGCAACCTCGGGAGACACCGTGGATGTGCGCCAGGTCACCGCCGACCGGGTCGTGTTGAGCGTGAGCCGAACCGATGCCAGCGCCCAGCTCGTCGTCGGCCAGTACGTCGACATCACCGAGTCCGGCGTGAAGCTCAGACCCTGGCAGGTGCGCTGGTCCTCACCCGATCAGCTCGACTCGCTGGCCGAACGGGCGGGTCTGGTGCTCGAGGACCGCTGGTCGGACTGGGACCACAACCGCTACACCGAAGACGCCCACAGCCACGTGTCGGTGTACCGCCGAGCCTGAGAAACATCCTCGATCCGCCAGAAGGCTCCGCCTTCCGACGAATCCAGACTTGGGAGGCGAGCGGATAGACGAGCCGACCCATAAGGAGGCGCGCCGATAGGCGGACCAACCCATGAGCACGGCATGGTCAGACCGAGGCGAAGCCTCGGTCTGATCACCCTCGCAGCGACGACGACCGGACCTATCCGCTAGGACCCCTAGCGTCGGTCTTCTCGCTGGGCGGCGAGGGCCGCCTCCTGCTCGGCCCGAAGGCGGGTGACCTCCGCTCGCAACTCGGCCAGCTCGGCCCGCAACGCCGCCACCTCCCCCGCGGTGGCCCGGTCCAACTCGCTTCTGACGCGGGCTACCACCGGGGTGGCCACCCGCCGGGCCTGGGCCTTGATCCGGGCCGTTCCTGCGGGAGCCGACTGAAGAGGAGTGTCTTCGAGGTTGGCCTGGTTCTGCGCCGCTCCCACCCGGGTACGGAGCCGGGCGACCGCCTCGGCGTCGATGACGGGATAGGTCACCCCTACGGGATCGGAATCAAGATGATCGACCCCTTCCGTTTCGTCGGCCTGGTCGGGTGGTTCGGTGGGCGAGGTCATGGTGTGGGCTCCAGGGTGAACAGCGACAGGGCGGCGCCGACGCGCTCGGACAGCCGAGACCACGGAGGCGTGGCCAGCTCGGTCAAGCGGAGATCGATGAGCGACGGCGGGCGCTCCAAACCCAGCCCGACGCGCAACTCCCGCGCGCTCGGACCTAGGTCGAAGTGGTCCTCGGCGAAACGGCGGGCATGGCCCGACAGCGCCGCAGCCCGATCCTCGTGGCGAGCCAAGCTCGCCGCCAACCGGTCGGCTTCGCTGGTGTTGTCGGCCACCAGCACCTCCCGCCCCGCTTCGAGACCGAACCGGCGAGCGGCCCGGTTCGAGACGATCGACGGCGTCCCCAACGCCAGGGCCAGCGGCACCAGTGAGTCCGACACGACAGCGGCCGAGGCCAGAGCCAGGCTGGTCGACCTATCAGCGACCGATGCCGCGCCATCCACCGCCAAGACCAGGTCCTCGGGCAACCCGTGGGCCAGGCGCAGCCGGGACCGGGTCAACAGCGGCATCACCGGCACGGTGGCCAGGTCGAGCCCCCGAGCCGGAACCCACAACGGGGCGGTCTCGGATTTGGTTCCGACGTGGTGCTGGCCCGCCGATGTCTCGACCACGGAAACCCCCGAAACAAGGTCGGAACCGCCATCGGGGAACCGGACCCGGTCCGAGGTGAAGGCGAAGGTGGCGACCACCCCCCATTCCTCGGCCCGTCCCACCTCGTCGGGGCTCGAAACCCGACACACCACCGGTGCGCCTAGATCGAGGGCCGAACGGGCCATCTCGGCCAGCACATCGACATCTGCGGCCACCACGGCAGCCGGGCGCCTACCGGTGACGGGACGTACGTGATGATGCCAGGACACGATCCGGTGCCCGTGACCGACCAGTGCCGTCAGACCGGCCACCGCCTTCGCCCGACCTGGCGTCGCCGCAAGCGCCAACACCACCATCAGAACCAGCCATCCTGTGGGGGGCGGCGCGGGGTGGAGACCCACGCCCGTGAAGCGTGGCCTCGCAGCTCTGCTGACCGGTCCACCACGCTCACCCGCCCACCAACGTTGTGACCACGTGATCCCACGACAGGTCCACCACCCGTTCCCGTCCGGCTCGACCCAAGCGGGCCGCCAGTTCGGGGTCATCCACCAGGCGATCCAGCGCCGCCCCCATGGCCTCGGGCGACCCGTCTGTGACCAGACCCGTCACCTCGTGTTCGACCCACTCCAGCACACCGCCGGAGTCGGCGGTGGTGACCACCGGAACGCCGGCGAGGAAGGCCTGGAGGGTAACGAACCCGTAGTCCTCGTCGAAGGGGGCGTACACCACTGCGGTCGCGGCCCTGAACAGATCGACAAGTTCGTCGTCGGACACGAATCCGGGTAGCGCGACGCGGCCGTCCAGTCGCAGTCGATCAACCTGGGCCTCGAGATCTCCGGCAAGGGACCCTCGCCCGGCCAGGACGGCTGGCACCCGCTGACGCATGGCCGCCAGGCCTTCGAGGAACAGACCGGGGCGCTTGTTCCCCTCCAAGCGCGTCGGACACAAGATGTGGTCACCTGACCCACCGCGGCGCGGTCGCAGGCGTTCAGCCAGCGGTGGCGGCTGGTACAGCGCCGTGGCCTCGAGACCACCCCACCGTCTCAGGCGACTAGCCACCACCTCGGAGATGGTGTAGCGACGCTGGGCTTCTCCCAGCGCCCGGATGTCCCAGTCGAGGAGCTGACGGTGATCGTCGATGCTGGCCTGGTCCAGGCGGAAGTCGCTCCAAGGCTGCCCCAAGGCGTCGTAGGCGGCGCGGTGCTGGTGGGCCAGCCACGGCACCTTGTTCGGGTGACGGGCGAAGTAGGCCGGGAAGTTGACCGGGATCACCAGTTCGGCATCCAGGGGGATCATGCGCCACGCCATGGCGGCATCGAACAGGCGATCGCGGTCCCACGCCGTTGGCAGAGCCACGACCTCGGCTCGATGCCCTGCACCGTGCAGGGCATCGACCAGGTTGTCGACCATCAGCTCGAGGCCGCCACTCATGAACGGCACCTGGGTGGCACAGACCAGAACATCCATCGCCTGGGAGTCTCGCGGACCATCGGCCATCAACAACACCCCAGCGTCCCGGATCCGCAGCGCCAGAGCCAACCCCACCCCTGCACCCCGCCGGTCCGGGTGGGCGGGCTGGCGCCGGTACGTTGTAGCCCCGTGGACGTTCCGCGCCTGGCCCTGGTCCCGCCTCGATACGGACCCGACGTGATCGGCGGTGCCGAGCTGGTGCTGCGCGAAGTAGCCCACGGCATGACCACCCGGGGCTGGAAGGTCGACGTCCTGACCACCTGCGCCCGAGACCACTACACCTGGGCCAACCACTATCGGGCCGGTGTCAGCACCGACGGGCCCGTGACCATCCAGCGGTTCCCGGTGGTGAACGACACATCCGGTCGGGCCCGAGCCACCGTCGCCCAGCGCCTTGCCCTCGGCGAACAACCCTCGCTGGGCGAGCAGGAGGCGTGGATGAACGACGGGCTTCGGGTGCCCGAATTGTTCCACGAGCTTTTGGACCACGGCCAGGACTACGACGCCATCGTCGTGTCGCCGTACCTGTTCTGGACCAGCTTCGCCTGCGGCCTCGTTGCCCCCGAACGCACCATCCTTCGTCCCTGCCTCCACGATGAGCCCGAGGCTCGTTTCGAGCTGTTCGAGCCCCTGTTCAACGGGGTGGCCCGTCTGTGGCTCAACACCGAGCCCGAACTGGCTCTACTCGACTCAATCGCTCCCGGTCACGCGCCGGCGTCGGTGATCGGTGAAGGCGTGCCCGTACCCGAGCGCTACGACC
>WBZX01001376.1_pt1 | contig 18433 bp, 17 predicted proteins | sample 5204211 | NCBI WGS metagenome assembly WBZX01 (sample SAMN12344362, study PRJNA552823) | activated sludge metagenome | biome: Activated sludge suspended growth; feature: Nitrification reactor; material: Wastewater; isolation source: activated sludge from nitrification reactor of wastewater... | reverse complement strand
GGCGTCGCCAACGTGCGGCAAGCCGACGCGAGTGGCTCGCCGATGGCCGTCGTGGCGCCATCGGCCGCGATGCGCCACAGCGAGCCGTCGTCGCTGCACGCCACGAAGCCATCCCCCGCTGGATCGCGGGTGAGTCCGCGGGTGTCGGGTGGCAGCGTCAGCGCCTGCTCCTGCAGCACTGCGCCGTCGTCGGGGTCGATCCGTTGCAGCACCGGCCCCGCGCGCTCGAGCAGCGCGACGAGGGTGTCGTCGTCTGACGCGAGCGCGAGCACCACGGCGGCATCGGGGCGATCGAAGGCCGCCAGTGTGAGCGCGAGAACGAGGTCGAGCTCGACGATCGCGGCACGGCCGTCGTCGACGCCGAACACCCGGCCGTCGCTGCCATCGCCGCGCTCGGTGAGCGCGTGCAGCAGCGGCGGCGGCTCGATGCCGTCGACGACGCCCACGGTGCAGTCGCAGGGATCGGCCTGCCACAGCGTTCCTGTGGCGGCGTCGGTGCCGACCAGGCGGCCGTCGGCGCGCCAGCCGAGGCCATCGGCGACCGCGAGCCCCGCGAAGGTGCAGCCATCGTGCACCTCGATCGCGTCGTCGGCGACGAGCGCGAGGATCTGCAGCATGGGCGCGCCGTCGGGCGTCGCCGTGACCGTCGCGACCCACGGCGGCGCCGCGGCGGCGCCCGAGCTCGACGCATCTGCGTCGTCGGAGCCGGTGGCGGCGGCGCTGCCGGACTCGACGTCGGCGCCGGAGCTCGACGTGCCATCGGCGACGGTGCCGTCGTCGCTCGCGGCCCCGGAGCTGCCCGGCGCCGTCGCGCCGGTGTCGACGGCGGTGGTCCACGCGCCGACGGTCTGGGCCGCCGGCGTGCACGCGACCAGCAACAACGGCAGCAGCCGTCGGATCACGGCACGCACTCGCGTTGCAGGCGCGCGAGGTGGGGCGAGTCGGGAAACCGCGCGCGAAAGCCATCGATGGTCGCCTCGCGATCGCCGATCGCGTCGCACCGCAGCCGCGCGCGCGAGAACTCGCGCAGCTCGACCAGTGCGCCCGTCGGGAACTCGCGCGCATGCCGATCGAGCAGCGCCGCGGCCTCCTGCGCCCGGCCATCGCGCAGGGCCACGGTGGCCCGTCGCAACAACGCGACCTCGGCATCGACGCCGACCTCGTCGCTGGGTCGCGGCTCTGGTGGCGGCGGCGGCGGGCCGGGTTGCGGCGTCGACGGACGCGGTGGATCGACCGCGTCGGTGCGCGAGCGCTGCGATACCGGGCTCGCGTTGGCGCGTGCGCGGGTCGGCACCCGCGCTGGCAGGGTGGGATCGGTCGCGACCGCGGCGCTGGTCGTCGGCGTTGCCGCAGCTGCGAGGGCGGGTGCCGTCGGAGCGTCGGTGTTGGATCGCACCCGTGCGGTCGCGTGGACGTGTAGGGGCGCCGGCGTCTCGAGCTCGGGCATGCCCGGGCCATCGCTCGCGACCGCGTCGATCGGGCTCGTCGGTGCCGTCGAACGCAGCGCGAACGCGGCGACCGCGGTCGCGATCAATCCCGTGCCGACCAGCAGCACGAGCCGACGCGAGCGGCCCGCAGCGGCGGCGACCACCGTCGCGGCCGCGGTCGGTGCCGCGCGATCGATGGCGGCGAACAGTCGCTCGCGCTGCGCGGCGCTGGGGGTGATGGCGCCGCGGTAGTGCGCGAGCACCCTGCGGGGATCCGGCGCGCTCACGATCGACCTCCGTGTCGCCGCAGGAACGGCTCGAAGGCGGCCCGCGCCCGCCGCAGGCGCGAGTACACCGTGTTGAGGTTGAGCTCGAGCGCCGCGGCGACCTCGGGTGCGGACCAGCCCTCGACCTCGGACAGAAAGAACACCAGGCGCCGCTCCTCGGGCAGCTCGGCGAGGAAGCCCTCGACCAATGCGCGGGCCTGTCGGGCCGCGACCGCGTCGTCGAGGCCGTCGTCGACGGTCAGCGTGTCGGTGCTGGCGTGGGCGTGACGATCGCGACGCCGGCAGTTGGCGGCCACGCGCCGCGCAATCGCGAACAGCCACGCCCGCGGCGTGCCACGCTCCTGATAGCTCGCCCACTGGCGCAGCGCGACGAGGAACACGTCCTGGGCGGCATCGTCGAGGCTCGCGCCGGCGATGCCGAGCGCATGGAGGCAGCGCCACACGCCGTCGGCGTGCTCACGCATGAAGGCGCCGAAGTCGGCGTGGGTGTCGGCGCCCGCGTCGGTGCCGGACGCTGCGCACGGCCCCGCGTCGACCTCGGGGGTCGCCGGTGCGCGCAGGGCCTGGCTGCCGAGGGTCAAGGGGTGTCGTCCTCGGGGAGCAATGTCGCCGAACCCCCAAATCCGTCCCCAAATCCGTCGCGAGTCCGTCGCAGCTCGCCGCCCGCCGATCGACGCGCCCGGCGACCGCGCCCGCGAGCTGGCGGCCACAGCGAGAACTCCAGGCGCAGGGCCCCGCCGAACGCCCACGTCCGCGGCCGGGCGAGCTCGCCGAGGCCGTCCACGCGGACCCCGGGCCGCACGATCGCCGCGCGCACCCAGGGCGCGATCGCGACCATGATCGGGCTCGGGGTCTGCCACTCGAACGCCGGCGCCAGGACCAACGCGAAGGTCGCCGCGACGGCTTCGCGGCCATCGACGAGGCCACGTCCGCCGGCCTGACGCGCGCCGATCGCCGCGCCGATGCACAGCGATGCGCCGACGCGCCCGTGCGAGTGGCGGGCACAGCCGCTGGCGATGACGTCGGTCTGTCGCAGTGTGGTGCCGGCGTTCGTCCGCGCCGCCAGCGGTGCGAAGCCTCGGGGCCAGTGCACCGCCTCGAGGCTCGCACCCCAGCGTCGGCCGTTCACGACCACACCGCCGCCGTACCCCGCCGACGCGCCTTCGATCACCGCGCCGCCGAGCGAAGCGCTGCCGCGCAGGCGTAGCTGCGGGCGTCGACGGGGGGCGAGACGCACGGTGCCCGCGATGATGGCAACCGCGCCGTGGATCGCGGTTGCCCGCGGCGACGCCTCGTGCGCCGCCTCGAGCAACAACGCCGCCTCGATCGCGACCGCGTCCAGCAGCGAGCTGCACTTCGCGGCCACCAGCGTGCGCGTGCGCGTGCGACCTTCGGCTTCGACGCGCAGCTGCAGCGCGAAGCCGTCGACGTGGGGCTCGACGCGCGCGTCGATCGACGCACGCGAGCGGACCACGGTGGGCTCGACGGTCGCGAGCGCCGTGATGGCGTGCGTGAGTGCGGTGCGATCCGGGCACGACGCGGGCGCCTGCCACCGCAGCTCGAGCGCCGTCGCGATCGGATCCGTCGCGGGCGCCGTCGCGAGCGCGGACCACAGCAGCCAGGGGATCGTCGACGTCATCGAAGCGCTCGGCGCAATCTATCAGCTGCATCGCGTCGGGACGGATCCGGTCGCCCACCGACATCTGCTGGCCATGGAGCTTTCCATCGGGGCGCAGGGTCGGTGTTCGGATCGATGGGCGTGGTCGTTGTGCGCGCTGCTGGTCGCGGCGTGCCATGACGATGCGACGCCCGGTGACGGCGGCCACGACGGCACCGCGGGCAGCACCGGCACCGGCGAGACCTCCGACGCCAGCGGTGGCGCGTCGAATACCCACGGCACCGCCGACGGCACTGACGGTGGCAGCGACGGCTCCAGCAGCAGCGGCGGGCACGACAGCGGCGGGCACGACGGCGGGGGCGCCGGCGACGAGCTGCCCTACGATCCCGACCAGCTGGGGGTCGTGTGCGCGCGTGGCAACGCCGATCCCATCGCGATCCGGCTGTGCGCCGATCCGAGCCCGCAGCTGGGCAGCCTCGCCGATCTCTACGATGCGCTCGACATGGTGATCGAGCCGGCCTCGTTCGCGCTGTTGGCCAACTCGACCTCGCTGTCGGCGCGCTCGGTATCGGTGATCAATCCGCGGGTGTTCCTGCGGGTGCAGCCGGGGCAGGGCACCGGTGTCGACCTCGGCGCGACCGCGTTCTCGCGTGGGGAGCAGGTGGTCGAGCTGTTCGGCTACGACGCCGCCGCCGACCAGCTGAACTTCTACCTGCTCACCTTCTTCCAGGACTGCAACGACGACGCCGACGGCTGCTCGCTCGCCGATCGCTTCACGCCCGCCGTCGAGCAGGGCTGGACCAAGTGGAGCCTGTACCAGGACCTCGATCTGGTGAACCGCCCGCTCGATTGCCTCACCTGCCACCAGCCCGATGGACCCGACTCGCCCAAGCTGCTGCTGATGCAGCAGGCGGTCGACCCGTGGCTGCACTGGTTCCCCGGGGTGTCGATCGGCACCGGCGGCGAGACCTCGTCGGCCACGCTGCTCACGCCGCAGTTCCTCGCGATGCACGGCGACGAGGCGGCGTACGGGGGCATTCCGATCGCGATGATCGCCCCGCCGGCACCGACCGCCAGCGGCATCGTGATGAACCAGATGATCGAGATCTACTGGTCGATCCAGGGCGGCGTGCCGTCGTCGCTCACGCCGCTGGGGCAGCCGCAGCCGTTCGACTCGGGCGCGGTCGAGGCCGACATCGCGGCCGGCCACAGCGACACATGGGACGGCTACTTCGCGCAGGTGCTCGGCGGTGAGCGCTTGCCGGTGCCGTGGCACCACCACGACATCACCGATGCCACGCTGCGCGACGCTGCGGTCGCGTCGTACCTCGACGTCGCCGGTGGCGCAGATCCGGCGAGCATGCTCGACCCCCGCGCGGTGCTGTCGGCCCAGACCGAGGTCGAGCTGGGGTTTCGCCCACGGGCGCAGGCCAGTGCCGAGGAGATGCTGCGGTCGCTGTGTCAGCGCTGCCACAACCCTCGGCTCGATCAGACCCTGAGCCGCGCACGCTTCGATGCGAGCGACCCCGGCGCGCTCACGGCCGAGCAGAAGGCCGCCGCGATCGACCGGCTGGGTCGCCAGCCGCACGAGCCCGGCGCGATGCCGCCACCGCGCTTCGCGAGCCTCGCCGAGGACCAGCGACTGCTGCTCGTCGAGTTCCTCTCGCACTAGCAGGCCGGCCGCGCGCCGGCGACGGTGCGTCTGCGCATCGCCGGCGAGCGATCGGTGCGCCGTCGCGGCGATCGACTATCCTCGATCGATGCGTGCAGCCGTCCTCGCCGGTTCGTGGCTGTTGCTCCTTGCCGGGTGTCGTCCGGAACCCGTGGCGTCGGCGCCTGTGGTGGCACCCACGGCCGGGCCCACAGCCGTGGCTGCGGACGATGCCGCGCGGCCCGACGCGGCTTCGGCCGAGCCGGTGCAGGACCGCTGCGTCGGTGATTCGGCGCGCGCGCTGTCGTTGCTGCCGGTTTCGGCCCCCAGCGTGGTCGAACTCGACCTGTGGGCGATCGTGCACCTGCCGGTGTTCCTGCGCCATCACGCGGCGCTCATCCCTGGCGATCTGCAGCCGCTGCTCGAGGCCGCGAGCGCGTGCGGTCTCGGGTTCGAGAGCTGGCGGATGTTGACCGCGTCGTTGGGTGGCCCCGCGCAGGTGAGCGTGCTGCAGGCCGAGGGCATCGGGGAGCCCGATCGCCTGGCGTGCGTCGTCGCGCTGCTGCCCACCGACGGGGGCCCGCAGTACGCGCTCGACACCGTCGACGGGCGCACGCGCATCACGTCCGACGACGGCGGCGTGGCGTGGGTGGTCGATCGCTGCACGCTGGTCGCCGGCGCAGCGGAGCACGACGACGAGCTGCAGCGACTCGTCTCGGGGCAGGCGCGGTCGGTGCTCGGTGCGAACACGCTTTCGGCCGCGTGGCGACGGCTGCCGAGCGAGCGGCAGATCGCGTTCGTCTCGCACTCGGTCGCGGTGCCGGCGGTTCCGAACCCGCTCGACGCCGAACTCGCGATCGCGATCCGCCTGCGCGGCGGGCTCGAGCTGGACGCGAGCCTCCAAGTCCGCAGCCCCGCCGACGCGGAGCTCTTGGCCGCCGCCCTCCGGCGCGAGTGGGACACCACCGGGCGGATGATCGGGCTGCCGCAGGCGTTCGTGGACAGCGCCGACATCCACGCGAGCGGCAGCATCGTCCGCCTCGATGCGAGGGCCACCCCGGCGCAGTTCGAGGAGGCGATCGCGGGTCTGGTGCGGACCCTCGGCGGCGGCGCGCCGCCGCCCGCGGGCCCGTGAGAGCGCACGGCAAACCTCCCGGAACCGCCTACGTCGGCCACGCCGCGCGCAGCTCGGTCGCGAACGCCCGCGCGTCGCTCGGCCGATCGCCCGGCGCCTTGGCGAGCGCCCGCTCGACCACCGCCGCCAGCGCGTCACTCACCTGGGTCGCTGGGAGGTAGCGGCGCAGCGGAATGACGGTGTCGGTGGCGTGGGCGCGCAGCCACATCACCGGGTTGGCCATCCACCGCTCGCGCACCACGCTCACCGCGTCATCGGCCACGAACGGCACGTGGCCCGAGAGCAGCTCGTACAGCAGCATGCCCAGGCTGTAGACGTCGGCCGCGGGGGTCAGGGCGTAGGTCTCGAGCTGCTCGGGCTGGGCGTAGTGCGGCGTGCCGACCAGCATGTGTCCGACGGTCGCGTTCTGGCCCACGACGCCGCGCTGGTCGAACGAGCGCGCGAGCCCGAAGTCGAGGATGCGCGTGTGGCCATCGGGGTCGACGAAGATGTTCGCGGGCTTGAGATCGCGGTGGATGATGCCGTGGTCGTGGGCCTCGCACAGGCCCAGGCAGCACTGGTAGATGACGTGGGCCGCCCACGCCGGATCCATCGGCGCATCGAAGTCGTGGAACTCGTCGAGCGGCTGCCCGTGCAGCAGCTCCATCAGCACGTAGACGTGGCCGTCGCGGCGCAGACCGCAGTCGTGGATGCGGACCACGTGCGGGCTCGTCAGCGTCCGCAGCACGGTGACCTCGCGCAGGGTTCGCTGCGCGGTGTCGACCGCGCTGACCGGCTCGATCGACAGCTTGAGCGCGAGCGGCTCGGGGAAGCGAGGGTCTCTGACCTTGTAGACGTTGCCGAACCCGCCCGAGCCCAGCAGTTCGAGGATCTCGAACTCGCCGTAGTGCTGCCCCGGTTGCAGGTCGAGCGCCATCGTCAGCCGTCCTTCCACTCCGCGACGAACACGTTGGTGTCGCCGGGGGTGGCGGCGTTGCGATTGCTCGCGAACACCAGGTGCTTGCCGTCGCGCGTGAACATCGGGAACCCATCGAAGTCGGGGTTGCGCGTCACCGGCTGCTGGTCCTTGCCGTCGACGCCGATGATGAAGAGGTCGAAGTCGCGGCCCTGGGGGTCGTCCTGATTGCTGGCAAAGATGATGCGCTTGCCGTCGGGGTGGAAGTAGGGCCCGAAGTTGGCCTTGCCGTTGTCGGTGATCTGCCGGTTGTTCTTGCCGTCGGCGTCCATGACGAACAGCTCGAGGCGGGTGGGGCGGACCAAGCCCTCCTTGATGATTGCGTCGTATTTCGCGAGTTCCTCGTCGCCACTGGGATGGTTGGCGCGGTAGACGATCGACTTGCCGTCGGGCGAGAAGAACGCGCCGCCGTCGTAGCCCTTCGACTGGGTGAGGCGGGTCTGCTTGCTGCCGTCGATGCCCATGACGTACAGCTCGGGGTCGCCGTCGCGGGTCGAGGTGAAGACGATGCGATCGCCCTGCGGGCTCACGGTCGCCTCGGCGTCGTAGCCGGGCCCGACCACCAGTGGCTTCACGTCGCTGCCGTCTTTTGCGGCGCTGTAGATGTCGAACTCGTCGTACAGCTTCCACACGTAGCCGTGGCTGCGATCGGGTGGCGGCAGGCAGTCGTCCGCAGCCGCATGGGTCGAGGCGTAGAGGATGCGCGTGTCACCGGGCAAGAAGTACGAGCAGGTCGTGCGACCCTTGCCCGAACTCACCCGCGCGACGTTCTTACCGTCGATGCCCATGGTGTAGATCTGGTCGCAGGAGCCGCCGTCGCGGGTCGACTGGAACACCAGCGTGCGCTCGTCGTTGCTGAGGTAGGCCTCGGCATTCTCGCCGCCGAAGCTCAGCTGTTGCATGCGGCCGAGGTGGACCTCGCCCTCGCGCGGGTCGAGCCACACGGGCTCGCCGGGCGCGCTCGGGAGGATCGCAGGCTTGGCGTCACCGGCCTTTGCGTGGGGGTTGGCGTGGGGATCGGCGTGGGGGTTGGCGTGGGGATCGGCCGTTGGCTTCGGCTCGGCCTTCGCGGCGGGCTCGGCCTTCGCGGCGGGCTCGGCCTTCGCGGCGGGCTCGGCCTTCGCGGCCCCCGACGACGAGCCGCCGTCGCAGGCGGCCAGCGTCCAGCCGTTCAACGCGAGGAACAAGGGCACGAGACCGCCGCGGAGCGGCGCACGACGGGCGAGCGAGGGGCGCATCGGCGGCAACTGTACCAGGCTTCGCGCACGCGGCTTGTCGGGCGGCCCGGGTTCGCGTCAACGTGTTCGCCATGAGTTCCCGACCGGCGCCGTGGCGCACCCTCTCGGAGCGCAAGCTCGCGAGCTACCGCGTGTTCGATGTCACCGAGCTGCACGCGCAGCGCGTCGACACCGGGCAGGCCCACACCTTCTTCCGCATCGAGTCGGTCGACTGGGCCAACATCATCCCGATCACGACCACCGGCGAGGTCGTCATGATCCGACAGTTCCGCCACGGTGCGGGCTGCGAGACCTTGGAGATCCCCGGTGGGCTGCTCGATGCCGACGAGGATCCGGGCACCGCCGCGGCGCGGGAGCTACTCGAAGAAACCGGCTACCGCGCCGGCAAGGTCGTGGCGCTCGGCTCGGTGCATCCCAACCCCGCGCTCTTCAAGAACCGCATCCATGCGTTCTTGGCGACGGGCTGCGAGAAGGTCACGGAGATCGCCAACGACGAGTCGGAGCAGACCACCATCGAGCTGGTGCCGGTCGACGCGATCGATGGCCTGCTCAGCTCGGGCGCCATCGATCACGCGCTGGTGATGGCGGCGTTCCACTGGTGGCGCCTGCGCGGCTCACCAACCGCGTGAGCCCGTCGCCACCTGCGGCTCACGGGCCGGTCGAGCCGGGCGCGCCGTAGTCGGCGGTGTCGGAGGCATTGGTGGCCGCGGTGGTCGAGCCGGTGTCGGTGCCGCTCGACGAGTCGCTGCCGCCCGAGGTGCCGCCGCTGCTGTCGGTGCCGCTGATGGTGTCGGTGAGCGAGTCGGTGAAGCTGGGATCGCCGTAGTCGGAGACACCTGCCGAGACCGTGTCGGTGGTGGAGGTGTCACCGGTCGAGCCGCCGGTCATGGTGGTGCCCTGGGTCGCCGAGCCCTGCGTATTGCTGGTGCCGCTGGTGTCGCCGTCGTCGCCGCCGCAGCTCGCGGCCATCAACGCGAAGCCCAGCAGCAGACCCGCGAAGCTCGGTGTCGGCGCGGCGCCGTCGCGCAGCGGTGCGCTGCAGAACGGGCAGACGGTCGCATCGGTACGGACGTGACGGTGGCATACCAAACAGGGAATCATCGACATCGAATCTACCACCGTCGGCCGGGGTCGGCGCAAGTTGGGTATGCTTACGGCCGGTCGCATGGGTCTCGAAGACGTACGTCGCAAGCTGCCGGTGGTGCGAGCGCTCCCTCCCGGCCGCGGCCGGAAGCACCTGGTGCGCGCTGCGGCGTCGGGCGAGGTGCCGACCTGTGCGCTCGCGGTGTGGGAGTTCACCCTCGCGTGCGATCAGAAGTGTCTGCACTGCGGGCCTCGGGCCGGGCTCCCGCGTGACGACGAGCTCTCGACCGAAGAGGCCCTCGCGTTGGTCGACGAACTCGCCGAGCACGGCGTCGGTGAGGTGGTGCTCATCGGTGGTGAGGCCTACCTGCGCAACGACTTCCTGCTCGTGATCCGTCGGATCCGCGAGCGCGGCATGACGGCGACCATGACCACCGGTGGCTACAACCTCACCGCCGCCCGTGCGCGGGCGATGATCGAGGCCGGCATCCAGAGCGTGTCGGTCTCGATCGACGGTCTGCGCGAGAGCCATGACTGGGTGCGCAACCGACCCGAGAGCTGGGACCGTGCCTTCGCAGCGCTCGGACACCTGCGGGCGGCCGGCTCTCGCATCGCTTGCAACACGCAGATCAATGCGCGCAGCCACACCGAGCTGCCAGCGCTGCTCGAGCTGCTCGCGGCCGCCGGCGTCCGTGCATGGCAGCTGCAGATCACGATGCCGCACGGTGCCGCCGCCGATCATCCCGAGCTGCTGCTCCAGCCGTACCAGTTCCCCGCGGTGTTCGAGCTGCTCGATCGCATCGAGGATCGCTGTCGCGAGCTCGGCGTCGTCATCTGGCCCGGCAACAACCTCGGCTACTTCGGTCCGTTCGAGCACAAGCTGCGGCGACACCAGCGCGGCGAAGGACACTTCTCGGGCTGCTTCGCGGGCGTCACGGTGATGGGCATCGAGAGCAACGGCGCGATCAAGAGCTGTCCGAGCGTGGGCGGCCCGACCAACACCGGCGGCTCGTGGCGCGAGCACGGCCTGCAGGCGCTGTGGGAACGCGCGCCGGAGATCACGTACGTCCGCGATCGCACCACCGCGGATCTGTGGGGCTACTGCGCCGAGTGCTACTACGGCCCGACCTGCATGTCGGGCTGCACGGCGGCGACCGAGCCGCTGCTCGGGCGACCCGGCAACAATCCCTTCTGCCACCACCGCGCGCTCGAGATGGATCGCATGGGCCTGCGCGAGCGCGTCGAGCTCGTCGCGGCGGCGCCGGGGCTCCCGTTCGACAACGGCCTGTTCCGCGTGGTGCGGGAGCACAAGGATCCCGAGCTGCGCGAGCGTCTCGGGCCGGTGCAGATCGACGAGCCGCGGACCTCGCGGCTGGTCGACCCGCTGGGGCCGGGGCGCACGCTCACCGCCGAAGAGCGCGCGGCGCTGACCGACGGGTGACGCGACGATCGGCGTCGGTGTGGCGCCCCGGCGTCAGCCCCCGGAGCTGCTACTACCCGAGCCCGAGCTGCTGCCCGAGCCCGAGCTGCTGCCCGAGCTGCCCGAGCTGCTGCCCGAGCCCGTACCCGAGCTGCTGTCGTTGCCGGTGCTCCCCTCGGCGGTCGCGTCGTTGCTCGAGTCGCTGATCGACACGCTGGTGTCGAAGCCGCCGGGGTCGCCGTAGGCCGCGACGCCCTGCGAGTCGTCGTCGTTGGTGGTCGACAGCCCAGTGCTGCCGGTGCTGCCGGTGCTGTTCGAGCTGTCGGTGACGGTCGCGCCGGTGTCACCCTTCTCGCCGCCGCAGCTCATCATCGACAGGCCCAGCAGCAGGCCGGCGAGCATCGGCAACGGTGCCGCCTCCCGGCGCAGCGCAGCGCTGCAGAATGGGCACACATGCGCATCGACGCGGACGTGACGGTGGCAGCTGTGACAGGGGTGCATCGTCGAGGATCCTATCATGCGCCGGGCGTCGTTCTCGGGGCGCGGCTAGAACCGCGAGGACAGCGAGACCCCGGCAAAGCCGCGGCCGATCATCGGCGCCCACAGCATCGCGCGCTCGCGGGTGAAGCGTTCGTGGTGGCGGCGGTAGCCCTCGGCGTAGCCGACCATCGCGACGCCGGCGGCGACCAGCACCGCACCGACGTCGCGCGTGGAGAAGGACATCGCCCGCGCCGCGGCGGCGCAGCGGGCCGTGGTGCACTTCGCCAGCACGCCCCATGACGCTGGGCTCAGCGTGATCCAGACCACCGCGCCGCCCGCCAGCAGCCCGATGCCGGCGCCGCGCAGGGCCGAGATCTTCGCGCGCTTGCGCGAGGCGAACGCGTCGTCGTAGGCATCACGCTCGCCGCGGAGCACGGCACCGGCGGTCGCCAGCCCGATCGTCGCCGCGAGCGCGAGGTCGGAGTTCACGCGCAGGGCGACCACCGGCAAGATGCCCGGCGCGCAGGCCAGCACCGCATTGCCGAGCTGCTCGGCGTCGGTCTGGCTGTCGAACGGGTCGGTCATCTTCGCCTGCGCTGCGACCGGCTCGATGCAGCGCTTCTTGACGATGAGGTGCGCGGCGATCTGCTCGGTGAGCGCGACGAGGAAGGTTGCACCCGCGGCGGCGAACAGGCCCACGCCGCCATAGGGCGGTCGCAGCGGTGGCGGTAGCTTGCGTGCGGGCGCCTCGTCCTCGTCCGACGGTAGCCTCGCACCCATCGCGGGCGAGGCCCCGCTTCCGCCACGCAGCGGCTTGCCCTGGGCGGGGGACGGCGGCGGGCCGGTGAGCTCCGGCTGGGGCGGTTCGATCTTCGCGCCCGCAGGGTCGGGCCCGCCAGGATCGTCGGGGAGCGGCACCGCGGGTCGCTCCTGTGCGCTCGTCGTCGTGCCCGGGCCGGTGCCCGGGGCGGCGGCGGCCGTGGTGGTGGTCGTCGGTGCCGCCGTGCTCGCGCGCGGCAACTTCGACACTGGCGTCGGCGCGGGCGCTGGGGCCGAGCTCGCCGGCGGCGGCGCCTCGGTGTTCTGCCCGGGCATCGGCGGCAGCTTGGGCGGACCCACGAACATTGCCATCAGGCCCACGCGCGCCGCGGCCACCGTCCAGATCGCCATCACCGTGACCACGCCACCTTGCTCGAGCGTCGACGGTATCAGCGAGTGGCCCGCGACGCCAAGCGTGAAGGGATCGCCGCGGCCGCACCATGATCGACTTGGGCAGGCCATCCGGCGACACCTTCGCGGCGGGGCACGGCCGTGGGTCCGACGATCCACGCGGCCGTCGTCGCGACGTGCTCGCTTGCACCCGCAGCGGGGACAACGGCACGCTGATGGTCGCGTATGGCCACGAACGACAGCATCCGTGACGCGACCCGCGAGGGCCCGCTCAACCTGCGCCGGCTCGAGGTCCTCGCGCGTGCGTGCCTGCCACCCGAGGTCTTCGCGTACATCGCCGGTGGCGCGGCCGACGAGCGCACGGTCGCCGAGAATTGCGCGGCGTACGAGCGTGTGGCCCTGTTACCGCGTGTGCTGGTCGACGTTGCGACGCGCGATGCCGCGATCGAGCTGCTGGGGCAGCCGATGTCCGCACCGTGGCTGATCGCACCCACTGCCATGCATGCCCTCGTGCATCGCGACGCCGAGCTGGCCACGGCGCGCGCGGCCGCGTCGTGTGGCATCACCATGGTGTGCTCGACGCTCTCGACCACGCCCATCGAGGCGGTCGCGCGCGCGTGCAGCGATGCGCTGTGGTTCCAGCTCTACGTCTACCGCGATCGGGGCGCGACCGCGGAGCTGGTGGCGCGCGTGCAGCAAGCCGGCGTACGCGCGCTGGTCGTGACCGTCGATGCGCCGCTGCTGGGCCTGCGCGAGCGCGACCACGCCCACGGCGTCGGAATGCCAGCGGGTTTCCGCGCACCCAACGTACGGGCCGATGGCGATGTCGATGCCGCGCACCTGGGCGACTACTTCGCGGCGCTGGTCGATCCGTCGCTGTCGTGGCGCGACCTCGAATGGCTGCGGAGCATCACCACGCTACCGATCGTGCTCAAGGGCGTGCTGCGGGCCGACGACGCCGGGCAGGCCGCAGCCGCCGGCGTGGCCGGCATCGTGGTATCGAACCACGGCGGTCGGCAGCTCGACGGTGCGATCGCCACCTTCGACGCGCTGCCAGCGGTGCGCGCCGCCGTCGGCGACCGCGTGGCGGTGCTGGTCGACGGCGGCATCCGTCGCGGCACCGACGTGCTCAAGGCGCTGGCGCGCGGCGCCGACGCGGTGCAGCTCGGGCGGCCGATCCTGTGGGCCTTGGCCAGCGGCGGCGAGCGGGCGGTGGTCGCGGCGCTGCGACAGCTCCACCACGAGTTCGACCTCGCGATGGCGCTGTGCGGGTGCCCGCGCATCGACGCGATCGATGCCTCGCTGCTGGCCCGTTGAGCTCGCCGCGCCGCGACCAAACCGGCCGCTCGCAGGGCGTCCGGAAGAACGCTTCGCGTTCTTCCGCACCCTGCTACAGTCGTGCCGAGCGGGCGTTGCGATCGCGCTGGAGGGTCGCGGCCGGTCGACCGCCGTCGTACCAGCTGCGCAGCACGAAGTCCGCTGCTAGCGCCCGCGGCAGCCGCAGGCCGTCGGCGGCGTCACGGCGACGGTAGTCGTAGATTCGGCGCTGACGCAGGGGATCGAACTCGGTGGTGCCGAGGGTCTGCTCGTCGTCGAGCATGATCTGCGACGTGGGTACGACGATGCGCACGTCGCCGTGCTCACCCGGCACGGTCCACACCGCGACGACGTGGTTCCACACCGGCCACAGCAAGCCGACGTGGCGCACGCCCATGCGATGGGCGAGGTGCGCGAACAGGGCACTCAGCTCGTCGCACTCGGCGGTCGCCGAAGCGACACGTCCATCGTAGTCGTCGTGCGCGCGCCACTGCGCCCAGATCGCGTCGGAGTTCGGCGCCTGGTTGGTGATGTCCCAATGCAGGTTCCACAGGCCGCCGTCACGGGTGGACTCGAACAGCAGGCGCACGCGGGCGTACTCGCGACGGGCGTCGTCGTCGTCGCGCAGGCCGTGGCGCTCGACCAAGGCCGCCCAGTCGGCCTGCACGTCGGGGTCGTCACGCTGGGCGTCGGCGATCTCGCGCAGTGCGGCGACCACATCGTCGACGCGCACGGTCTCACCGGCGGGCAGCTGCGGCAGCGCGCCGAAGATCTGGCCCTGCGCCGGTGCCAGCAGCCGCAGGGCCAGTAGCGCCGCCGCGCTCACTCCCACCGCCGCGGTGGGGGTGGCGGCGCGAAGCGACCCTCGCGATCGGCCGAAGGCCACGGCTGGGGATCGCCGCGCCAGCCGTCGACGAACACCGGATCGATCGGCACACCGCGGGCGCGCAGGCCCGCGGCCGAGTCATAGAAGACGGTCAGCTTCTGATCGGGCGTGCTGGCGTTGCGGCGCGTGAACGGGACCTCGACGACCGGCGAGAAGCGATCCTCACCGAACTCGGTGCCCAGCTCTCGCTGCGCGCGTGGCGACTTGCTGCGCGCCGAGCCAGCGCCACGATCGGGTGCGGGGCTCGTTCGCGGGGCCACGTCGCGCCGCGCAGTGTCCTTGTCGGCGCGCGGCGAGTCGGTCGCCGCCCACGGTCGCGTCACCGCCGGGGCACGCTCGCCGAACACCGCGACGCCGATGACGCCGGCGTGTTGCGGGCTCCCGCGCCGCGCGGTGTAGCTGTCGCCGACGCTGCTGAAGCGAAAGCTCGCGACCTCGCTGAGCGAGCGGCGGAAGCCATCGATCACGACCTCGCCGAACGGCTCGACGACGTAGCCGCGTTGCTTGCGGAAATCGCCGAGCTTGCCGGAGATCACGTCACGACCATCGACGGATACCACCACCTCGACGCGGGTCGGTGCGTCGTTGACGATGCGCACGACGTAGCGCTCACCGAGCTCCCCCGCGACGAAGGTCTGCCCGCGATGACCGACGGTCGTGAAGCCGCTGCCCTCGGGGGCTTCGATGCTCACGTGCACGCCGGTGTGCACGGGCGGCTCGACCTGCACCGGCCAGCGTCGCGTGCTGCGGGCATCGGCGTCGCCGGGCATGGCGGCGAGCGACAATGCGAGCGTGAGCAGGGGAAGACAGAGTCGGGTCGCAGCGCGCATGGGGCCTCCGATGGCGAAGGGCCCAACGCGCGGCCCCAGCGATCCGATCTGGCGGCCTGCGGTTTCCCGCGCGGGCGCGGCCAAGGCCCCGGAATCATGGGCGGAGCCAACCATGCGCGAGGGGCTGCCCAGACCGCGGGTGGTCGGGGCCCGCGGTCTTTGCGATCCTGCCGGCCCCCACGAGACGCATGCTCCACCGCGGCCGCTTCGTCGCGCTCCTGGCGGGATCGCTGGCGTTCGCATGCGCCGACGGGCCGCCCTCGAGCCCCTATGATCCTCCGCCCGAGGTGCTCGGTCGCTGTCGACAGTTCGATCCCCAGCGCCTGGCGTTCTTCGGCGATCTGCACGTGCACACGTCGCTGTCGCTGGACGCCAACCTGCAGGGCAATCGGGTGGCGGTCGCCGATGCCTACCGATTCGCCCGCGGCGAGGCGATCGGCGTGCAGCCCCATGACGCCGCCGGTGCGCCCCTGCGGACGATCCAGCTCGAGCGGCCACTCGACTTCGTGGCCCTCACCGATCATGCGGAGTTCCTCGGTGTGGTCGAGGGGTGCACGCAGCCCGACGCACCCGAGTACGACACACCCGCGTGCCAGGGCTACCGCGACGATCCCGATCAGGCGTTCCTGGGCCTGAACGCGTACCTGACGCAGCAGCCCGGCAGCGCCAGCACGCCGCCGCCGTGCGCCGATGCGGCCGGCGGCTGCCCCGACAGCGCGACCGCGGCGTGGGACGAGATCCGCACCGCCGCCGAGCAAGCCTACGATCGCAGCGACGACTGCAGCTTCACCTCGTTCGTGGCCTACGAGTGGTCGGGCTCGCCGGGCGCGCTCAACCTGCACCGCAACGTCATCTTCCGCAACCACCACGTGCCGGCGCGGCCGGCCGGCTACTTCGACGTCGGCCGTGAAGAGCAGCTGTGGCAGCGGCTGCGCGACGATTGCCTCGCTCGCGGCGACGACTGCGACGTGCTGACGATCCCGCACAACTCGAACCTCAGCTCGGGGTTGATGTTCGAGACCATCGACGGCAGCGGCGCGCCGTTCGACGCCGCCTACGCGCGCACGCGAGCCGAGCTCGAGCCGCTGGTCGAGGTGTTCCAGCACAAGGGCGCCTCCGAGTGCCTGCCTGGCAGCGCCAGCGCCGACGAGCAGTGCAACTTCGAAATCATGCCCTACGCGAAGCTGAGCTCCGCGACCCTGGGCGGCGCACCCGATCCGCTGGTCGAGTCCGACTTCGTGCGCCACGCGCTGGGCCGCGGGCTGGAGCTGTTCGCCAGCCTGGGCGTGAACCCGTTCGCGTACGGCTTCGTCGCCAGCACCGACACCCACCTGGGCACGCCGGGTGCGGTCGACGAGCGCAGCTTCATCGGTCACGGCGGCGCGGGGCTGACCGTCCGCGATGGCCTGCCCGCGGGCCTGCCCGATCGTCCGTGGTTCAATCCCGGCGGGCTCACGGTGATCTGGGCGGAGGAGAACTCGCGCGAGGCGCTGTTCGCCGCGATGCGCCGCCGTGAGGTCTACGCGACCAGCGGCCCGCGCATCGAGCTGCGGCTGTTCGCGGGCACCGATCTCGACGCGGGCCTGTGCGACGGCGCGGACCTCGTCGGGGCCGGGTACGCGCGCGGGGTGCCGATGGGCGGCGTGCTGCGGGCGCCGCTGGCCGGCCCGCCACGCCTGCTGATCTCGGCGCTGCGCGATGCCGGCACTGCGGCTGCGCCCGGGGCTGCGCTCGAGCGGATCCAGATCGTGAAGGGCTCGCTGGTCGCGGGGCAGGCCAGCTTCCGCGTGATCGACGTGGCCGGTAGCGCCGGCGTCGGCGGGGTCGACCCCGGCACGTGTGCGCCGCTGGTCGGCGGTGCCGATGCGCTGTGCAACGCGTGGATCGACGACGACTTCGATCCCGCGGTACCGGCCTTCTACTACGCGCGCGTGCTCGAGGTGCCGAGCTGCCGTTGGCAGACCTACGCGTGTGTGGCCGCCGCGGTCGTCTGCGACGATCCGGCGACGGTCGGCGCGGGCTTCGAGGGCTGTTGCGATCAGCCGGCCACCCAGCAGGAGCGGGCCTGGAGCTCACCGGTGTGGTACCTGCCGTGAGCGCGCGTGGTCGCAGCGCGTTGGTGTTGCTGCGGTTCGCGGTCGGCGGTGCGCTGTGCTTCGCGGCGGACCGTTGGCTCGGCGACGGGCCGTCCCTGCGGGTCGAGGTGCGCGACGGCGCCGACGCGCCTGCCGTCGCGCAGGCGATCGACGAGGCGCTGCTGCTCGAGCTCGCCGAGGCGCGCGGGTGGCCGCACACCGACGCGATCGTGCGTGGGCGACTTTCGGCCCTGCTCGCCGCGGTCGAGGGTGATGGGCCCGAGGATGCGATCGCGACGGCGATCGACATGGGGCTGCACCGACGTGATCCCATCGCACGCGCACGGCTGCTCGGTGCGGCCCGTCGCGCGCTCGGTCGCGAGGCCGACGATGCGCCGGGGGCGATCGAGCTGCTGCGCGAGCTGGCCTTGCACCCGCAGGCGCAGACCGGTGCGATCCACGTGCGCTTCGATCACGAGCGCGTCGCGTGCGACGATGCAGCGGCCGCGAGCTTGGGCGCCGACGCGCTGCCGGGGCCGTGGGGCTGGCCGCGACCCGAGGTGGCCTACGCGCTGCCGCGCCTGCGCATGCGGCTCGGCGATGCAGTTGCCGATGCACTCGCGACGGGGTCGACGGGCCAGTGGAGCGATCGACTGCGAGGGCCGCTCGGGTGCCACCGCGTGCGGGTGCGCGAGCGCAGTGGCGGCGCGCTGCGCCCGTGGCCGCACGGGCTCGTGACGCTGCTGCAGAGCGCGCTGGCGCGGCGCCACGACGCGGTGGTGCGCCGCGAGCTCGCGCGCCGCCAGCGTGACCGCACGGTGGCGATCGAGGTGGTGCGTTGATGGCGGTGCGCGGCACGAC
>WBZX01001375.1_pt1 | contig 18442 bp, 14 predicted proteins | sample 5204211 | NCBI WGS metagenome assembly WBZX01 (sample SAMN12344362, study PRJNA552823) | activated sludge metagenome | biome: Activated sludge suspended growth; feature: Nitrification reactor; material: Wastewater; isolation source: activated sludge from nitrification reactor of wastewater... | reverse complement strand
TCTTCACCGCGGCTGACGCTTTGGAAAAGTCGATCTGGCCGGCATACTTGGCTGTGAGCTGGCCCACGACCTTGCCCATGTCCTTGATCGACGCGGCGCCTGTCGCGGCGATGGCCTCCCGGATGGCGGCTTCGACGGCGGCTTCGTCCATCTGCTGCGGCAGGAAGCGCTCGATAACGGCGATCTCGGCCTTTTCCTTCTCCGCCAGGTCGGCGCGATTGCCCTTCTCGTAGAGCGCCACCGATTCGTTGCGCTGCTTGATCATGCCTTGCAGCATCGACAGGATCCGGTCGTCGGCCACGCCCTCGCGGTTCGCTTCCGTGCGGGCGGCGATGTCCACTTCCTTGAGTTTGGCCAGGATCAGGCGGATCGTGCCCAGCGCCGCGGTATCGCGGGCGCGCATGGCATCCTTCATCGCGTCGTTCAGCTTGTCGCGCAGCATTGTTTCGGTTCCGTTGGGTCGAAGGGCGGAAACTAATCGTCTGCGACGCGATTGGCAAAGCAAATAAGTTATTGAAAATGCTTGTGAATTAGCAGCCAGCCACACCTTGACCCTCTGCGACCGCTTGGTTACAACCCGCGCGGTTCGCAGACGCCAAGGCCACGCAGGGCCAAGGCGAAGCGCGAGCCCTCACGAACGGGCAAAAAATTCATCATGACACCTCCAAAGACCGCAGGCGCGACCGACGCCGCGCCGCGCTGGGCCACGGCCGCGCTAGTGCTGGCTGACGGCACGGTTTTCTGGGGCAAGGGCGTCGGGGCTGCCGGCCATGCGGTCGGCGAAGTCTGCTTCAATACCTCGATGACCGGCTACCAGGAGATCATTACCGATCCGTCTTACGCCGGGCAGATCATCACCTTTACTTTTCCGCATATCGGAAATGTCGGCACCAATCTCGAAGACATCGAGACGATCACGCCCGCGGCTCGCGGCGTGGTCATCCGGGGCGACATCACGGAGCCGGCCAACTGGCGCTCGGTCAAGCCGCTCGACGACTGGCTGAAGAGCCACAATTTGCCTGGCGTGTGCGACGTCGATACCCGTGCCATCACGCGGCATGTCCGGGACGGTGGTCCGCCCAACGGCGTCGTGGTCCACGCGCCCGACGGCAAGTTCGACATTCCGGCGATGCGCAAGATCGCTCGGGATTGGCCTGGCCTCGACGGCATGGACCTCGCCATCGAGGTCACGGCGAAGCAGACCTATGACTGGAACGAGACCACGTGGGCGCTGGGCAAGGGCTACGGCAAGCTCGACAAGCCTAGGTACCACGTCGTCGCCGTCGACTACGGTGCCAAGCGCAACATCCTGCGCTGCCTCGCCAACACGGGTTGCAAGGTCACGGTGGTGCCGGCGACGGCAACGGCAGAGGACATCCTGCGTCACAAGCCGGACGGCGTGTTCCTGTCCAACGGTCCGGGCGATCCGGCGGCAACGGCGGTTTACGCCTCGCCGGCCATCCAGGCGGTGCTCGACAACAAGAAGCCGTTGTTCGGCATCTGCCTGGGCCATCAGATCCTCGCGCGGGCCCTCGGGGCGAAGACGTACAAGCTCAAGTTCGGTCATCGCGGCGCCAACCAGCCCGTGCAGGATCTGGCGACGGGCAAGGTCGAGATCACGTCGCAGAACCACGGCTTCTGCGTCCTTCCTGAATCGCTGCCCAAGAACGTCGAGGTGACGCACGTCTCGCTGTTCGACGGCACCAACGAAGGCATTCGCTGCACCGACAAGCTGGCCTTTTCGGTGCAGTACCATCCCGAGGCATCGCCCGGCCCGACCGACAGTCACTATCTCTTCGACCGCTTCGTCGAGATGATCGACAAGAGCAAGGGCAAGTAGAGACATCATGCCCAAGCGCACAGACATCAAGAGCATCCTGGTCATCGGCGCCGGTCCCATCGTGATCGGCCAAGCCTGCGAGTTCGACTATTCGGGCGTGCAGGCCTGCAAGGCGCTGAAGGACGAGGGCTACCGCGTCATCCTGGTGAACTCCAATCCGGCCACGATCATGACCGATCCGGGCCTGGCGGATGCGACCTATATCGAGCCGATCACGCCCGACATGGTGGCGAAGATCATCGAGAAGGAGAAGCCGGACGCCATCCTGCCGACCATGGGCGGCCAGACGGCGCTCAATACGGCAATGTCGCTGCACCGTGACGGCCGGCTGAAGAAGTACAAGGTCGAGCTGATCGGCGCCAACGCCGAGGCCATCGACAAGGCCGAAGACCGGCTGCTGTTCCGCGAGGCCATGACCAAGATCGGCCTCACCTGTCCTAAGAGCGAAGTCGTGCACAACCGCGAGGAAGCGGTCAACGCGCTCGACCATGTCGGCCTGCCGGCGATCATTCGCCCGTCCTTCACGCTGGGCGGTACCGGCGGCGGCATCGCCTACAATCGCGACGAGTATTTCGAGATCGTGCAGGGCGGCATCGACGCCTCGCCGGTCGGCGAGGTGCTTGTCGAAGAGTCGGTGCTCGGCTGGAAAGAGTACGAGATGGAGGTCGTGCGCGACCGCCGCGACAACTGCATCATCATCTGCTCGATCGAGAACGTCGATCCGATGGGCATCCACACCGGCGACTCGGTCACGGTGGCGCCGGCGCTCACGCTGACCGACAAGGAATACCAGATCATGCGCGACGCCTCGATCGCGTGCCTGCGCGAGATCGGCGTCGATACCGGCGGCTCGAACGTCCAGTTCGCCGTCGATCCGCAGACCGGCCGCATGGTCGTGATCGAGATGAACCCGCGCGTGTCGCGGTCCTCGGCGCTGGCGTCGAAGGCGACCGGCTTCCCGATTGCCAAGGTCGCGGCGCGGCTGGCCGTCGGTTACACGCTCGACGAACTCCTGAACGACATCACCGGAACGACGCCCGCTTCGTTCGAGCCGACCATCGACTATGTCGTGACCAAGATCCCGCGCTTCGCCTTCGAGAAGTTCCCGGGGGCGGAGCCGTTGCTCACCACCTCGATGAAGAGCGTGGGCGAGGCGATGTCGATCGGGCGCACCTTCCAGGAATCGCTGCAGAAGGCACTGCGTTCGATGGAGACCGGCCTGACCGGCCTCAACGAGATCCAGATCAAGGGCGCGCCGGACAAGGCCGCGATCGTCGGCGCCCTGGCTACGCCGACGCCGGACCGCGTGCTGGTGATCGCCCAGGCGTTCCGCCACGGCCTTACGGTCGAGGAGATCGCCCAGGCTTCCAAGTTCGAACCGTGGTTCCTGCGCCAGATCGAGCAGCTGGTGAAGGTCGAGGCCGGCGTCGCCAAGAACGGTCTGCCGACCGACGCCAAGGCTTTCTTCGACCTCAAGAAGAAGGGCTTCTCCGACGAGCGGCTGGCCGAGCTGACGGGCCAGAGCGCCGCCGAAGTGGCGAAGAAGCGTCGCGCGCTCGGCGTGCGGCCGGTGTTCAAGCGCATCGATACCTGCGCCGCCGAGTTCGAATCGCGGACGCCCTATCTCTATTCCTGCTACGAGGGCGACGGGCTGCGGCCCGGGGAGTGCGAAGCCCAGCCGACTGACCGCAAGAAGGTCATCATCCTGGGTGGCGGACCGAACCGCATCGGCCAGGGCATCGAGTTCGACTATTGCTGCGTGCACGCCGTCTATGCGCTGCGCGACGCCGGGTACGAGACCATCATGGTCAACTGCAACCCGGAAACCGTGTCGACCGACTACGATACCGCCGACCGCCTCTACTTCGAGCCGCTGACAGCCGAGGATGTGATCGAGCTGGTCGAGGTCGAGCGCAGGAGCGGCGAGCTGCTGGGCCTGATCGTGCAGTTTGGCGGCCAGACTCCGCTCAAGCTGGCCAAGCCCCTGGAAGCTGCGGGTATCCCGATCCTCGGTACGTCGCCCGACGCGATCGATCTCGCCGAGGACCGCGAGCGTTTCCAGAAGCTGATCCACGAGCTGAAGTTGCGGCAACCCGACAACGGCACCGCGACCTCGCAGGAGCAGGCGATCGCCGTTGCCGAACGTATCGGCTATCCGGTCGTCATCCGTCCGTCCTACGTGCTGGGCGGACGCGCGATGCAGATCGTCTACGATCTCGCCGCGCTGCAGCGCTACATGCGCGATGCCGTGCAGGTATCGGGTTCGAACCCGGTACTGATCGATTCCTATCTGCGCGACGCCATCGAAGTCGATGTCGATGCGCTGGCCGACAAGGACCAGCACGTCTTCGTCGCCGGCATCATGGAGCATATCGAGGAAGCCGGGATCCACTCCGGCGACTCCGCCTGCTCTCTGCCGCCATACTCGCTGCCGTCCAAGATCATGGCCGAAATCGAGCGTCAGACCGAGGCGATGGCCAAGGCGCTTCGCGTCGTCGGCCTCATGAACGTGCAATACGCCGTCAAGGACGGCGAGGTCTATGTGCTGGAGGTAAATCCGCGCGCCAGCCGTACGGTACCCTTCGTCGCCAAGGCGACCGGGCAGCCGATCGCCAAGTACGCCGCCCGCCTGATGGCCGGCGAGCCGCTGAAGTCGCTCGGCATCAAGAAGGCCAAGGGCAAGCACATCGCGGTAAAGGAAGCGGTGTTCCCCTTCGCGCGCTTCCCCGGCGTCGACGTCGTGCTCGGGCCGGAGATGCGTTCGACCGGCGAGGTGATGGGCCTCGACATGGATTTCGGTCGCGCCTTTGCCAAGTCGCAGCTCGGTGCCGGCAGCAAGGTTCCTGTCGAGGGCGTCGTGTTCGTCTCGGTCAAGGATCAGGACAAACAGGCGATGGTCAAGCCGATGAAGCGGCTGGCCGATCTCGGCTTCAAGGTCGTGGCGACCGGCGGGACGGCCGAGTTCCTCGCCAAGCACGGCGTCGAAGCGCAGCGCGTCAACAAGGTGCTGGAAGGCCGACCGCACATCGTCGATCTGATGAAGGACGGCAAGGTCCAGCTCGTGTTCAACACCGTCGACGGGGCCAGTGCCTTGACCGACAGTTTCACGCTGCGGCGCACGGCGCTGATGCACAAAATCGCCTATTACACGACAGTCGCCGGAGCCAAGGCGTCGGTCGAAGGCATCGCTGCATTGAAAGAGGGCGCTCTCGACGTGGCGCCTCTGCAATCTTACTTCAAGACCACCTTCTAGGCCTCTCCACCTCCGGACAACTTGCAGGATGCAACCCAGTTCGGGTTGCGTTCGGCGTTGACGCCGTACGATTGATCAAGGACGATTTGGCAATGGAAAGGGTTCCGATGACAGCCGAGGGGCTGAAGAGCCTCGAGGACGAACTGAAAGTGCTGAAGAGCGTGGAGCGCCCGGCAATCATCAAGGCGATTGCAGCGGCGCGTGAACACGGCGATCTCTCGGAGAACGCCGAATACACGTCTGCGCGCGAGAAGCAGGGTTTTATCGAAGGTCGAATCGCCGAGCTCGAGGACATCATTTCGCGCACCGAGGTGATCGACTTCTCCAAGCTGACGGGGAAGGTCGTGAAGTTCGGCGCCACCGTCCGACTGGCCGACGAGGATACCGACGAGAAGGTGAAGTACCAGATCGTCGGGCCCTATGAGGCCGACCTGGCGAAGGGCCGCATCTCCGTCACCTCGCCGATCGGCAAGGCGCTGATCGGCAAGACCGTGGGCGATACGGTCGAAGTTCAGACGCCGCGCGGCGCCAAGTCCTACGAAGTCGTCGCGGTTCAGTTCAAATAGAACCGGCTCGAAGAGAGCGAGTCAGGCGGCGGCGGCCATCGCCGCCTTGGCACGGCGGATGCCGGTCGACTTCATCACGGCGTACTGGATCAGGAACAGGACGATCTTGCTGCCGATCGCCCAGGCTGATTTGACGGCTGCCCAGCTCGCGGGGTCGAGGACGAGCGCCAGCACGACATTCAGCACGGCCGAAAAGAACATCAGCCCTGCCCAGATATAGCCGAACCGGATGCCGAGATCGGGTACGGTCGCCTGTGCGATCGGCGGCAGGTAGCGGTTCATCCAGCCGCGCTTCAACATCACGACGCCGACCACGACATAGATGACGCTGGGCTTCAGCATCACGAACAGCGGATCGTTGGTGAAGAAGGTTGCCGTACCGGAGGCGAGGATGATCACCACGCTCAGCCATTGCAGCGCCTCGACCGGCTCGCGATGGAACAGGTGCCAGGCGATCTGGCCGAGTCCCAGCGCCATGCCGAGGCCAACCGCGAGGAAGAGGTTGCCGGTCGCGACGTAGACGCCGAGAAAGAGCAGCGTCGACGCCATGTCGAGCAGCAGGACGCGCGATGCCTGGAACAGGTTCTTCATGGCCTGCCGCCTCCGTGTCACCATAGTGACAACACCGTGTATTTAACTCAGGCTATTTGTTCGCGCTGCGTCCCGCAAGGGCCTCTGGCGCGCTAGACGACCACCTTGATGTAGGTGTCTTTCATGACGATCAGGCCGCGGCGGAAAGTGTAGAGGTCGCAGCCCAGCCATTTTTGGCGTTCGCCGGTCTTCAGAGTCGCCGTCCGGTGCCATTCGGTGACGGCGCGGTTGCCGCAGACGAACTCGCTGGTATGGAGCCACTTCACGTCGCCCGTGTTGGCGAACAGGGGCTCGAAGTAGCTGCGGATTGCGGCCTTGCCCTTGAAGCTCTGACCCCAGTAGTCGGGCCCCTTGGCGTTGCGGAATTCGCCATCCTCGGTGAAGGAATTGACGATGCCGTCGACATCGCGGCGGGCGAAGGCGTCGGCGATCTCGTGCAGGCGGTCCAGGGTGACATCGGCTGCAGTGCTGCCATCCATGGCCTTTCTCCTTTTCTCCCGCTCGCTACTCGGTCTCGATCGGCACTCCGGGCACCTGCTTGGCGGTCCGGAAGACCATCATGGTTTTCACATGGCTGACGTTGGGCGCCGAAGTCAGGCGGGTCGTCAGGAACTTCTGATATTCGTCCCACGTCTCGGCCACGATCTTCAGCAGGAAGTCGGCCTCGCCTGCCAGCATGTGGCATTCGCGGACTTCGTCCCACTTGGCGATCAGTTCTTCGAAGGCCTTGAGATCCGTCTCCGCCTGGCTGCTCAAGCCCACCAAGGCGAACACCGACACACTGTAGCCCAGCGCCTCGGGGCTGAGATCGGCATGGTAGCCCTTGATGATGCCCGCCCGCTCCAGGGCCCGGACACGACGCAGGCAAGGCGGCGCCGAAATGCCGGCACGCTCTGCCAGCTCCACATTGGTCATGCGCCCGTTGGACTGCAGGTCACTTAGAATGCGCCGGTCGATTCGATCGAGCTTTGCGCGAGCCATCCATTTTCCTCCGTTGGCCGCGGTCTATGCCAGAACCATGCCATGCGCGCAATAAAGTTGCGAGATTTCGCTCGGCTTCTGTGAACAATTGCGCTGAAAAGCGACATCTGCCCGTGCATAGCAAGCGAGGTTTGCATATATGTCAAAGATATGCGGTTGGCGGGATGCGGGGCGCACATGGCAGCAACTCATCATATTAAGGTAATGATCCTGGGCTCCGGGCCGGCGGGCTATACGGCGGCAATCTATGCCGCGCGTGCCAGCCTGAAGCCGATGCTGGTGCAGGGCATTCAGCCGGGCGGTCAGCTCACCATCACGACCGACGTGGAGAACTATCCGGGCTTCGCCGATGTCATTCAGGGCCCTTGGCTGATGGAGCAGATGCAGAAGCAGGCGGAGCATGTCGGCACTCAGCTCTTCTTCGACACCATCGTCGAGGTCGACCTGTCGCAGCGGCCGTTCGTCTGTATCGGCGATTCGGGCGACCGCTACGAAGCCGAGGCGCTGGTCATCGCGACGGGCGCCACGGCGAAGTGGCTCGGCTTGCCCAGCGAACAGACCTTCCGCGGCGGCGGCGTGTCGGCCTGCGCGACCTGCGACGGCTTCTTCTTCCGCGGCAAGGAAGTCGTGGTGGTCGGCGGCGGCAACACGGCGGTCGAGGAGGCGCTTTATCTAACGCACCATGCCTCGAAGGTGACCTTGATCCATCGCCGCGACAGCTTCCGTGCCGAGAAAATTCTGCAGGACCGCCTGTTCAAGAATCCCAAAGTGACGGTTCTGTGGGATCACACGGTCGAGGAAATCGTCGGCGAGGCGTCGCCGGCGCCGCTGGTCAAGGGCGTGCGCGTGCGCAACGTGAAGACCGGCGCCGAACAGGAAATCGCGACCGATGGCGTGTTCATCGCCATTGGCCATTCGCCCAACACCGAGCTTTTCAAAGGCAAGCTCGCGATGGACAGCGAGGGTTACCTGATCACCAAGCCCGATTCGACCGCCACCGATGTGCCGGGCGTCTACGCGGCCGGTGACGTGCAGGACAAGATTTTCCGTCAGGCCGTGACAGCTGCCGGCACGGGCTGCATGGCAGCGCTAGAAGCCGAGAAATGGCTGGCAACACAGGAGGCACGGCTCGCGCAGGCCGCCGAATAGGCTGCGCGGAGAGGCAGGGGAGGCATGGAAATGGACTGGGACAAGCTGCGGATCTTCCAGGCCGTGGCAGATGCCGGCAGCTTCACGCATGCCGGCGAGGCGCTGAAGCTCAGCCAGTCGGCGATCTCGCGTCAGATCGGCGCGCTCGAGGAACAGCTCGGCGTCATGCTGTTCCATCGCCATGCCCGCGGTCTCATCCTCACGGAGCAGGGCGAGCTGCTCTACCGGACGGCGCGGGACATGGCCGCCAGGGTCAACACGGCCGAGGCGTTGCTGCGCGCCAATCAGGACAAGCCGGCCGGCCGACTCAAGATCACGACGACGATCGGCTTCGGCTCGACCTGGCTTACGGCGCAGATGCACGAGTTTATCGCGCTGTACCCCGAGATCGACGTCAGCCTCGTGCTTTCCGACAACGAACTCGACCTCGGCATGCGCGAGGCCGATGTGGCGATCCGCATGGTCATGCCGCGCCAGCCGGGTCTGGTGCAGCGCCATCTGCTCACGGTGCGCAGCCACGTCTATGCGTCGCACGGGTATGTGCAGAAGTACGGCAAGCCCACGACCATCGAGGAACTCGACCAGCATCGGCTGATTATCTTCGGTGAGGATGCGCGCTCCCCGGTCCAGGACGTGAACTGGTTGCTGCGCGAGGGCAACCTCGACCAGACCGGCCGCACCGTCGTGCTTCGCGTGAACAATGTCTACGGCATCTTCCGGGCCGTCGAATCCGGGCTCGGGATCGCCTCGCTGCCGGATTATCTCGCCCGCGAGTCGACCAAGCTCGAGGTGCTGTTGCCCGACCTCAATGTCCGCACGACAGATGTGTATTTCACCTACCCTGAGGAGCTGAGGCATTCCAAACGCATTGCCGTGTTCCGTGATTTCCTTCTGCGAAAGGTCGCGGAGACCCGATTTTGAGGGTCGAGATCTGCAGGAATGCAGAGCTGATGAAAGGCATGCATTCGTCGCATGTCAGTGTCCAATACTTCACCTCTACCAATCCGCCGTACGAAGCCTAATTTGGAGGCAGGTATTCGACACGAAAGGTTTCGGCTGATCGCGTTCGAAACTCGGGATCCTCATGATCCCACGTCTCCCAGACGTGAAGCCTCCCTGTTTGACTGGCCCGTGAAATCAACATTTCACGGGCCTTCTTTTTGTTTGAATGATGTGTCGTGGGGCACGAGTGGGGCAAAGCTCATTTGCTGCCTGCCACCTCGCGGCGCCGAGTGCAATGTTCCCGCAGCGTGTGGATAGGGCGTTGTCACCCGACCAAGTGGGCGCAAGGCATTGTCAGGTCGCGAGGCTAGGTGTGATGCTGGTCGCGGACGTGGCGGCCCTGTCTGCAGACAGGTCAGACAGCCCGATTGCTCCGGCCGGGGGCCAGACACCCCCCGGGGGGTAGACCACCCTTCGGGGGCACCGTGGAAGCGGGCACCCCCGCTCCGGTGCCACACAATGAGTCGGTCGCCAAGTTCCTCTAGGAGACAGAGAGGGTGCTGCCCCCCCCCGGGGGGGGGGGGGCGCGATTCGCGGACCCGTCACCAAATTCTACAAACTACCCTGCTACAGAACACCCAATGGGGAGCGCCCTCAGGCGGCAAGTCACTGTCTACTTGCAACATGCGCGGCCTCATGGCGTTGCGCGCGTTCCTGCTGCCAGCCGATCAGACACAGCCTGTCTGGGAAGGACCGACGCCGCAGCCTCAACCCCTCTCGATCACGCTCACACCCCGCCCCTAAGCCCGCCCGGCGTTGCGATAGCCGAATAAGAGCAAGCCCCTCGACAGCTAACGGCATCACCGAGCGCCTAGGAGGCGCAAGGGGTTATAAAGCCTCCCTGTTGTGTCCGCCCCGAAAGTGCAGCGCTTTCGGGGCTTTCTTTTTGATTAGATGTGAGCTTTCAATAGATCTTCCGCGCAGGTCCTTGCGACAATGCCGAACTGGAATGAGCGATGGCAATCAAGAGGCCCATTCATCGAAACGTCTATGGCGACGAGACTTCACACGTCGGAGGTCACAAGTACCTTGTATACGGCACGGTGAATTGCAGAACCGAGAACGTCGAGCCCATTCTTGCGCGATTACGCGCGTCACTTGGCGAAAGATTTTTTGAGCGTAGTTGGAGTGATAACCGATTTACCCATCTCTATGAGGCTTTTGTCACCGCGATTTTTGAATGCCGCGATAAGTATGACCTCAAGTTCCGATGCATTGTCGCCGATACACACAGCGCCGACTACCGCCAGCACAACAAAGTGGACCCGGCTCTCGGTCTTGAGAAGCTGATATTCACCCACTTGATGACCTACGCCCGTAGTCACGCCAAGTCGGAAGCGCGATTGAACGTCTATCTGGATAAGAGGTCGTCCAAGTACACGGCGGAAGTTCAGAAAATCACCCTCAACCGGCGCGACAAGTTGGAGCATAGCCGGCCATATGATCTTTTTGAGATTTGCACCGATGTAGAGTCAAACGAAGTTCTACTGGTACAAGCTGCGGACTTGCTTGCAGGAGCAGTCGCCTGGGTTTGGAACGAGCGGTACCTGACCGCCAAACATCACAAGAGTACCGTCGGCAAGCTAATCGCGAAGCTTGCGAATATTCCCGTCGTTGACGGGCGCCTGAAAGGCTCGATCAGGCCGGGCGACCTATTAACACTTCGGTATCCGACACTGCCCTTTGTTGGGAACAAAGGCTTCGACATCTGGCTAATTGATTGGAAAGAAGAACAGATCAAGGACTACAGGGCCAAGAGCCTAAGCCAACTCTCTTGCTTTGCACCTGACATGACATTCGCAGAAATCAACAGCGCCAATGTCGTGGATATGGTCTGCCCTCGGTGCGAAAAGCAGACGAAAAATTTTCTAGCGCTGCGCCCCGGCTTTGGCCTGCGCCGGCTCGATGATGAATTCCGACCACCGTGCGGCACCTGCATTAAGCACACAAAAGGAGTTGTGCTATTGCGCCCGGCTCCAAACTCTTAAACTTCTGTCGGAGGTCGGCATTTGACTATGCGTAGTGGCGAACGCACAACGCCCGTTGATGCTTCTCTCATTGCGCCGTGCCCGAGCGCACCCGGCAATGCGTAGCTGCGGGTTGCGCGGCAGGGTCAAGCGCAATCGTTACGCCGCAACGCTGTTAGCGACATCAGCCATATCCGCGGGCTGACCATCCAAGAAGTCGATAGCTACGAAGGCGCTTGGCGGCACGGTTCCGAAATAGACGTACCACGTCTTATGCTTGCCGCCGCCCGCTTGGTTCAACACATCATACCATCTGGGTTCCAATCGCTTCCGCCCCCACTTCGGCCAATGAACGAGATTGCGATCAGTGGTGAGAATTTTGGCAGTGATCCGCACCGCGCGCTTGTTAGCAAATCGCGCGCCGGGTGGAGCGGGATGGCCGTTGATGCGCTCAAAGACCTTTAGCGTCTCAGCAGACAGCGCTCCCCCGCTCGATAGACCATGCCCGGCCGAGTCGATATCAGTGGTGAACCAAACTCCTTGAATGACATCTTGCATGGACAAGGGAACCTCACCGCGTGAAAGCCCTTCCGCCTTTATTGCGTTCAAGTGCTCGCGCGCGGTGAAATGGTAGAGGATCATATTCGCATAACTCCATCCTACGTGCTCTTTGCCCCTAACGCTGGATGACGGTCAAACGGCATCCACCTACATCGCTTACGCCGCCATGAGTGAGGCGCTGGTAGCGTCCGACGCCCTAATCCGCTTCTCCGATCCGCTGAAAAAGCCCTGCTGTGCGCAGCTCAGACAGAATGGCACTCCTGCGCTGCTGCTATGTCGCCGCCGCGCCAAGCCTCACGCATTACGCTGACTGCCATGTCGTGGTCGAGGCGCAAACGCGCCAATAGTTCTCCCGCAAGAGCGTTGATGGCACGCACGTATCGCACATCGCCAGTCAGCGTCGCTTCAATCTGTTCAACCGCATTGTCAAGATAGCGAACGGTCTGCCGAGGGCCGCGGCACAATTCACTCTCTGCAATTGCAAGTGCCCTCGCCACGTCCTCATTTTCGGTATCACCGGCGCGCTCCTGCTCATCCAACCACGTTCGCCAATCAAACCAGTCATCTCCATCGGCGAGGCGGGTCTGCGCAATTGGGCCGGCGAGAAGGGTCGTCACCTCCGCGGCCGCGCGCAACTTTGCGTGGTTAATCATCGCGCGGTGCTGAACACGCGGCAGACCAGTGAGGCCGCGTGCACAGGGAACAGTGAGGCGGCAGCTTCGCATGACTACCGCCCCCGCGTTTTCGCGCAAAGCGCCGCCGCTAAGCTGCAGGGGTGGCAGGTCCCCATGCTCGTCCCAATCATGCGGGTTAATCAACACTTCACGGAAGTCAGCTAGACTATCGTCAAAGCGGTCGCCGTCGATTACTTCCTTTCCACGCCAGATGAACACGGCATGGCCGGCTTCGTGTATGGCGCGTGACCGGAGGACGCGAGGAAAGTGCTTTCCTGAAATACCGAGCTGCACAACCGTCATTAAACCCGCCCGCCAATGTGAATGTCCCAGATATTATATGCCCAGGTGTCAAGCCCCCGTCTTACGCCAGCGCCGCAATCCCGTTGAAGTGGGGCGTGCTGATCGCGTGCTGCCACCCGTCAAGCAGCGGAACGCTCCGCAAGTTCCCACGTCACATGTCCTTTGCCAGTCGCATCCACGCGACGGATAAGGCGCTGCTCCAGCAGTCGACGAAGGCGGTCCCGCACGCACTTTTCCTCTTCCCGTGCAGCCCAGCCGATGGAGGTGTCTTTGCCGCGTGCCGACAGGACTTTCCTGGTCAAGTCTCGCGCTGAACAGGGCGCCGTAGCTTCGCGCAAAGTAGCGAGGATTATGCGCTCCGTCTCGGCGGCATGGGCCTCCTCTGCTGCGAACATTTGATTTAATTCCTCCAAAAGCCCGTTACTGCCCCGCTGAACAGGGCCAGCGATCCACGCATCCAATTCCTTGCGGACATAGAAGCGTTCGCCACCAAGCAACCGAGCCGTAACATGAGGCCCGACTACACGGTCAAAGCGCTCCTCACCTAGACCGCCGCAGTAGCGCCGGGCGTTTCTGCGAGACAGGAGGCCGCATTCACCTATGGGAATGATTGCGCGCGCCAAGGTGACGCCCTCTCACTCGTCGCCGTGGCGAGCCAGTTCCCAATCTGGCCCCAGCATCGTGACCACAGCAAAGGCCAAGGTCATTTTGGCTTTCTCCAGTGCCCCGGCAGTCGCCTCCTTAGAACAGGCTCCCAGCATTTCACGAATTGCGTCGGCCGTGTTGGCGAGATGCGCGAGCGTGTCAGCAGCGTCGTGTGAATGCGGGGCTGCAGCACCCTCGACTGAATTGTCCGAATGTACGGCGTCACGTACCGCGGCGCGTCGCTGGCTCAGATCAATTACGTTAGTCAAGGTGCCACTCCATCAAGAAGAGATGGCTATTCATTCAGCACAGAAGCCGACGCGTTGCAAAAGATAAAGTCGTCCTGATTCGTCCGGTTTTGTTTGGCTTCGTTGCGAACTAAAAGGACGATGAAGGACGCCCCGGCCACCGGACTTTGTAGTAGCATCGTACGCAGAGAAACAACCCAGGAGTGCACATGCCGGGGCTTACCAAACTTCGCCAATTCAAGGATGACAAATCGGGCTGCTGGGCGTCCGTAATTCTGGCGAGCGGCGAACCGTGCTGGATAAGCGTTGCCGGGGGAAGCGTAGTTGTTAAGCGCTCACGGCTCGGCCTGTTTGGTGCGCCGCTCTACAAAGAAGGGGATATCTACAAGAACACGATGATAGTGAAGGCAATCGCACAAATCTTTCCGGCTCGCGCGCTGCCGGCAGGCTTCTCCAATTCCTTCCTGTCGTCGCTCACAAATGCGGCGCTACACTGCACGAGTAGCGCCGAGATGCACCGAGTGTTCAGCCGAGCTATTCGCCTAGTCGAGCAACAGGTCGAGGGTAGCACCAACGGCATTGATGCGTAGTCGATTCCGCCAGATCGGGGCGGACCGCGCCAGTGCGTTGGCGCTATAGTCGGCTACTGAACGATAAAAAGGGGTGCTATGGGCGACGCATCATCGAGGGGCGAGCCGCCACTAAGAAAGGCCGCGGGATGGGCTGCGTTTGATTTCTCATTTCTCATGAGCCCGCCAGCCGCACTTGCGGGGCTCGTCTACGCAATCGTTGGGCTAGCCTCACTAGCGATCATGGTGGCGGGAGGCTTGATACTTTTTCAGTTTGTGTTTCAGACGCTCAATGCTCCTCCCAAAGATTTCGAGGATATCAGCCGGCGTCTGCTGGCTGTCGGCCTGATCGTTGCCGCGCCGTTCGCCATCTGGCGAATTGTGGTTTCGCATTGGCAAGCGCGAGCTGCGCAAGCCCAGGCTGCCGCTGCTGCTCGGCAAGCCGACGTGGCGCGCGAGGAGCACTACACCACGCTCTTTACAGCCGCGGTTCAGCAGCTAGGCGCGATGCGCGAGGTGCAAGAGGGCGTAGGCAGGCGCACCGAAGCCAATACAGAAGCGCGCCTAGGAGCGATTTATGCACTGGAGCGAATTGCGCAAGATAGCGAGCGAGATCACTGGTCGATCATGGAAACGCTTTGCGCATACGTCCGAAAGAACCGTGGAGCCGCGCGCTATTTGTCGGAGCGGGAGCGTGAGCAAGCCAGAAGACGCCAACTCGGCGAGATAACAACTGGAGAGACAGGGGTCAGTGTCGATGTTCAAGCAGCGCTGACAGTCATCGGAAGGCGCAGCCCGAGGCGCCTAAGCTACGAAGCCGGCCTCCGTGAGAAGGTCAAAGATCGAACTTCATATCGTCTCGATTTGACACGTACTAATTTGTCGGGAGCAGTACTAACTGGAAATTTCGACTATGCGAACTTCGAGCGCAGCTCGCTTGCTCTTGCGCGTGCGAACGGCGCGTCGTTCAACAACGCTAGGTTCTTCTACACCCACCTGGAGCAGGCTGAATTCACCAGTGTTGAGCTTCGGAATGCAGTATTTATTGCGACTCACCTGGAAGGAGTGACGTTGCGCGACGCAAATGCCGATGGCGTCCAAGTGTACGGAGGCTCTCTAGAAGGTAGCTTGATCGTCGATACGACATTGTCAAATGCATTGGTGCGGGGGGCCGAAGCAAGTGGGGCCTCAATCGTCAGAACGACGTTTGAGGGCGCCGAGATCATGAGCAGCGACTTTACAGGCGTAAGATTCGATCATTGCGTATTGACGGGGCTCAATATGTCGAGGTCCGTCGTTAACGTGTGCAATTTCAGGGGAGTGAATTGCGCCAGCGTGACGGGGCTTACGCAGCAAATGATAGACTCCTCCTTTGGCGACGCAGAGACAGTACTCCCTAACGGTTTGACGCGCCCTGCTCGCTGGCCTGCTGAACCCCTCCTGCAGTTCCAGATCACCGACTATCATCTTGAGTGGCTGGACGCCCGGACCGATGCCATCAAAGCCCGGCGGCAAAAGTTAGTTGAGGCCATGGCTGATGATGACATTCCCTTCTAGGGAATTGGAGGGCGGCGCCACTTCCGCCCTTCTGTTGAAAGTATCAAGCTGCGATCTTGTGCTCGCTTCGATAGCCGACACCCTTCGGTGTCGCGGCGAATACGCTGTCGCGGCAACGGTGGATCAGTCGTCGAGAAGTCCGCCGCGCGCAGAGAATGCTTCCCCGAGCAAGCCCGGCACACGAGTACGCCGCACTGGCTCGGGCCTTGTCAGGAGCTGGATGGGCTGCGTGGCCCGGGACTTGTAGACCGGCGACGAAGGGATGACGGGCGGCGGACCGCCGGGGGATTGCGGACCAAGCGCGGCAGCAAGCGAGCCGAGGTTCGCGATCACCCCCGGCAACGCCTCCCAATTCAAGCCGTTGTTTGCCGGGGTAGTCGTGTCTGTGACGGGCCAACCCGGACCGGGGATAGATGTTTGAGGCCGCGCCGGGCGAGTGGGATCGGTGACGGCCCAACCCGCACCGAGGCCGGAAGTATCGAGCCGGCCGGCGCCGCCGAAGTCGCTGGCTGGCCAGCGCCCGGTCGAGTTATTGCCTTGACCGAATAGCCATTGAAGCAAGTCCATTGTGAAATCTCCGATTGTCGTATGTTTGATGGGAAAGGCCGCCCAGCCGGAACAGCCGCGGGTACTGGCGCCCCGTTAGCAATCGGCTCCCGGCACGCCGCTGGCTGGAGCGTCGTTTGCAGCGGCTGCTTCAGCCGCGGGCAGATCATCGTCCACAGCCGTCAGGACGTTGGCCTGCTTGGCCTTGATCCATTCGTGTCCGGTTGCCGGCACGCTCCAGACGATTGGGTTATTGCCCGTCGTACTACGCGGCCCCCGGCGGCGCTCCAGCAAGCCCTCGGCCTCTAGGCCCTTCAGCGTAGCGTCGATGGCCTTGGCGTCTTCATCCCATTGCACCGCCAATACGTCGGCCGCTGCCTTGACCTGGGGGCCGCCGTTCACGCGCAGCGGCCCGCCGCCCGCTCCATCGGGGGCAGGACTTTCGGCAGCGGCGACGGCCTCCAGAACCCGCAGGCGGTTGTTGTCGTCCTTGGGGTCCCAGCGGAACTTGGGATTGAACGGCACCATGACCGGCACGCGATCCTTGACCGTGTTGCCCGCGTCGTCCGCTACGTCGATATCTTGAAGCTCGCGCAGGAAGTAGCGCCGGGGCACCCATTCGTCGTGATTGGCCTTTGCGCCGTCCATCTGGACGACCCGGTCGCGGATGTCGGGCGGCAGCATGGCCTTGTGCTTGTCGTCCAGAGCCGTGAGCGTGATTGCGACGCGAACGCCGCCGCCAAGGGCGCTCGCACCACGCGCCGAAGAAAGGTCGCCAGCACCACCCGCACGGCCGTTTGCCTTCGGCATGTGGTGTGGCAGGAGTATCGCCACGTCGTTCCTCACGGCCCAATCGGCAAGCAAGGCCATGGCGCGGCCCATGGCTCCGTTGTCGTTCTCGGGCACGCCGTCGAAAACCGATGTCATCGTGTCGAGGACGACGGTGCACACGTCCGCCCCGCTTGAGCGCAGGTCCGCTATCTTGGCGGCCAGCAGGGCCATGTCTTCGTCAAGTTCGACGCGCGCGCCCCGATCAGTGCAGGCGGCGGCAGTGAAACCGGGAACGTCTACAAACAACGGTCGATGCACCAGCTTGGCATCGTCGATACCGTGCTGCTTCAGCCACCCAGCCCGGCGCCGTCGAGCAACGCCAAGGTCATCCTCGTTCGAGACAATGACAACATCGCCGGTACGTCGAAACGCTCTCTCGCCGATGAGCGCAGGACGCCCGGCAGCGATGGCGAAGGCGGTTGCAAGGACAAACGCGCTCTTGCCGGTAGCCGGCTGCCCGAGAAGCGCCGTCACTTCGCCGCGGGCGAGGAAGGAGCAGATTGTTCGGCGCGCGGGTAGAGGTGTCGTTGGCGCATCGCTGCCCAGCGACACGAAGCGCAGCGTGCGCTTGGCCTTCGTGGGTTCCGCTGGCGCCGCGCACTCGCCCTCCTCCTCCAGGTCGATATCGACGCCCGGCACCATTGGCGTGAACGGCAGCGACTGCCGGCGCAGGTCGGACCACGCGGCCGCGCCGAGTTCGCTCGACAACCACGCTTCAACGTCGGCTCGCTTCTTCGCCCCTTCGCCGCCGTGCGTGCCGTGATGGCACTTGAACACGCGCGTCTCAGGATTGTAGCCGGTGCGGTCGTCCGCCTTGCTGTGCAGGTGCTCCCAGGGGCAAGTGACATGCAGGAAGCCGCCGCCCTGCAGGTGTGACCAATCCACCTTGTCGAGCTTGTCGAGGCCGGCCAGGACGGGATCGTCCGACACGTATTCTTGCGCTTCGGCAACGGTCTTGGGGCCGGTGCCGGCGCCCGTGGCGGTGCCAACAGCTCCCGCGGCTCCAGCAGCGGTGATGGCTGCACCGGTCGTCGAAGCTGCGCCAGCACCATTGACTCCGGTCGCTGCCGTCTCGGCTCCAGCGGCTGCATCTGAGCCTAAGCCTGCGCCGCCCGCGCGCACTGAAGCGCCGCACCCAGAGGCCGAACACCACGAGCCC
>WBZX01001374.1_pt1 | contig 18452 bp, 16 predicted proteins | sample 5204211 | NCBI WGS metagenome assembly WBZX01 (sample SAMN12344362, study PRJNA552823) | activated sludge metagenome | biome: Activated sludge suspended growth; feature: Nitrification reactor; material: Wastewater; isolation source: activated sludge from nitrification reactor of wastewater... | reverse complement strand
AGGGTCACGCTGGGCACATCCGCCATAATCGGCCCATCCTGGATCTGTTCAAGGCACTGGCGGATGATCTTGACGCTCTCGTACAGCTCCTGCACGCGGATCCAGTACCGATCATAGGTGTCGCCGTTCTTGCCGACAGGGACGCTGAATTCACACTTGGGATAGGCAGAGTAAGGTTCGTATTTGCGCAGATCGAAATCGACGCCGGACCCTCGTAACGTTGGTCCGCTTAGGCCAAAGCTCAATGCATCTTCTGCGGAAATAACGGCTACACCCTTTGTGCGTGCGAGCCAGATACGGTTTTTCTCGAGGAACACAACGTATTCATCGATCTTCGGTGGGAAGTAGTCGAGGAATTGCTTCAGTTTGGCGAACAAGGATGGCGTGAAGTCCCGCTCCACGCCACCGATGCGATACCAGCTGGTCGTCAGGCGGGCGCCACAGAGTTCATCGAACCAATCCAGCAGAATTTCTCGGTCTCTAAAGCAATAAAAGAACACCGTCATCGCACCGATATCGAGGGCTTGTGTGCCTAGCCAGAACTGGTGGCCGATAATGCGCTGAATCTCCGCGACGATCGTGCGTAGATATTCAGCACGATCCGGCACGGTGATGTTCATCAATTTTTCAACCGCCCGGCAGTAGGCAAAGTTGTTGTACATTGCGCAGACATAGTCGAGCCGGTCCGTATGCGGGATGAATTGATGGTACGTCCCTTCTTCGGCCAGCTTCTCCACGCCTCGATGGAGAAAGCCCATAACGGGAGTCGACTTGACCAATCGTTCCCCTTCCAGCTCCAGAATCACCTTCAACACTCCATGGGTGCTGGGGTGTTGAGGGCCCATATTGAGTAAGAGCTCTTCGGTCCTGAGCGTTGGAAGGGTTTCGCTCTCCGGGTGCTCCGGGTCAATTTTATAGACGGTGGTTCTTTGATCTTCGAACTGTGCCATGATCGTTCAGTTGGTCAAAATCTGATCACTATCGGGTCGGTTCATCCAAAAATTCGAATGTGTCACGCCAGCCTCTGCCACGAAGCGGAAAGTCTTTGCGTAAAGGATACCCCTCGTCATATTCGTCCGGCATCAGAATGCGGCGAAGATCCGGATGATTCCGGAACCGGATGCCCATCATGTCATACACTTCGCGTTCCATGAAGTCGGCGCCTTTCCAGACGTCGGTCAGTGAATCGACGATGCAGTCGGATTCCGGCACGCGAGTTTTCAGGCGAATTCGTTGTCGCGCACGGACAGAGTAGACCTCGTAGACGACTTCAAACCGGTCTTCGTCGTCAGGCCAGTCGACTGAGCTCACGTGGACGATGTAGTCAAAACGCAAGGCAGGGTCGTCCTTCAAGAACCGGGCTACATCGTGCAGCGTTTCAGGCTTCACCGTCACGGCGAGGTCGCCGCGCCACTCCACCACTTTTGTGCAGGCGCCGGGAAAGGTGTCCTCGATACGTTGTGCTAGTTGGCTCATGAATCGGTTCCGTCCGTCAGACCTTCAGCGCGTCTTTCACTTCTTTGGGTTGGGAGACGAACACGCGTTTTTGCATGATCCGCTCCTGCAACTTCAGAATGCCATCGAACAGGGCTTCCGGGGTTGGTGGACATCCCGGCACATAAATGTCGACCGGCACGAATCGGTCGACTCCCTGAACCACACTGTAACTGTCGTAAATATTTCCTGATGTGGCGCAAGAACCCATGGCAATCACGTACTTCGGCTCAGGCATCTGATCGTAGATCTTCCGAATGACGGGCGCCATGCGTCGGCATACGGTGCCCGCGACGATCATCAGGTCGGACTGACGGGGGGACGCACGAAATACGCCTGCTCCATAACGGTCCATGTCGTAGCGTGAGGAGACAGCCGCGATCATTTCAATCGCGCAGCAGGCCAGACCAAAGGTCATGGGCCATAAGGATCCTTTTCTGGCCCAATTCACGGCTTTTTCAACCGTGAGCGTAATGACATCGGGCGAGCCGTCTTTGTCGTGGCCGCCCAGCTGAATTAATCCCATTCCAACGCTCCTTTTCGCCAGGCGTATACATAGGCGACGAGGAAAAGACCGATAAAGATCAACATCTCAATTAGTCCGATGAGGCCGATCTTGCTGAATACAATGGCCCAGGGATACAGAAAGATGACTTCCACGTCGAAAATAACGAACAGCATGGCGAAAATATAGTAACGAACGGGGAACGGCATTCTGGCGTCAGAAAAGGGTTCAGATCCGCACTCATAGGTCGAAAGCTTCTCTGGTTCTGGATACTTGGGTTGAACAAAATAACTGATGAGCAGCGTGCCGACGCCGAATGCCAGTGCAATGAACACAAAGACTAATACCGGAAAATATCGACTGAGATACTCTAAGAGGAGCTCGGAACCGGCCATTGGCTCGAACCTCAACAGGTTTGAGGGCTTATAAGGCTATTTAGGAGGTCGGAATCTTAGCCCTTGCCTATTTTTAATAGCAAGCGCACAAAGGACCTAGGGCTTTAGTCCCGATAGTCCTAGAAAGTGAATACTGTCCAGCAGTTAGAGGCGGACGCTGATAGGGACTATTCTGGGGAAGTGCATGAGGGCTTTGTGCGGGACGCCGATGATCCCTCGCCAAAGGAATGATCATGTGTGGAGGCCGGCCTCATCTGGCTGGCCGGAGTTCTCAGCCCAGAGGGGGGAGATCCGCCACCGATATCCCATTCAGATGCCAACGGTGTAGATGGTTGCACCTTGGTTCGTCGGGGCATCTGAGTGTTGATACGTCGTTTTTCAGTTCCCATTCGTCACCCGCCCCATTCTGACTCGACGGTATTCGGTTTCTGGGTCACGATACCACCCGAAGCCGCCTGAATCCAACTCGTGCTGCCCGGACAGTTTCTTGACAAGCCCCTGCTCTTTGCTAAGGTTGCTACAGACAACCCTCCTAGGTGTGATCATTATGAGGACATTATTTATGCGCGCCAGCCTGACCATCCTTTCCTGCAGTCTCGTGGCCATCACGGCTATACCCGGTTACGCTCAGAACGCGCAAAGCGTGCGGCTGGGTGACGCAGCGTTGACCTATGCCGCCGGGTCGATTCGACAGGACATGCCGATCGACGGTGTTATCAATGTCATTACCGGCGATAATCAATTGTCCGGCAACCGGATGATGCTGGGATGGTCGGGCACAGATACGTTGTATCTCAAACTGAAAAATCCGGGCGAGGCGGCGATCGGTGACCTGTATACCGTCTATAGGCGGTCTCGCAAGGTATTTCATCCCATTACCAAGCAGTATCTCGGGTATGTCATCAATCGGGTTGGCGTTGTGAAAGTTGTTCAATTGGATCCCGTATTGGTAGGCGTACAGGTTGTCCGATCGTACGCACCACTTTCACCCGGTGATCCGGTCATGCGTTTTACGCCCCCTCCCGTTGAGGACATCAGTGAGCCTGCCTCAGCAGGGCCGGATGTCGAAGGAATGATTGTCGAATTGCAGGCAGACAAGCATATGTCGCTCGTTTCGCAAGGAAATCTCGTGTACCTCGATAAGGGGCAGGATGACGGACTCCGATCCGGAGACTTCATGGAGGTATTTCGGACGGGCGGCGGCCTTCCCGAGCGAAAGATCGGCGAGGTGAGGGTGCTTGCGACGGAGCCTCACACAGCCACTGCCGTAGTGTCCAAGGCTTCAGCCCGCGCCCTGGTCGGTGATCGTCTTCGCTCCAAACATGGTGTGTCTCTCGACGCCATGCAGCCTAACGGCGAAGGAATCGATCATCAGGTGACCACCGCGCAGCCGGTGATGGTTTCGAAGCCGGATGCTTCCGTCTCTGCTGCCAATGACGTCCGTTTGGCCGGTAAGGTGAAAATCGAGGGTGCTCGAAGAAGTCAGCGGCTTAACCTTGATGATCTGGCGGATCAGTTGGAATACGAGTCCGGGGAAGTCAAAGTGAAACCCGCCGGGATACCTATTCTTGAAAAATTGACCGCGTATTTGACGACGACAGCCAACGGTCAGCAGGTCCGTGTCGAAGGTCATTCCGATAACATGGAAATCGGTCCGACGTTGAAGGGCGCATTTCCTACGAATTGGGAATTATCCAAGGCCCGTGCAGCAGAAGTCGTACGATATTTGGTCGAAAAAGGGGGCATGGATTCCGCAAAGGTGTCTGCCGTAGGGTACGGAGCCAGCCGTCCGGTGGCCAGCAATGGAACCGACGAGGGACGGAAGAAAAACCGCCGCATCGAAGTCGTACTTGAGTCGCTCGACGAGACAGCCTCAGTGCAACCGCTGAAGGCGCCGGTCGATGAACAGCCGGTAGGCTCGTCCCAGTTTACCTACAACAAAATGGATTCAGTGCCGGTGAATCCTACGAGCGTGCCCGTGTCGGATGTGCCGTCCGGGCCGACTCCATCGGATGTGACAAGTGATCGTGGCATGGTAGTCCCTGGCGACGGGGCGCCGGCCTCTCCCGCTGATGGGATCCCGCCAGCGCCTGCCCCCGGCTCGTAGTCGAGAGGACGGCTGGTTTCGTAGTACAAGCCAGCCGTCGTCGAGCACCTGTTCTGCTGCCCCTCCCTAATCCAGGCGTGGTCCCTTTTCAGGCACATCCTCACGCTATCTTTCGCCGGTTGTCATTGTTGCACGGGTCCGGTGTTGTTAGAATGCCGCATGCTCGACCCCCGCTCGCAGGCAGCCACGCCGATGGTTCCTGCGCCTGCCCCTGAATATGTTGACGTGGTATTACCGCGTCGGCTGCACCGATCGTTCACCTATAGTATCCCGCCCGAGCTCAAGGGCCGTGTGGTGATCGGACGTTCAGTGGTCGTGCCGTTCGGTTCCCAAGACCTTCACGGCCTCGTGATCGCGGTCTATCACCGCCTCCCGCCAGGCGCACCGCAGAAGGGCCTGAAAGCCATCCGCTCCTTGAGCGTGGCGTCACCGGACCACCTGTTGACCACCGAGCAAATCGGCCTCAGTCACTGGGTTGCGGAACGGTATGCCGCACCTTGGGGGCAATGTATCAAACTCGTTCTACCCCCAGCTGATCGGGTGGAGCCGTCTCAACCTCGATATGTGCCGACCGCGCAGGGCCTTGTGACACCAACCGCCGTCGAGGCGTTGGGAGAAACCGAAACAGAGTTGCTCGTTCGCTTGCAGCGGCGTCCCAAGGGCATCATGGCGACGACTCTTCTAAAGGGAGATAGGTCCCGGTTGACCCTCGCCTTGCAGACACTGGTCCAAAAGGGGCTGGTAGGGCGTTGTGACGAACCGGTCCCCGCGAGAACCACTCGTCTTTCAAAGAAGGGGCCAACGTCGGGAGCCGGACTTCCTCTGGACTTAGGAGAGGCTCATGATCGTCTCGAGCAACCTCCCCCGGAAGCGAGGCCGTGGCCGGCGGTGCTGGAACAGACCCTCGCTAGGAAGACCTTCGTCCCCCTACTCCTCCAGGGGAGTTACCGCACGAGACAATGGTGCCTGACACAAGCGGCCCAAGCTACCATTCGCCTGGGCAAGCAGGTGTTGATTCTCACGGGTGATGTCGAGCATGCGAGTCGATTGGTTGGAGCGTTGGAATCAGCGGGCGAACGGCCGCTGCTCCTGCACAGCGGCCTATCGATGAAGGCGCGCGCGGCGGTGTGGCAGGCAGCGCAAGAGGGCTTGGCCATGATTCTGGTCGGCACCCGCATGGCGGTTTTTTCCCCTCTGGGGCGGCTAGGCCTCGTGTGGGTGGAAGGCGAGGACGATGCCTCCCTGAAAGAAGAGCAGGTGCCTCGGTATCATGCCCGGGAGGTTGCGCACTATCGTGCTTCCTGCCAAGGTGCCGTGTTGGTGCTCGCCTCGAACCATCCCTCTCTCGAAAGTCTCTCGGCGGTTGAAGAAGGACGCATGACAGCCTGTGTGTATCGTGCCCCGGAGCAACTGCCGATCGTAGACGTGATCGATATGAAGAAGTCTCCCAGAGACGTCTCAGGAGGCATGGCCTTGTCGCCTCCCCTGGTCGAAGGACTGCGTGACGCGTTGAGTCAGAACGCCCTGTCGATTCTGTACTTGAATCGCAAAGGGTTTGCGAGTGTCCTGCATTGCGGGGACTGCGGGGCGATGCCGCAGTGTGATGTCTGTAGTGTCGCGTTGACCTTCTTCCGGCGAAGCAATCATGTCCGCTGCCACTATTGCGGCCGAACCAAACCGGTGCCTGAACATTGTCCTCGCTGCCAATCGCTGAAGTTGGAGCCGGTGGGGTCGGGAACGGAACGTGTGGAGGAGGCCGTCCGGCGCCAGTTTCCCCAGGCGCGGGTGGGACGTGTGGATAGCGAAACGATTCGTCGTCCTGCCGATGTGCGGGCCTTGCATCGGCTGCTGGCCGCAGGCGAACTCGATATTCTCATCGGGACGCAGATGATATTCCGACTCGGTCTTCAAGGCCGGGCGGCATTCGTTGCCCTGCCGGATGGGGATGCGGGTCTCCACGTTCCCGATTTCCGTTCAGCGGAACGAATGTATCATGCCCTTCTGGACGCCGCCGATCTGGCCCGTCCGGCCTCTGCCGGTGGCCGGCTTCTGATACAAACTCGCCTGGCAGATCATCATGCGATCATGGCGGTGGCATCCGGTGACGAAGCCGTATTTCTGATGCAGGAGCAGGCCTTCCGGCAGATGCTGCAATATCCCCCTTCGACCTGCCTGGTCAGGCTGGATGTGTCGGGGACGTTGGAGCCGGTGGTGTCTCAAGCTGCCGCTCGCTGGGCGGCGTTGTTGAAAGCACAAGCTGCGGGGACAGAACAAACGATTGTTGTCCTGGGGCCATCTCCGGCGCCGCATGTTCTGACGCGAGGTCGGTACTGTTGGCAGATCCTGGTCAAATCCAGTTCTCTAGAGGACGGGAAAGAGGCCGCCGTGCGGACGCGCGAGAATCTTGAACGCGAGTCCCGTCGGGGTAGCCTCCGGTATGATATTGATGTCGATCCGGTCTCGATGGGGTGAGGCGAGTTAGTCTCGCGGGCGTTTCTTCTTGCCTCTCGGCGGGGTCGGCGGGTGTGTCTGAACCGGAACTGGCGGGGCGTTCTGTTCCCGCAACCGTTTGAAGAGACCAAGAGCAAACGTCACCCAGAACACCGAAGTGAACAGACCGAAGAGCACAGCATTCAGAATCGTTCCCATCTGCTCCTCGGTCGGCTGAATCCCCTCCATCCGGATGCGCACCATGGTCACAATCGGCCAGGTCATGCTTTCAATGCCAAGCCCCAATGTCGTCCAGGCCCAGACGGCTCCGATGCTGCGCGCCTGCCAGAGGAGACATGCGGTTGCCACAGCGGCGACGAGCAGCGTCCAGACGATCCCTGCCTGATCCCACATGACAAAGATGCCGCCGGCGACGACAAGGCCGCCCAGTACCGCATGCAGTTGAGGAGTCCACAAGGTCATAGTCACGGATTCGTGTACAGGGACAAGAGAGACGAAAGCGCGCGTAGTGTGCGGATCGATCAGCTGGAAGTCAATGGACGGATGCGTGGCGGTCAGCGAGCGGAGGGGGGCCGGTCAGCCGGCAATCTCAGCCTGAACGGCATCCAGCAGCTGTTGCATCTCAAAGGGCTTCTGAAGCGTGCGCCGGGCGCCGAGCATGCGGGCGACATCCAAAAAGTTCAGGATGCCGATCATGTCGCTGCCGCCGGTGATGGCCATGATTTTGGCGTCGGGAAATTCGCGCCGTAAGGTCAGAATGCTCTCCAACCCGTCCTGGTCCGGCATGAGAATATCCATAATCACCAGATCCGTGGGTGATTGACGATAGTGCGACAACCCCTCTTTGCCGTCGGCTGCTTCTTGGACACGATAGCCTGCCTGCTCGAGCGTGGTGCGGATAAGCCGGCGAATCGCTTCTTCGTCGTCCACAATCAAAACCGATGGCATAACGTTCCTCACAGGAGTTCTGGTGATGGCCCTCTGAGATCAGGCTGTGCGACCCTGCAGAGAGGGCTGGGTCCGGGGCCCGGCACTCATCGCGAATTTATCGCTCTTTGTCGCGCTCAGCAAGAAATTCCTTCTGCGCTGTGATGTCTGATGCAGCCGCTCCAGGCGACTCGGGTGCACCCATGGAACTGGGGGGCACGATCGCGGGGAAGTACACTTCGATCGTCGTTCCCTGGCCGGCGGTGCTGATGGAACGCAGGGTTCCACCATGTTCGCTCACGATGCGTTGAACCCCGGCGAGTTCCGTCCCGGCCTGGGTTCCTTCCGGCAGATGTGCGAACAAGGGGCCCACTTTATGCCGGTGGTCTTGGGCACTCACCTCTTCCCCTGTATCTGAAACCGTAAGGCACACATAGTGGCCGGGGGGGAGCGGAAGCTCGTGTTCGTTCGTCGACTGGTTCAGGTGGATATTGTCGAGGCGCACCTCGAGAATGCCGCCGTCCGGTTTCATGGCTAACTCAGCATGGGCCAGGAGTTTCACGCACACCTGGTGAATCTGCGTGGGGTCGGCATAAATCGGAGCGGTCGCTCCCGGAATCCACTCGCGAAGGCTGATGTTCTCAGGCAACGTGCCCTTCAGGAGCCGTAACGTTTCCTTCAGAAGAATATCCAGAGAGATCGCTTGTTTGATGCCCTCCGCCTGGCGGCCGAACATGAGCATCTGGGTCACCAGATCCCTGGCTCGTTTCGATGCGAGGACCACTTGCTGGATATGACCGTGCACCCGACTGTCCGGAACGAGTAATGGCAGGGCCAGGTCGGAGAATCCCATGATGGCTGTCAGGCAGTTGTTGAGCTCATGTGCGATGCCCCCGGCAAGGGTGGCGACCGCCGCCATTTTGTGCGCCCGGCGCAACTGTGCTGCGGCATCCTTGTGTGCGGTAATATCTGTGGCCAGTACCTGAGTGGCCGGGTGGCCATCAACGATGACGTGGCTTGCTACCAATTCCAGATCAAGACGCGTCCCATCTGGGCGCATGTATTGCCGCTCCACAGGGGACGCGGATTCCGTGTCATGAGCTGAGCCTGCCACGGGAAGATTCCGCAGAAACTCTTTCGGAAAGCAGTCCCACAGGGACCGTCCTTCAGCAGAGGGGGATGTCGGCAGCGCAAAGAGTCTTGCGCCCGCGTCATTCATGAACAGAATCGTCTCGTCCGCGTAGACCACGATCGCATTGGGCGAGAGTGCGGCCAAGCTTCGGTAGCGGTCTTCGCAGGCGTGTAAGGCTTCAAGCGCCAGATGCCGCGGGGTGATATCGCGGATCACGCCGACGTATCCGCTGGGGGGATTGCCCTCGGCGCGCAGGGGAAATGCTTCGGCCATCACCCAGCGCAGCGATCCATCGGGCCTGTGAAAACGAAATTCGCGCGAAAAGCTCCGGGCCTGTCCCGTGGCTGCGGACCATTCCGTCGCAATGACATCGTGGTCTTCAGCAGCAAGAGCCGTGAGCCAACATTCTCCGGGTGCCGGTGTGTGGGGAAATCCGGCCATGCGGCGCAAGCGTTCATTGAGATACAGGGTCTGCCCTGCCGGGTCCGAGAGGAACATGCCGATCGATGCCTGTCTCGAGAGGGTACGGACAACGGCCTCGATTGAACGGAAATCTCCTGAGGAAGGGAAGGCCGCTGCCAAGTCTTGCGCGTTCACACGTCACTCCTTCATCTACACTGAGTGGGCGATGCCGTCGGCAGTGCCGACCCACCCTAGAGTCCATCCGGTTGGTGGAAATGGCTCCTGGAATCGCGGAGGGCACGAATACGTATCTCTGTGCGCTACATCGCCTGCAGAATTCGCATCATATCACCAAGCCTGATCATGCGGTGAGCGATGATTGAAATTTTGCAACGTAATTGGGCCCTAGTGTGGTAGGGCCGTTTATCAGCGTGAAGCGCGGCCTGGGATGCCACGACCCCAGAGGTATTCGTAGGGAGCATCGAGCGTCATGTGATGAGGTGTGTGACTGAAGAAGGAAGAGTTGCTGAACGGGGGCTGGTTGTCCGTGTCCATTGCCCTGCGTTCGAGGCCCGTCTACCACTGCTGAGTTTGGTGCCGAAGGCGGGACTTGAACCCGCACGGCTTGCGCCACACGCCCCTCAAACGTGCGTGTCTGCCATTCCACCACTTCGGCAACCGAATCGCTCTCCGTCGACACATGAGGCCGGGTGCTGACGACCCGACAGCGGGCGATGAATTGCCCGTTCTCGCTACGTAGTCCCCAGGCCCCAGAGGAAGCGCATTATAGAAGTGGTCCAAAATGCTTGTCAATCAACTAGTTGTCCGGTAGAATCTGGCGCGTGCTGCGTGGACACGTGGCATACCCTTCCCATTACAGCGATCAGCGGACCAACGTTCGAGATGACGCCTCTCTCAGCCCCACATATTTCCGCTACTGGACGGCAGACGGACATTGCCGCGCTCTTTGATGTCGACAATACGTTGTTGCCCGGACAAGCCAGCGAAGTGCGCTTCTTTCGTTTCCTCTGGAAACGAGGACTGGTGGGATGGCGTGAGGTGCGGGACAGCATTCACTGGGTGCTGCGATGTGCGCCTCCGGTGTCGCTCCACCCGTTGCGGGAACGGAAGCTCTATTTGGCTGGAAAGGGCGCGGCTGAGGTCGAAGCGTTGGCTGAAGAATTTTGCCGTACCGAACTATGTCCCCGTCTGTCTGCCCAGGGGCTCTCCCGCATGGATGAGCACCGGCGAGCCGGGCATCATATCGTGCTGGTGACCGGATCGCTCGATTTCCTGATTGCGCCGTTGGCCGCATTGTTGGAGGTGCCGACCTTGCTGGCCGCCAGGCTGGAACAGCAGGAGCGACAGTTTACGGGGCAGGTGTGTGCGCCTCTGCCCTATGGCCCGGGAAAGCGGGAGCTGATTGCCCGGCTGACGCGGGAATCCGGCATTGATCTGGCGCAATCGTTTGCCTATGGCGATAGTCCAGGCGATGTCGAGTTGCTTGAGATGGTGGGCCATCCGTTGGTCGTGAATCCCATTCGAGGGATGGACCGTATCGCCCAGCGAAATGGGTGGCCAATGACCACATGGACATGAAGATCTCCGCCGGCCCATCGATACCGGTTGACCTGTCACCTCGATCCACGATGCTTAAAGTTACCGAAATTTTTCACAGCATTCAGGGCGAGTCCACGCACGCCGGTCGTCCCTGCGTCTTCATTCGTTTGACGGGATGCCCTCTGCGGTGCACCTGGTGCGATACCGCCTATGCGTTTTACGGCGGCCAGGATCTGGCGCAGGCTGACATCATCGAGCAGGTGCGGGCGTTCGGGTGCAATCTGGTGGAAGTCACTGGAGGGGAGCCGCTCAGCCAGCCGGCCTCCCTGCCATTGTTGAGCAGGCTCTGCGACGAGGGCTTCGAGGTGCTACTGGAGACGAGTGGGGCCGTCGATACGTCCGGGGTGGATAGACGAGTGCACATCGTGCTGGATGTGAAATGTCCTGGAAGCGGCATGGCCGAGCGCATGTATTGGCCGAATGTCGACCGGCTGTCCCCTCGGGATGAAGTCAAGTTTGTCATCAAGGACCGGGCTGATTATGAGTGGGCGCGCGAGGTGGTACGCAGCCGGAATCTTGCAGCGCGCTGCACGGTGCTGATGAGTCCCGTCTTTGGCGAAGTTGATGCGCGACAGCTGGCGGAATGGGTGCTGGCCGATCGATTGCCGGTTAGGTTTCAACTGCAAATGCACAAGCAGATATGGGCACCGGATATGCGCGGGGTGTAAGCACGGCCGGGTCGCCAAACGTCGGCAGATGGGTGAACAGAGAACGGCAAGAACCAGGGAGGATTGATGAAGAAGATCCAAGTGCAAGCACAGGTGGGGCGGGCAGAACAAGACACCGCCGAGGTGCTGGTATTGCTCTGTTGCGAGGGTGCATCAGACCTTTCGCCGGAAGCGGCCGCCATCAACACGCAACTCGGCGGACAGCTCGCGGCCCTGATTCAGCGCGGGGAATTTGAAGGCAAGCCCGGCGAGGGGCTGTTGGTGCATACGCAGGGCAAAGCGAAGGCGAAGCGATTGCTGCTGGCCGGCTTGGGGAAGGAAAAGGATTTGCGCCTCGACGCGTTCCGTCAGGCGTTGGGATCCGCAGTCAAACGTGTCCGCCAGGCCAAAGTGTCTTCATTCGGCGTGGTTCTGCCGGGTGCTGTGCTTGAGGAGATTCCTGTTCAGGACGTGGCGCAGGCGATGGCCGAGGGTGCCATCCTCGGCAATTACCAATTTACGGCGTACCGAAGTTCGAACGGAAGCAAACCGGTGGAGGTCGAGCGGCTGACGATCTATGTCGCGCAAGCATCGCTGGTGGCGCAGGTCACCGAGGGCATCCGGCGCGGCGTCGCAACGGCGGAGGCCACGGTTCTGGTGCGCGATCTGTGCAACCATCCGGCCAATGTCATGACGCCAGGCCGTATCGTGCAGGAGGCGAAGGCCGTCGCGAAAGAGCCCGGCGTCAAACTGAAGGTGCTTGAGCAGAAGGAGATGGAACAGCTCGGGATGGGGGCCTTACTCGGCGTAGCCAAGGGCAGCCATGAACCGCCGAAGTTTATCATTCTGGAATACAAGGGCCCGAAGGCGAAGAAGGGTGAGCCTCCGGTGGTCATGGTCGGCAAGACGATTACCTTCGATACCGGCGGTATTTCACTGAAGCCGGCCGAGAATATGGAACATATGAAGGCCGACATGACGGGTGGCGCCGAGGTGCTGGCGACGATGCGGGCAGCGGCACGACTGAAGTTGCCGGTGCATCTGGTGAGCATCTTGCCGGTCGCGGAAAATATGCCGGGCGGTCGCGCGATGCGGCCAGGCGATATCGTCACGACGCTTTCCGGAAAAACCGTCGAAGTTCAGAACACCGATGCCGAGGGCCGGTTGATCCTCTCAGACGCCTTGGCCTATGCCACCCGCTATAAACCGGCAGTCTTGATCGACATCGCGACCTTGACCGGCGCCTGTGTCGTGGCGCTCGGCCAGTTTGCCATCGGTATGTTCGGCAATAACGATCAGTTGAAGGAGCATGTCCGGAATGCGGGCATGCGCGCCGGTGAGCGCGTGTGGGAAATGCCGCTCTGGGAGGAGTATTTTGAACAGCTGCGCAGCGATGTGGCCGATATGCGGAACATCGGTGGCCGTGGCGGAGGCATGATTACCGCGGCGCTGTTCCTGAGCAAGTTTGTCGGGGACTGCCCCTGGATTCATTTGGACATCGCCAGCACGGACTGGAGCGAGCGCGAGCGAGCCTACCTCCCGAAGGGGCCCACTGGGATCGGTACGCGGCTGCTCATCCAATTCCTGCTCGATCGCACGTTGCCCTAACGAAAACCGGAGCGCGGGGTGGCGTCAGTGGAGTCTCCAGCTGCTTCTCATTCAGAGCGTCATTGTAGGGGGTTATGACATTACGCGAGCAAATCGGCCAACTCTTCATGATGGGATTTACCGGGACGACGGTGAGCCACGACCTGGCCTCGTTCATCACCGCCTACAAGCCGGGCGGCGTGATTTTTTTTCGACGCAACCTCGAATCGGTCCAGCAGATTGTCGATCTCACGAATGGGCTTCAGAAGTTGTCGCCGGCTTCGCCGCTCTTGATTGCGATTGATCAGGAGGGAGGGCGGGTCTCCCGGCTACCGGCCGAATTTACGATTTTCCCTCCCTGCGGTCAGCTCGGACAGTGCAATTCCAGTGAATTGGCGTATTCCGCTGCGGCTACTATCGCAAAGGAGTTGCGGGCCGTGGGGATCAATATGAACATGGCTCCGGTGCTGGACGTGAACAGCAACCCCGACAATCCGGTGATCGGTGATCGGGCGTTCGGTGCCGAACCTGACCTCGTCGCTGAGATGGGGCTGGCCACGATCGGCGGCTTGCAGGACAATATGGTCGTGGCCTGCGGGAAGCATTTTCCCGGCCATGGTGATACGGCGACGGATTCGCATAAGGAGCTTCCCGTGGTGGCCGCGGGAATTCAGCGGTTGCGCGAGACGGAGTTTCCTCCGTTTCAGCAGGCGATTCGACAGGGAGTTGCGAGTCTCATGACGGCCCATGTGCTGTATCGCGCGTTGGATCCCGATGCGCCGGCGACGCTGTCTCCTGCGGTGATCCAACGGTTATTACGGGAAGAGTTTCGCTACGACGGGGTGGTCTTCACTGACGACCTCGAAATGCATGCCATTATCGATCATGACGGGATCGGCGAAGCGGCGGTGCGATCGTTTGTGGCCGGCTGCGATGTACTGCTGATCTGCAAGGATCAGGACCGGGTTCTGACGGCCATGCAGGCGATGGAGCGCGCGGTGCTCGACGGTCGGATTACTTCGGAAAGATTGGAGCAGTCGTTGACTCGGGTGGCGCGGCTCAAGGCGCGCTACCTTGTCCCCTACAAGCCGGTGACGATTTCTGACGCGCGCCTGGTCGTCGGGTGCCGTTCACACAAGGTGTTGCTCGACTCATGGCACAAGGCCTATGCCCGGCTGCCTTCCTCGAAGATATCGGAGGACGCCCGGCAGGCGGCGGCGTTTGATTCACCGGTCACGCATGTCTGAAGCACAACCGTACGTGGGGAGAGCTTATTCTAGAGCGGCGGCGCGGGGGTTCCTCTCATCGCTGGGGCACAGGGGCTCATTTCCTGAGAGGAACCGGCGCTGGATTTTCCTCCCGGGTTCTGATTCACTAGTGCTTGGTTTCGACCCGTTTCCCACTCACTCATCATACTGAGGCGCGATGGCCATCAAGAAAGGCGACATTCTCGACGAACGGAAACGGTTTCCGGATTCCTGCGGGTTAGTGGTCAAGTGTACCGGTGGCGGGGATGGTTTTCAGAAGATCTTCTGTTGCGGCCATGAACTTACTGAAGAGGATCTCGTGCCGGAGATCATATCGTCGAGGGGCCGAAAACGTGGAGCCTTGCTTCCGGGGGCCATGCTGGAAGAGCGACGGCAGTTTCCCGATTCGTGCGGCCTTCGCCTCATGGTGATGGATGGCGGCGCCGGGCTGCAGGGGATCGACTGTTGTGGCCATCTGATTACGACCGGTGCCGTACATGGATTGAGGTTCGGTCAACCGCTGGATGAAGGCACTCCTATGCCGACCGGTCCGGCAGGACAGGCGTAATGCGCTCACCGAGTGAGCCGGAGGCAGATGACAAATTTCATCGACCCAGTATGCGCTGGTGGCTCGGGTTTATGGATCAGTTGGACCGGCTTGGCTATGTTGCGGCCGGGTTCAGTCTGCTGGCGCTCTGCCTGATTATTTTCGTCCATGCCTGGTATATCTTCCTGGCTCGACCGGTTCAGCTCGCGCTTCTTCCTGCCGCGCTCAAGTTATTGAACGATCTGCTTCTGGTCATTATTCTCCTGGAACTGTTTCGCACGGTGGTCCGATTTCTCCAGACGGAAGTACTGGAATTGGAGCCCTACCTGTCCGTGGGCATCATTGCCTGCACCAGGAGACTGCTCACGGCCAGCGCGGAACTCTCCTACCAGCTTGAAGCGGTGGCCAAGGAAAGCCGCCACGAGTTGTTTCAACAATACCTCATGGATGTCGGCTTAAATGTGGTCGTCATCATCCTCCTCATCGGAGGGTTGTACCTGCTTCGCTCCCGCCCGTCGACCGAGCGTCCGGCCCTCTCCTAAGCAGGGGCTGGACCGAATAGCAGGGGGGGCTAGGTCCTTCTTGCCCTCTTCCCACTTCTTATGGCATCATGCACCTCTTTTTGGAGGCATGGTGGCCACATTGCTTGAATATGTGGGATCGGTGCATATCTACCTCGGACCCTACCGGGGCAATCCTATTGCCTTATATCTGAGGCGTACGGAGGCGGGATGCCAGATCGGGCCGCGCGCCTATCCATGGAATGACGTGGTGGGGGCCGGAGAAACCCCCAACAAGGCCGCTGCGGATTTCGAAGAAAAATGGAAGGGTAAGGGGTTGGCTGCGGATATGTATTCAGGCCCATCCTGGGAAGGTGGAATTAAGCCTGAAAGGCCTGCCCCTCCAAAGCCTGCGGCTCCCCCGAAAACTGCTGCCGCTCCTGCGGCTGGTGCGGCCGTACCAGCTACGTCGCCTGCCGCTCCCGCTTCCGCTGCACCGTCAGCGGCTGCTGCGAAACCAGTAACGCCAGCTGCAGCACCCGTCGCAGCCGCACCGAAGGCTGCTCCCGTCGCTCCAACTGAAGCCTCTTCCTAATTCTTCTATCGGCTATTGTTCAAGCAACGGCGTCACGCGCGCCGAGGGCTACTGGTGTGCTCAAGGACTGGTCGCGAGCTTGCTTCGGCGTATGCCGTAGGTGGCATAGACAACGACGCCGATGATCGTCCAGACAAAAAACCGGATCCAAGTCATCCAAGGCAGAAAATACATCAATCCCAAGCAGGCAAGGACACCCAACACGGGGATGACCGGCATGAAGGGCATGCGAAATGGCCGGGGATGGTTCGGGTTGGTATACCGAAGCACGATGATCCCGATACAGACGAGGACGAAGGCAAAGAGCGTTCCGATGTTCGTCATGTCGGCCGCCTCGCCGATTGGAATTAAGGCTGCCATGATGGCCACGGCTATGCCGGTGAGATAGGTGGCATGGTGCGGCGTGCGAAATTTCGGATGCACGGCTGACAGCCAGGGACCGAGCAGGCCATCGCGAGACATCGCGAAAAACACGCGAATCTGGCCCAGCATCATCACCACCAGGACACTGGTGATTCCCGCTACTGCTCCGACCGCCACGATGGCGGCTCCCCACTTGAAGCCGGCTACGCGCAGTCCTTCGGCCACCGGTGCATGGATGTCGATGCGTGAAAACGGCACCAGGCCTGTCAACACTGCCGCCACGGCGATATAGAGTAAGGTGCAGACGCCCAGCGAGGCGAAGATTCCGATGGGGAGGTCGCGCTGGGGATTCTGCGCCTCTTCCGCGGTGGTCGAGACGGCGTCGAACCCGATATAGGCAAAGAACACGATGGCTGCCGCTGCACCCACGCCGGCAAATCCGAACGGCATAAACGGCGACCAATTGGCCGTATCGACGGAGGACGTCCCGACCGCGATGAAAAAGACGATCACGGCCAGCTTGATGAGGACGATGCCGCAGGTGGCCCGGGCACTTTCCTTCACCCCGACGATTAAAATGCCTGTGACCAGCAGGACGATGACTGCTGCCGGGATATTGGCAATCCCTCCGTCCGCACCCGGGGGATGCGTGGCCCAATAGGGGAGTTCGAGCCCGCAGAGTTTCAGGATATTATTGAAGTAGCCGGACCATCCGATCGCGACCGCCACGCAGGCCACGCCGTATTCCAGAATGAGATTCCATCCCGTCAACCAGGCCAGGAATTCGCCGAGGGTCGCGTAGGAATAGGTGTACGCGCTGCCTGCCACCGGGATCATGGCCGCAAATTCGGCATAACAGAGCGCGGCGAGTGCGCAGGTAATGCCGGACAGAATGAACGATAGAACGATCCCCGGTCCGGCTCCCGGTCGATGCGCATCGCCAACGATTGCGGTACCGATCAGGACGAAGATGCCGGTGCCGATGATCGCACCGATACCGAGTCCGGTCAGGTCCCAGGCGGTCAGGCTCCGTTTCAGGCGATGTTCAGGGGCGTCGGAATCAGCGAGGATTCGTTCGATCGATTTTGTGCGAAACAGCGGATTGCCCACGCCGTGTCCTCTCTCCGGTGACGTCACGCCCTTGTCCGCTGGCATGGTGGCATGAGTCCCGTGTCATGTGGTGGTCCCGCGTTGCGGAGACGGTCGTTGAAGCGCCGGGCGACGGGAGGCCGCCCGTAAGAAGGCCTCAAAGAGCCGCCGATGCAGCTGGTGGCGCTCAAACAAGAATTCGGGGTGCCATTGCAGGCCGAGGAAAAACGGGTGGCCGGGATGTTCGATCGCTTCGACGATGCCATCGGACGCCGTCGCGCTGGCGATCAATGTGCGACCCACGCCTTTCACCGATTGGTGATGGGAGCTGTTCACCTGCATGCGCGGGCGTTTGACGATGCGATCGAGGAGCGTGCCGGGGGTGATGGAGACGCTGTGAGAGACACGGATGGCCGGTGTCGTCTGCCGATGTTGCAGCACATCGGCAACCTGAGCAGGAAGGTCCTGATAAAGCGTTCCACCGAACGCGACATTCATCGTTTGCATTCCGCCGCAGATGGCCAGGGTCGGGAGATGGGTGCGGGTCGCGAGATGGACGAGATCCAATTCAAAGCTTGCGCGTCGCTGGGCGACGATCGGAAACGAATATTGTTTTCGTTCTCCATAGAGCGCGGGGTCTAAGTCTGGACCGCTGCCGGTCAGCAGCAGCCCGTCGATGGTGCGGAGGAGACGGCGACGGGCTGCACGATCAGCCACAAGGGGAAGGATGAGCGGCACTCCGCCGAGTTCTTCAATTGCGCGGACGTACCGAGCCCGGAGAAAATAGGTAGGCTCTTTGCCGCCCCATTCCTGACGATCACCGGCATTGAAGTCGGGCGTGACT
>WBZX01000145.1_pt1 | contig 18478 bp, 19 predicted proteins | sample 5204211 | NCBI WGS metagenome assembly WBZX01 (sample SAMN12344362, study PRJNA552823) | activated sludge metagenome | biome: Activated sludge suspended growth; feature: Nitrification reactor; material: Wastewater; isolation source: activated sludge from nitrification reactor of wastewater... | reverse complement strand
ATGCCGATACCCAGGCCATCCGTGCACTGAACGCCAAACTCAAGTCCGACGAACGCGTCGACCTTGTGCTGCTCGCGGCCGGCGACGGGATGACCTGCGCTCTGAAGCGCTGAAGGTTCAGATGTTGCCGAAGATCGGGTGCTTGACCTTGTCGCCCGGCTTGATGCCGAGCATCCGGGCGCTGCCGCCGTTGATTTCGAGGACGGCACGCACCGGAAACTTGCTGGGGATCGGATCCGTCGAGTGCGGTACGGCGTTGGCGTGAATGCTGCGGATCGTGCCGTCGGCCGCGATGAAGAGCATGTCGAGCGGGATCAGCGTGTTCTTCATCCAGAAGCTGACAGGCGCCTCCTGGAAGAAATCGAACAACATGCCGTCATAGGGGCCAAGCTTCTCGCGGAACATGAGGCCCCGCGCCCGCTCGCTATCGTTGAGGGCCAGCTCGACGTCGAACTTGAGCTGGCGGCCGCCGGTCTCGATCAGCAGCGACGAGCGTTGGAACTGGATGTCCCCGTTGTTCTGAGCGAAAGCGCCACCGGCCGCCAAGGCGAACGGTACAGCGAGAATGAGTCGGCGGCCGAGCCGCACTCTGGAACCAGCAAATGCCATAGCCATGGCATAGAGCGTGGGCGGCGATTTCGTCAAACGGATGACGCTTGCGTGGCGAGAGCTCTGTAACCATAGTGGCGCCGCTCATCGGGGGGAGCCGCTTTGCGGCTGAGAGGTCCAAAAGGACGACCCCGGGAACCTGATCCGGTTAATGCCGGCGTAGGGACTGGTGGCTGCCTTGGTCGTTCCTTCTCTCTCCGTGCGCGACGCGCGCATCGCCTTCGACGGCTATCTCGTTGCCGATCGGCTTTCTTTCGAGGCTCCTGCAGGTCGAACGACCTGCCTGCTCGGGCGCAGCGGCGTCGGCAAGACGTCCCTGCTCCGTCACCTCGCCGGCCTCCTTCCTGGAACGACGCGCGCCGTGCCCCTTGCCTATATGGCGCAGCAGGACCGCCTGCTCCCCTGGCTCGGGGTTCTCGACAATGTGCTTCTGGGCTACCGCCTGCGCGGCGACGAAGCTGCCCGCCGCGCCGCCGAGCCGCGTGCGCGAGCCCTGCTGGCCGAGGTCGGGCTCGGCGACAGGCTGAACGCCCTGCCACGCACCCTCTCCGGCGGCATGCGCCAGCGCGCAGCCCTCGCCCGGACCCTTTGCGAGGACCGGCCGGTCATCCTCATGGACGAGCCGTTCGCGCAGCTCGATGCCGTAACGCGGCTCGACCTGCAGGACCTTGCCGTACGCCTGCTGGCTGGACGAACGGCGGTATTGGTCACCCACGATCCTCTAGAAGCGTTACGCGTGGGCCACGAAATCCGGGTGCTGTACGGATCCCCGTTCATCGTCGGCGCCGCAATTGTCCCGCCGGGCCCTATGCCGCGCGACCCAGCCGACCCGGCCTTGCTCGCCCTTCAGGCACAGCTGATCCGCGATCTCCGGAGCACGGCATGAGGCCGCTCATAACCGCGCTGGGCCTGCTCGTGGCCTGGGAGCTGCTGGTGCGGCTCACGGGCGTGCCGACCTATATCCTGCCACCACCGTCTCGGATCGCGTCCGTCCTGGTCGATCGCTTCGACCTCCTTCTGGAGCAGGCTCTCTGGACGGGGGCCGAGATGATCCTCGGCTTTGCGCTAGGCCTGATTCTCGGTGCGGCGCTCGCCATCGTCTTTGCAGCCTCGGCAGGCTGGCGGCGCTGGGCCCTGCCCCTGGTCATCGTCTCTCAGGCCATACCCGTGATTGCCGTAGCGCCTCTGCTGGTTCTGTGGCTGGGCTACGGCATGGCCTCAAAGGTCGCGATGGCCGCCCTGGTAATCTTCTTCCCTGTCGTCAGCAGCCTCTACGACGGCCTGCGCCGAACCGACGAAGGCTGGCTGGAACTGGCGCGTACGATGGATGCGCCGCCCCGCGCGATCCTTCTGCAGATCAAGCTGCCGGCCGCCCTGCCTGCTTTCGCGTCCGGCGCCCGGATCGCTGCCGCGGTGGCGCCGATCGGCGCGGTGATCGGGGAATGGGTCGGCGCAAGCGCCGGCCTTGGCTATCTGATGACCCAGCAGCTCGCACGTGGACAGACGCCGCTCGCCTTCGCCGCACTGTTCGTTCTCTGCCTGCTCGGCCTCGGGCTCTACACGGTGACCGACCGCCTCCTGCGGCGGCTGGTGCCGTGGCAATCGTTTCAAGGAGACTGACGATGAAACTGCTGGTCCAACTGATTGCCGCATTGGCCCTTGTGTGCGCCGCCTTGCCTGCGGCTGCGCAGGACAAGGTTCGCCTCCTGCTCGACTGGTTCGTCAATCCCGACCATGCCGCGCTGGTGATCGCCAAGCAGCGTGGCCTCTTCACCAAGCACGGCCTCGACGTCGAGATGATCGCTCCGGCCGATCCCAATGCGCCGCCCAAGCTGGTGGCCGCAGGCCAAGCCGACTATGCGGTCTCCTATCAACCAACCCTGCAGATGCTCGCTGCCGAGGGGCTGCCACTGCTACGCGTGGGTGTCCTTGTCGCCCAGCCGCTGAACTCGTTGGTTGCTCTCGAAGATTCCGCGATCAAGACGATCGCTGACTTCAAGGGCCGCAAGATCGGCTATTCGGTTTCGGGCTTCGAGGAAGCAGTCCTTGGCGCCATACTGGAAAGCGCCGGTCTCACGCTGAAGGACGTCACCCTCGTCAACGTCAACTTCGCCCTGACGACGGCTCTGATGAGCAAGCAAGTGGACGGGGTGATCGGCGCCTTCCGTAACTTCGAACTGAACGACCTCGAGATCAACAAGACGAAGGGCCGGCTCTGGCTCGTCGAGAAGCATGGCGTACCGATGTATGACGAGCTTGTCCTCGTGGCGAAACGCGAGACAGTCGATGTCGCCCGTACCAAGAAGCTGCTTGCCGCCATCACCGAGGCGACTGCCTGGCTCAAGGCCAACCCTGCCGAGGGCTGGGCGATCTTCTCCAAGTACGGCAAGGAACTCGACAACGAGCTGAACAAGCTCGCCTGGAAGGACACGCTGCCCCTGCTCGCAGATGATCCGGCCGCATTGGACCGTGCACGCTACGAAGCCTTTGCCGGCTTCCTGGTGAAGCGCGGCCTCATCAAACAGGCACCGCCCCTCGACAGCTACCTGCGCGACATCAAGTGACTGGCAATCATGCGGCTCTGATCTCGACGACCTGAAGGCCCTTCTGGCCTTCGGCGATCCGGATCATCACCTTCTGGCCGGGGGCCAGAGAATCCATGCCGTGGCGTCGCAAGACCGCGGCATGAACGAAGATGTCCCCTTCCTCGGCCTCGCGCGTGACGAAGCCGTAGCCGCGCTCGTTGTTGTACCACTTCACAAGAGCTGCAATGTACTCGCCCATGGCAACGCCATCCGGAATCGGTGGCGGCTTGGGCGTAATGGCAACCGCCGTCGACGAGTCGACGTCGAGCACCCTCATGACCTGCCAGCCCTTGGGGCCGCGCACGCCAGCACACACAACCGTTGCACCGGGCTTGAGATCTTCATGCCCAGATTGACGAAGTGTCGTCACATGCAGGAACGCGTCGCTGTTGTCACTTTCGAGGGCTAAGAACCCATAGCCCTTTACAGCGTTGAACCACTTGACTTTACCACGCAGCTCAACCGAACCGACGTCCCCGCCCGTCTCTCCCTGCTGGGTCGTCATTCAACGATCCCGTGTTGTTATGCGGAAATCCTAGCATCCCAGATGGACTACGCAACGGGCTTGTGAGGATTTGCGGCTCAAACTAGACGAAATGTTCTGAAGTTCTCGGGAGGTAGAGTTCGATGTTCAAAACAGACCTGTTCAAAGGCAAGCGTTTCCTGGTCACCGGCGGTGGAACCGGCCTCGGTCGCATGATGATGGAGAAGTTCGTCGAGCTGGGTGCAGACTGTGTGATATGCGGCCGGCGCGGTGGCGTTCTCGAGGAAACGGCCAAGCAGGTGATGGAGAAGCACCCCGACCGGCGGGTCGACGTGCACACCGTCGATATTCGCGTCGCCACGGCGGTCGAGGAAATGATCGAGCAGATCTGGGCATCAGGCCCGCTCGACGGTCTGGTCAACAACGCCGCCGGCAACTTCATCTCGCAAACCAAGGACCTGAGCCCGCGTGCCTTCGACGCGATCGCCAACATCGTCCTGCACGGCACGTTCTACATGACCAACGCCTGCGGCAAGCGCTGGATCGCCGAAAAGCGCAAGGCGAGTGTTCTCAGCATTCTCACAACCTGGGTGTGGACCGGCAGCCCCTTCGTCGTGCCTTCGGCAATGTCGAAGGCCGGCGTCGCCGTCATGACCCAGAGTCTCGCCGTCGAATGGGCACGCCACGGCATCCGCCTCAACGCCATTGCACCAGGCCCCTTCCCGACCGAAGGCGCCTGGGCGCGGCTCAATCCGCTGCAGGAAGGCAACGACAGCCGTTACAACACCCGCAATCCGATGGGCCGGGTCGGCAAGCCGCACGAGCTCGCCAACATGGCCGCGTTCCTGATGAGCGATGAAGTCGAGTATATCAACGGCGAGGTCATCGCCATCGATGGCGGCATGGGCATCATGGGCAACGGCACCTTCTCCAACATGATGTCTTACAGCGAAGACGACTGGCGCCGCGTTCGCGAGCAGATCCAGTCGACCAACGCCGCCGACAAGGTGAAGCGCGGCTGAGCCTCGAGACCAGGAGCGAGGCGCTACGCTGCAGAGAGCGCCGCCGCTAGCGTCCGGTGGAAGTGGACGATGGCGCTCTCGAAGTGTCCGAACGTGAAAGCCTCGTTGGCACCGCTGGCCAGACCGCGCTGGATGGCATGGACGACGGCGCGGTCCTCCAGGGCCCCGGTATTGCCGACGAACTCGGCATCACGCTTGGCCTCCGCGATCGCCGCTGGATCGTCACCGCCACCGTTGCTCAGCGTGTAGGTGAACTGGCGCGTGCGATCGACCGCCAGTGGCTCCAGGACGATCACGTTGGTGTGCCGTGAAAGCACCGTGACCAGCACATTCGGAAACAGGTGATAGACATAGGTCAGGAGCCCTTCGACGCGGCGCTCCTGCGGCGGCACCTTGGCCAGTTTCTTGATGCGCTGGAACGGATAGGTGACGCGGCTGTTGCAGCCGAACAGGTCGATGACATTCAGATTGTCGAACCCGTACGGCAGGAAGCTGTCCGGGTGCGTCGATTTGATGTGATAGCCCTCGATAAAGCTCTCGAGGAAAATCTTCCAGTTGACGTCAAAGTCCCGTTCGGCGGTTGCGAACAACCGTTGGTCCGGGTTGATCAGCCTGTCGAGTCCTTCGAGCGGATCGCTGCCGGCGGCGGGTTCGTCCTGAGTCACGAAGACGAGACCAAGCCGCTCGGTTGCCGTGACCGGCACCAGAGGATGCGTCTCCTTGTCGAAGCCGGGAAAGCCGCCTTCATGCGGGATGTGCCGCAGATGCCCTTCGAGATTGTACGTCCAACCGTGATAGCGGCAGACGAAAGCGCGGGCACACCCCGCCCCTTCGGCGACCTGCATGCCGCGATGCCGGCAGGCATTGCGGAACGCACGCACCTTGCCGTCGACGCCGCGCACCACGACCAGCGGCACACCTGCAGCTTCCCGGGCAATGTACGAGCCGACGTCCGGTAGCGCAGCCGAAGGGCAGAAGGCAATCGGGGAACGACGGAGCACCTGCTCCATCTCTGCTTTCATGCGATCGGCCGAGCGATAGTTGGCCACGGGCTCCCGCCAGACGTCGTCGCCGAGATCGGTCGTGCCGTTGGCCATATGATCGAGGATACGCTGCGCCACCGATTGATCGTCCATTCCCGGCTTCATGCTGGTGTTCCTTCTGACTTTTGTTCGAACGAGCATAGATGGGGCTGAGGACGGAGCAAAAAGAAAGCCGTGGGATGAGGCTTGAGCGAGATTCAACTGTCGACAGCCAGTCCGGCGATCAGCCAGCTCTTGAAAGCCCGCAAGGCGGCAAAGCATTCCCGCCGCCTCGCGGTCCGCGAACAACGGCGCCAGGCCAAGCGCCACGCCGGCGCGACATTCCGCGAGCTGGAGAGCCGCTTCGAAACCATCGCCCCACACCGCTTGTCTTGCCTTACCCGATCGCACTCCGGCTCGACTGAGCCATTGCGGCCAGGCATGAGGAAACGACATGACGTGGATCATCGGCACCCGGGCCATGTCGACCGGGCGGCGCAGTTTCAGCCGGCCAGCAGCAGGCAAAGATTGGGCCGCTCGCAGGAAGCGCGGCGCGACTGCCGTGCGGACGGCCACGCCGTCGAGGGTGGTGCCCGTTCCGTTTCCAATCACGCCGACACCGGACAGCGCACTATCGACCTGCAAAGCGACCTCCGCAGGCACGGTTCGCCGCCCGCTCCGGCCCGACTGGCAACAGCCGGGCCGTGGACATGGGTTGCAACTCGCCCGTCTACTCGCCCCTTGCGACCGGGCGGCCTTGGGCGACGATCGGCAGCCTACGACAGCGCTTCAGGATTCAATTCGACCTGTTGCATTCGTGCAACAGGCCCAAAAACATTGATATGAAAGGCTTTGCCACCACCAAGTTGGTGAGCATTATGGTTCACGTTCCGTGAGTGCAGTGCGGCAAAGGCTGCGCCTCAATTGAGCCAAAGTGTCATGGTGTTTAACACCGTCTCAACAACCAGTTTTCGGGTCCCTGCGAGATCCAATCGTGCCGTTCATTAGCAAGCCGGTCTCCCAGGTGTTTCACCATTTGCCGCGGCGGCGACTGCTGACGATTGGCGTTGCCTCGGCGGGTGCGCTGCTGGCCTCCGCGCCGACAATCGCCCAGACCATCGAGGCCCGTCAGTGGCAGGGTGCAACGGCGGTGACTCGTCAGCCCGAGCATGTCGTCGCCAGCACGGTCGCCGAATGGCGGAGCCTGTGGAGCCGTGTCGGCAGCCCGCCGCCGGATATGTTTGAGGCCGGCCGCATGAATGCCGTCGGTATCTTCCTTGGTCGCCGCGCCAGCGAAGGCTATGCAGTCAATGTGCTTTCGACAGCGCGCCGGCGCGACCGCATCGTGGTCGTGTTCGAAGAGCGCATGCCGATGGAGCAGATGATGGCTCAGCGTACGGCACCGCGCCCGGTTTCCAGCGCGCCGCCGACCGCTCCCACCTCGTCCATGCCTTCCGGAGCCTCGGGCTTTGCCGCGCCCGGTGCTGCAGCAAACCTCGCCCCGCCGCCGGTACGCCCTATGAGCCATCCGACGTCGCCCTGGGCGATCATCCTGATCAATCGGGCCGACCTGCCGGTCTCCGTCGAACAGCGTCTCTTCCGCTGATGGTCAGTGGGAGTGCCGCGGCACTCCCTTGGTTTCGGATATCCGCTGATAGTTGACCGCGAAGTCGAGGCAAGCCCCGCTTGCGAGCTGGCCCACGAACTTGCGTTGCAGTTCCTGCCAGGGAGTCTGGCTCTCCTTGACGTTCGGTTTCCAGGCAGCCCTGCGCTTGGCGAGCTCGGCCTCGCCGATCAGGATGTCGGCGCGGCGCTTGCCGATGTCGATGCGAACCTTGTCTCCCGTCTCGAGCAGCGCCAGGCCGCCGCCGACGGCTGCCTCCGGCGAGGCATTGAGGATCGACGGGCTGGCCGAGGTGCCGCTTTGCCGGCCATCGCCGACGCACGGCAGCAGCAGTATGCCCCCCTTCACCAGCCGGTCCGGCGGCAACATGTTCACGACCTCAGCAGCACCCGGGTAACCGACAGGTCCTGTGTTGCGGATGAACAGGATGCTGTTCTCGTCAATCGGCAGCTTCGGATCGTTGATCCGGTGGTGATAATCCTCCGGCCCCTCGAAGACGATGGCAGTACCCTCGAAGGCATCCTTGTCGCCTTTGCGTTCGAGGTACTTCTCGCGAAATTCGGCCGAGATCACCGAGGTCTTCATGATTGCCGAGTCGAACAGGTTTCCACTCAGCACGGCAAAGCCCGCCTGCCCCAGCATCGGCTTGTCATAGGTCTTGATGACCTCCCCGTCTGCCGGTAGAGCGCCCTTCAGATTTTCCTTCATCGTCTTGCCGGTGACGGTGAGCGCATCGCCATGGACCTTCTTTTTGGCCAGCAGCTCTGCCATCACCGTCGGCACGCCACCTGCCCGATAGAAGGCCTCGCCGAGATACTTGCCGGCGGGCATGCAATTCACCAGCAGCGGAATGTCGTAGCCGATCCTGTCCCAATCATCGTTCACCAGATCGATGCCGGCATGGCGCGCAATCGCGTTGATGTGCGGCGGGCAGTTGGTCGAAGCGCCGAGCGCGCTGGCGGCCACGATGGCATTCTCGAAGGCCTTGCGCGTCAGGATCTTCGAGGGGCGAAGATCCTCCCAGACCATGTCGACGATGCGCTTGCCGGTCTCGTAGGCAATCTGGCCGCGCTGCTTGTAGGGACCCGGAATGGCTGCGCAGCCGGTCAGCGACATGCCGAGCGCTTCGGCCATGCTGTTCATGGAAAGCGCCGTGCCCATCGTGTTGCAGTGGCCGACGCTCGGCGCGCTCGACGCCACCATCTCGATGAACTGTTCCATGTCGATACGACCGGCCGCCAGTTCCTGCCGGGCATACCAGACCATGGTGCCCGAGCCCGAGAGGCCGCCGGCAAAATGGCCATCGAGCATCGGCCCGCCGGAAAGGACGATGGCGGGAATGTCGACCGTCGCCGCGCCCATGATCATGGCGGGCGTGGTCTTGTCGCAGCCCGTCGTGAGCACCACGCCGTCGAAGAAGTAACCGTAGAGGCTTTCGACCAGGCTGAGATAGGCCAGGTTGCGATCGAGTGCGGCCGTCGGCCGCTTGCCGGATTCCTGAATCGGATGGACGGGGAATTCGATCGGAATGCCGCCGGCGTCCCGAATACCGTCGCGGATACGCCAGGCAAGGTCGAGGTGGTGGCGATTGCAGGGCGAGAGGTCGCTCCCGGTCTGGGCGATGCCGATGATCGGCTTGCCGCTGCGCAGCTCCGCCAGGGTGAGGCCGAAATTCATGTACCGTTCGAGGTAGAGCGCGGTCATGGTCGGATCGCTCTTGGAGTCGAACCACTCGCGGCTGCGCAGGCGGCGCTTGCCGCCCTTCCCGTCGGACTTGTCCTTCTTGTCGGCCATCCGCTTCCTCCAGATTTGTTAACGCGAGCCTGGGAGAAGGCGTTCCGGAAGTCCAGCGTCTCGCCGGGGACGCCCTCTTGAGGTTCGAGAAGGCCCGTGACAAACCTCAGCCATGGCAAACTCTCCCGCAATCGTCAGCCTCGGCGAACCCCTGATCGAGTTCAATCGACCAAAGGAAGGCGACGGCCGGACCTGGCTGCAGGGCTTTGGCGGCGATTCGCAGAACGTAGCGATTGCGGCGGCGCGGCAAGGCGCCACCACGGGCTATCTCACCAGCATCGGGCTGGACTGGATGGGCGATGCCTTCCTGGAGCTCTGGAAAGCCGAAGGAGTCGATGCTTCCAGAGTCACGCGTCACCCGACAGCCCCGACCGGCGTCAGCTTTGTGACGCACAGCGCCGCCGGTCACAAGTTCGATTATCTGCGCAAGAACTCGGCGGCCTCGCTGATGACGCCGGAGACGCTCGCCGCGGACTACATCGCCGGCGCAAAGTTCTTCCACCTCTCGGCCATCGGCCAGGCGATCAGCGAAAGCGCCCGCCTCACCTGCGCCGCGGCGATCGCGACCGCGCGCCAAGCTGGCGTGAAGGTTTCCTATGACACCAATCTGAGGCTTCGGCTCTGGGAACTCGACCAGGCGCGTCAGGTGATCGACGCCACGATAGCGCAGTGCGACATCGCCCTGCCGAGCCTCGACGACTCCCGGCAGCTCACCGGGCTCACCGCTCCCGATTCCATCGTCGACTACTATCTCGGGCTCGGTGCTCCGCTGGTCGCCTTGAAGATGGGAGCGGAAGGGTCGTTGATAGCGACCAAGGACCGGCGCACGCGAGTGCCGCCCTTCAAAGTCGAAGCGGTGGACGCCACGGGTGCCGGGGACGCGTTCGACGGTGCCTTGCTCGCCCGTCTCCTGGCCGGCGACGCGCCTGATGTGGCGGCTCGCTATGCCAACGTCGCGGCCGCCCTCTCGACCACCGGATATGGCGCCGTCACGCCTATTCCGCCGGCGGACGCAGTCCTGGCTGCATTGAAGAGCGCCTGATCCCCGGCACCAGCGCCCGGGCCAAACGACCAAGAACGGTCACCTGCTGGGCAAGCCAGCCGCGTCCATTGTCCGCATCGACGCCCGCATCGTCGACGCCCGTCGGCCGGTGCTTGCCGTCGTAGATTGCCGTGCCGAACAGGATGTCCCAGATCGGAAAGACCGGCGCGAAATTGTGGTCCTGAATGTGACGCTCCTCCGGCGTGGAGAGCGCGTGATGCAGACGGTGGAAACGCGGACCGACCAGCAGCCGTTCGCCCAGCCGGCCAAAGCTCATGTCGACATTGGCATGCGACCAGCTCTCGACGAGGCGGCCGATCATCAGGATCATGACATACTCGCCGGGCTGCACACCGACGACCTGGGAGAACAGAACCAGGGCCAAGTTGACCAACAGGTCGTCGACCACGTGATTGCGGTCATCCGTCCAAACGGTCATGCGCCGCTGGCTGTGGTGCAGGCTGTGCAGAGACCACCACCAGGCAAAGCCATGCTGGGCACGATGCAGCCAGTAGGCGGCGAAGTCGTAGAGGACGAAATAGACGAGGAACGATGCCAGCGCATTGTCGCCCAGCCCAGGCAGGATGCGTTCCAGCCGCGGCGGCGCATAGCCCCAGGCGCGCACCAGCAGCTCGATATGCTGCACCAACGGATAGGTGACGATGAAGATGGCGAGCGGAACGATGCCGAGCTTGTTCAGCACGGTATAGACTTGATCGACCCGGATCAGCCGGTCGTCCGGCCCGGATTTCTCCAGCGGCCAGCGCCGTTCGAAGAAACGCATGCCGACGGCAATGATCGTGATCTGGACGACGCCGAGCATGAGGAACTCGACGGCGCTGTATCCCGGCTCGTACCAGGCCATCAGGCCGAAATGAAAAAGGACCGGGCTGACGATGGTCTCGAACAGCCAGGCCTGGATGCCGACCCAGAAATCGGTGAGCTCCCGCATTGGCGCGGGCCGCTATTTCTGGTCGTTCGCCGTCGACGCGGCGCGCACCGGCTTCTCCTTCGACAAGGCCGTACCCTGAAGCATGAACACGCCATGGGGTGACTTGCCGACATGAATGCTGGCGACGACCTTGAGCTGCTCGATATCGACCACCGCCACGCGGCGCAGGAAGCGCTGGGTGACCCAGAGTTCCTTGCCGTCCGGCGTAATGTCCATGCAATCCGGGCCACCCGGAATGCGGATGCTCCCGACGACCCGCATGTCGCCGGTGGTATCGATCAGCGACACCGTGCCTTCGACGCGGTTGCTGACGAAATATTGCTTACCGTCGCCCCTCGGCCAGAAGTTGTGTGCGCCCTTGCCAGTCTGAAGACGGCCCTGCACCGCGCCGTCCTTCGGATCGACGACGGCGATGCCGTCCTCACCCGTAAGGGCAACCAGAAGCCGCTTGTTGTCCGGCAGCATCACGACCCCGGCCGGCGTGTTGCCGACGGGCATGTTCCACTTCAGCGACTGCGTCTCAAGATCGAAGGCCGCGAGACGTCCGCTTTGCTGCAAGGTCACGAAGACGGTCTTGGACTCGGCATCGAACGCTATGTGGCTCGGCAGACCGTCGATAAAGATGCGGCCAGCCAGGCGGAAGCCGTCGGCATGGAAGATGTCGACATGGTCGAGCCTGTAGGCCGCAGTCACGAACCACTTGCCGTCCGGGCTGAAGCCGAGGTGATACGGATCGATGATGTCCTTGACGACGCGCTTGCGCTCACCGGTCTTGATATCGAGAGTCAGCAGTTCGTTGGTCGCTGTCGAACCAATCAGCACTTCCTTGCCATCGGGCGTCACGATCAGATGGTGCGGTTCGCGGCCAACAGGAAGACGCGCAATCTCGGTGCGCGTGCTGCGACTGAGGATGCTGTAGGACGCCTCCTCGGAGTTGAGGATCAGCACGGAATCTGCCCGCGCTGCGCCCCCCGCCATCACAAGCGAAAGCGCCAATGCCGCGAACGACAGTTTATTCATTGAGGATGCCCGCACCACTATATGCTTGACTTGAAGCACCTTTCGAGCCCGCGCGCTAGGGGCGTTTGAGCTTCGAGGCCGCGGCAGCCAGTCGCTCGACCCGGTCCCAGTCATCCTTTGCAACGGCATCCTTGGGCGCAACCCAGGAGCCACCGACACAGGCGACGTTCGCAAGCGCGAGATAGGCCGGCGCCGTTTCAGCGGCGATGCCGCCGGTAGGACAGAAACGCAGTCCGCCCAGCGGCGCCGACGCCGCCTTCAGCCAGCCGATGCCGCCTGCGGTGTCCGCCGGAAAGAACTTCAGGAGGCTGAAGCCTAGATCGGCCAGCCTCATTGCCTCGGAGATCGTCTGTATCCCCGGCAGGAAGGGCAGTCTCGCTGCACTGACGGCCGCCGCGAGCTCCGTCGTACAGCCGGGACTGACACCGAAGCGAGCCCCTGCCCTTTGCACTTGTTCGACCTGCTTTGCATCGAGCACCGTGCCTGCGCCGACCACGGCGTCGGGCACTTCACGCGCGATGAGCTCCAGCGCCTGTAAAGCCGCTTCGGTACGCAACGTGACCTCAAGGACAGGCAACCCACCCCTGACCAGCGCCTGCGCCAACGGAACGGCCGCTTCCACACGATCGATGGTCAGAACCGGGATGACCGGCGCCCGGGCGGCAATGGCCGCGATGTCCACGGTCAAACGCTCCAGCCGCCGTCGATCACGTTGACGGTCCCGGTCGTGAAGGCGGCCTCGTCACTGGCGAGGTAGGTGGCTAGGGCCGCTATCTCCTCGGCCGAGCCGAAGCGTCCGGTCGGCTGGCGCTGCAGAAAGAACTGCTTCGCATCCGCACCGCCTCCCAGGGCCGAAATACGCTCGTCGAGCGAGGGAGTCTGCACCGTGCCGGGGCAGATCGCATTGCAGCGAATCCCCTTGGCGACATAATCGACGGCCACCGACTTGGTAAGCCCGATGATGGCGGCTTTGGTCGTGCCGTAGATGCAGCGCAGTGCAGCCCCTTTCACCGAAGAGGCTGCGGAAGACATGTTGATGATCGAGCCACCTCCCTTGCCCAGCATGCCCGGCAGGAAGGCCTGGATCGTCCAGAACATGCTGCGGACATTGAGGTCGAAGGCGAACTGCCACTGCTCGTCGGTCGCGTCGAGCACCGCGCCGTGATGGACGAAGCCGGCGCAGTTGAACAGCACGTCGACTGCCCCAGTCGCGTCGGCCAGCTTGTCGATGGCAGCCTTGTTGAGGACATCGAGCTTGTGCGTCGTCACACCATCCACGCCGTCGAACGCCTTGAGCTTCCCTGCGTCGACATCCGTTGCCCAGACCTTGGCGCCCTCCCGGGCAAAGGTGCGGGCCGTAGCGGCGCCAATTCCTTGCCCGGCCGCCGTAACGACGCAGGTTTTCCCCTTCAAGCGCATAGACGTATCTCCGTAGATGGGCGGGCCCTTACTTGATCAGGCCTTTCTCCTTGTAATATTTCTCGGCGCCCGGATGCAGGGGAATGCCGATGCCCTGGAGCGCCGTGTCGAGCTTGATCGATTTACCCTTGGCATGGCCCGAGTCGAGCAGCCTTCGTGTGCTGGGCTCCCACAGTGCCGCCGTGACGGCGTAGATCAAGGCATCTGTCTGCTTTGTTGACGTTGTCCAGATTGCGTTCACGCTGACGGTCTTTACGCCGGCTACATTCTTGTATGCGCTATCCGGGATCTCGTCCGTTCCGAAGAAGCTGTACTTCTTCACCAGCGCTTCTGCCTCGGGGCCATCGATCGGGACCAGGTTGATGGGCGTGGTCGCCGCAAGTTCGGAAATCGCACCGTAAGGCCAACCGCTCACGCTGAAGAAGGCATCGAGCGCGCCATCCTTCAGCTTGTCCGCGGCCTGCTGGGTTTTCAGGTACTCGGCCTTGAGATCCTTCTCCGTCAGCCCATAGGCACCGAGGATCAGCCGGGCATCGACCAGCGTGCCCGAGCCGGGCTCGTCGAGCGACAGGCGCTTGCCTCTCAGATCCTTGACCGACTTGATCCCGGAGCTCTTGCTCGCCACGAGATGAAAGCTCTCGGGATAGAGGCTGGCGATGGCTCGGAGCGTTTCGGCCCTGGGACGCCCCTCGTAGATACCCGTGCCGGTGAAGGCCCAGTAGCCGACGTCGGACTGGACGAAGCCGGACTGCATGGTGCCGGCGACGATGCCGCTGGCATTCGCCACGGAACCGTTCGACGCAACCGCGGTCGCCACCAGCCCGGGAACACCGCAGGAACCACCGTCGGCGCAAGAGCGCGAGCCCGGCGGATTGGAGATCGCATTTGCGATCAGGCCACCGATGGGAAAGTAGGTGCCGGCCGTGGCGCCCGTGCCAATGCGGAAGAAGGTGATGTCCTGCGCGCGAAGTGCGGCAGCTCCCAGGCTGCCCAACAGCGCGGCCCTGCGATTGATCAACATTGTCGGGCCTCCATGACGGGTTCGATTAAACCGTGTCCCGCGAAGACCTGCAACGACGACCACTCAATTCACGCCGATCGCTTTGCTGAGGGTCGGGCCGATCTCGTTGTGGATCACCAGATCGGCGTCGTCGTCCTGGTCGGTCGGGTCGCGATTGAGGATGACGAAACGGGCACCATTGCGTTTGGCCATTCGCGGAAAGCCGGCGGCCGGGTAAACAACCAGCGAGCTGCCAAGCACGATGAGCAGGTCACAGGCGAGCGTCTCCTCCTGCGCGCGAATCATCGGGATCTCCGGCATCGCCTGGCCGAACGAGATGGTCGCCGTCTTCACGATGCCTTCGCACTTCTCACAAAGCGGCAACTCGCCTTTGTCCAAGAATGCCATGCGGATTGGGGCGAGCTCATGGCGATGGCCGCAGTCGAGACAGCTTGCATAGGTGGCATTGCCGTGCAGCTCGATCACCTTCGCATCGGGCACGCCGGAACGCTGATGCAGCCCGTCGACATTCTGGGTGATGATGGCGCTCATCCGCCCCTGCTCCACCAGCTTCGCCAGCGCGCGATGGCCGGCGTTGGGCTCAGCATTGAGCATTGTTTCGTCGGTCGCGAACTTCCGCCGCCAGGACTCGCGGCGCATTTCGTCCGATGCCATGAAATCGTCGAAGTAGATGGGCTTGTACCGCGTCCAGATGCCGCCAGGAGAGCGAAAATCCGGAATGCCCGACTCGGTCGAGATGCCGGCCCCGGTGAAGGCCACGATGCGCTTGGCCGCGCCGACCATCTCCCGCAACCGCTCCACATCGTCCATCTCGCCTCCTTGCGGCGTCAGGGCGCCGGCATTGCGGGGTTGTGGGCGGCACAGCCAATATAGGTCCGCCCTTCGCTGTGTATCTCGACAGAATAGGCGAAGAGCGCGCCGGACATCGAATCGACACAGCGTCGCTCGTCGAGCACCACCGAAAACTCCGTGCCCTCGGTGCCGGCGTAGGCAATCGAACCGCCCTGCCGTACGAGACCGCCATGCGACGTACGTTGTGGCTGAGCGCCGCCAAGGACATTCAGGAGCATGTCCCGGGAGGTGATTTCCAGCCGCCACGATGGCTCGTTGCCCGATCCGATCCACTCGCGCTGATCGAAGCGCTCGCGACAACCTGCCGTTTCTACGGCAGCCCGCCGGATCTCGAGGGCGCCGACGCCTGCGCCAGGCCCGCTCTCGCGGCCGCCGTAGAATTCCACGAACATGGGCCGCCCTTCCTGCCCTGCCGTCAGCTCGCGCAGCGTCCGGCTCAGTTCCTGGCCAGGCGTGCGATCCTCAAGGGCCATCGGCGCCCCATCGCACGGCGAGAACAACAGCTTGCCCCCGGTATCCCGGACAAGGCCGCGCAGCCGGATCGCACTTGCCGGCAACGGCGCGCGCGGAGCCTCGGGCGCGGCCCGCGGTCCGGGCGGCTGTCGGGCCGGCGCCTGCTGGGCGGGTTGCGGGGTCAAGGCCATGACCGACTGCGGCGCCGAGGCGCCCGGGCCTCGTCCGAAGGGGGTTGGCGCGGCGCGCGTCGTCTGGACCGGCAGCGCGTAGAAGAACAACGGCTTCTCGGCAACATCCAGCATGCAGACGAACTGGGTTTCCAGGGGGCTACGCTCTCGATAGGTCAGCCGTCCGCGAAAGGTAAGCACGGCAGCTACGGCCTGCGCTCCTGCATTGGCGCCGATCCTCTCCAGGGTCGGCGGCGGCACCTCCTGGGCGGTAACACGTTCTATCGAAGGATCGAGCTTTCGGTACTGCCCCTCCCCGAACGCGACGCATTGCTGCGCGAGACGGGTTTGGGCCGTCGCCGGCAGAGCGAACGCCAGGGCAAGCCAGGCGAGAAGCGGAACAGCGTGGCGCATCGGGCGCCTAGGATAGCCAGCGCTTGCGCCTCTTGTAATGCTTGGTGTCGCGGTAAGACTTCCGCGCGCCCCCTTCGTTCAGGCCCAGGTAGAATTCCTTGATGTCCGAATTGTCGCGCAGCTTGTCGGCCGGTCCTTCGAGCACGATACGGCCGTTTTCCATGACATAGCCATGGTCAGCCACACCCAGTGCCATCGTGGCGTTCTGTTCGACCAGCAGGACTGAAAGCCTCTCCTGCCTCACGAGCTTGTCGACGATCCCGAAGATCTCCTCGACCAGCATGGGCGCCAGGCCGAGCGACGGCTCGTCGAGCAGCACGACCTTGGGCTTGCTCATCAGCGCGCGACCGATGGCCAGCATCTGCTGTTCGCCTCCCGAGAGGTAGCCCGATTGTTGGTGCCGGCGCTCCTTCAGCCGCGGGAAGTAGGAATAGACAAGGTCGATCCCTTGCCTCACCACCGCGCCTTCCTTCTGGACGTGGCCGCCGGCGATCAGGTTTTCCTCGGTCGTCAGATGCTCGAACACGCGCCGCCCCTCGAACACCTGGACGAGCCCGAGCCGCGTGACATCGTGAGCCCGCATGCCGTCGATGCGATTCTCGCCAAGCTGGATCGTCCCTTTGGTAACCTCGCCGCGCTCGCCACGCAGGACGCCCGAGATCGCCTTCAGAGTCGTAGTCTTGCCGGCGCCGTTGGCCCCCAGCAACGTCGTGATGGCGCCCTCGCGCACGTCGATCGACACGCCCTTGAGGACGAGGATGACGCGATCGTAGACGACTTCGATGTTGTTGATTGCCAGCATGGCCTGTCGGGCGGCGATTGCTCGCCGCCCGCCCGTCGGTTCGTTCAGGACTTCTTGGCTTCGGCGTCGAGATGCTTCTGGATCAAGGAGCGGTAGCCCTGGAACCAGTCCTTGGTTCTCGTGAGCTTGCCGCCCTTCACCGTCCATATCTGGACCCAGCCGCCGCCTTCATGGTCGGCCGGCGTGATCTCCATCGGCGGCACGAGGCCGCCCAGGGTGAAGCCCTTGATCGCCTCCATGCCGTTCTTGACCTCTTCGGAGGTCGGCGCCGCCCCCTTCTTGGTCTTGATGGCATTGCGCACGGCCTCGACATGCAGGGCTGCGATCAGGACGCCGCGGTTATAGTAGACGGTGGAGTCCATTTCCTTGGGCGTGCCCTTGCCTTGCGCCTTGTACATGGCCTCGATGTCCTTCAGGACCGGGAAGTCCTTGCCGACGCCCGCGAACTGAATGGTGTTGTAGCCTTCGGCCGCGCCCATGCCGCCCGCCGCGATGATGTCGGCTTCGGCGCTGCCCCACACGAAGGCCACTACCTTGCTGAGCGGAAAGCCCTTGCCCTTCAGTTCCTTGATCGCGACGGACGGTGCACGGCCGAACAGGTGGGCGATCACGAAGTCGGGCTTGAAGCGGCTGGTGATATCGAGGATCTGGGCGCCCATTTCGACGCCCGGCGCCGGGACTGCGAAGGTCCTCATCTCGAAACCTTCCGCCTTGGCCAGGTCTTCGAGGATCGGAAGCGGCTCCTTGCCCGCAGGGTTGTCGTAGAACAGATAGGCGATCTTCTTGCCCTTGAGGTTGCCGCCCAGCCGTTCCTTGGCGAAGGCGACAGCCGCTCCCGCCTGCGACCAGTAGCTGGCGGCAATCGGGAAGGTGTACGGGAAGCGCTTGCCGTCGGCCGCCGAGGCCGTCCCGAAGCCCGGCGAGGTGCCCAGGATCTTGTCTTCCTCGAGCTTCTTGTTCAGCGCCGCCGTTTGCGGTGTTCCGTACAGACCTTCGAGGACCGCCCCTTCCTTCTTGAAGCGTTCATGCGCCTCCATTGCTGGCGGTACCTTGTACTCGTTGTCGATCTCGAGGACTTTGATCTTGAAACCTTCGACGCCGCCCTTGCTGTTCACCAGACCGATATAGTCGTGATAGCCGGGACACAGGTTGACGCCGACCGTCGCCGTCGGTCCGGTGCGGTCGCACTGGAG
>WBZX01001373.1_pt1 | contig 18482 bp, 18 predicted proteins | sample 5204211 | NCBI WGS metagenome assembly WBZX01 (sample SAMN12344362, study PRJNA552823) | activated sludge metagenome | biome: Activated sludge suspended growth; feature: Nitrification reactor; material: Wastewater; isolation source: activated sludge from nitrification reactor of wastewater... | reverse complement strand
CACGCGCAGCCGCTGCTCATTCGCGAAAAGAAAGCCAGCTAGTCACACACCTTCCTGCGCGTGCGCAGGTGCGGCTCAAACGGTCAAGCATGCACATCGCTGCTTGGCCGTTTTTTTATGTCCACGGTGTCAGCTGATTGGGACGCAGCGACGGAGCTTAGCCCGCTTTGCGATGCGCGAGGATGCGATGCTGGCCTTCACCGACGTCGTACAGCATATCCAAACAGAGCGACAGGCTCGGCGGAGCGTCGGGAACCGGCTCGCTCGGACTCGTCATCGAATAGATATAGCCACGCGGCGCGGTCAGCGACTCCGCGAAGGGAAACCACTTTGGCAGCGGCAGCGCAGCGCGCGACACCACCACACCAAAGCCCGTTGGCAGCCTCGTTGCATCGTCGGCGAAGACTTCGAAAGACAGACCCAGCTCTCGTCGCAGTGTCAGCAGAAAGGCTGCTTTTTTGCCGATGCGCTCGCTCAGCGTGATCCGTAGATCGGGACGACACAGCGCGCACAGCACACCGGGAAAACCCGCGCCACTGCCCACATCCAGCAGCGACGGTGAAGGCAGCTCCGCAAGCGGCGGCAGTCGACCCACCAGCGCCAAGCTGTCGAGAAAGTGCCGTCGGAAGATCTGCTCGCGACCGACAATCGCGGTCAGGTTGATCTTCCGTCCCCACTCTTCCAGCAGCTCGGCGTAGCGGACAAGCCGCGCTACCTCGGTCTGCCCCAGCGAAATTCCTTGCGCCGAGGCTCCCGAGACCAGCAGCTTCCCGAGCCGAGACAGACCTTCCGTCGAGCTAGCCTCTAAGCCCTGCATCGCTTGTGCTCATGTCTGAAGTGGCTGCATCGCTCGCTGCGCCATCGCTGAGTGTTCCACCATCACCGACTCCTGCATCAGCACTCGGCGCGCAGCAGCGACTTTTTTCGCTGGGACACGCGCTCTTGTCGGTGCCGGGACGATGTTGCGGAAACGTCATCGAGCCAGTCGAGCAGTCTTGTCCTTCGGCCACGCAGTAGCTGCTGGCTGGACACTCGGGACCGCGTGCGACGCAGACGCTCTCTGGGGTCAAGCACTGAGCAACCAAATCCTGCGACGGAGAAACATAGGTTCCACACACCACCGATTCATCCAGTGGCGACGGAGCTTTGCTTCCCTGGGTCCACGTTCCCGCTGCTCCCGATTCGCCTGCGGTGTACGACAGCCGACAGCTTGGACCACTCGCGCAGCTGTCGCACTGACCTTGCAGCGGTCCCGACTTGCGGACCAGATAGCAGGCGCGTGGATAGCTGCACAGGCCCAAGATCGACGGATTCGACCCAGGCGTCGACGTCGATTCCGAGCAGTACACACCGAAAGCGCAAGCGACAATCAGCAGGATCGACAGACCCAGTCGCTTGTTGGAAGACGGGAATGTGGTTCGGAGGCTCACTTGCTTGCGGCCACCTTCTCGCTGCTGGTTCCGCTGCCAAGCTGCGCGTTCAGCGTTGCCAGAAGCGTCGCGAGCTGCTGCTGCGCTTGCTGCATGTACTCGTTGACGGCTTTGCCCGTGCGATCCGCGTCTTTGGCTTTCAGGCCAGCGAGCACGTCGCGGTGACACTTCCGCTGGATGGCTGCGGACGGAATCACCTGTGCAAAGAAGCCTGCATGCGCAAACACAGCGACGCGAATGGTGTTGATGAGAAGCTGGAACACGCGATTGCGCGAGCTGCGCGTCAGCTCGACGTAGAACTCGAAGTCGAGCTTGAGCATCTCATCGGGAGACAGCTCGGCATCGGCCTTCTTCGCGATGTCTTCCAAGCGCACCAGGTCGTCGGGCGTCGCGCGCTCTGCCGCAAGCTGTGCGACATCACGAGCGAAGATCCGACGAAACTCCAGCACATCGCCCAAGATGTCAGCGTTCGGGATCCCGTCGGGAGTTCCAGTCACAAGGTGCGACACCAGCTCGACGCCAGCCGTTTCCATAAACGGCAGCACGCGCGTGCCATCACCCTGTCGGGTCTTCACCAGACCCATCTGCTCCAGCGACTTGATTGCCTCGCGCAGCGACGCGCGGTTCACACCGAGATCTTCAGCGAGCTTGCGCTCGGGAGGGAGCTTGTCACCAATGCCATAGACGCCTCGCAGAATCAGGCTGCGAAGCTGTTGAACAATTTCTTCAGCGACACGTTGCTTACCAATTGGTTTCAGCATCGCGGGCAGGGTAGCAGGTTTGCGAAAAAGTGGAACAGCTACAAAATCGTGCCTTGCGCGGACGAAATGCGGACGAGATGAGCGACGGAAAAATCACCACTTAGCCGCGCGCGATCATCGTGACGCAGCGCTTTCCTTGTTTACATCGTGCTGGTCAGACCTATGGCGGGCTGCGGTCTTTCGCGTTGCTCGAGTCGCCGCTTGTCGCTTGTCACTTCGATGTTCCGTTTCGCCAACTGATCCAATCGATCGGACTCCGCGCGAGCTGGGTCCACACCGTGTAGCCCCGCGTCCTTCCTTATCTATTCAGCCGGGATTCAGCCGCGCGCTTGCTGGGTCTTCGCGGCCTGCGTCTTCGTGCCGGAGCGATCGGCGGATCGGTTGGATCGCTGTAGGTGCGCTGCTGGCACGCACTTGCCGCCGCTTCAGCCTGCGCTGTAAGCACGCGCAGCCAGTGGTCAATCCGGCTCGTGGTCGGCGGAGCCAAGCGGTTGGCCGAGCACAGACACGATATATTCTTGGGATGGCGCGCTCTGTATGTTACGAATCGAGGACTCCGCTGTAACAGGCGGCGCCATGAAAATTTTGTGTATTTAGCTACATGACTTGCGATAAAGTAGCCCAGAACCTTACCTCTGGTCGTCTGAGGCACGCGGTCTTCCTGACCGTTGTCCACGGGCCCGCAGTCGAGCTTGCAATGGTCTAACCAGCATGTCGAACGCCGAACATCGTCCCGTTACCGACACCCTCTTTGCGCGCCTGCGATTTCGCTTGGCCACGCTGCTTGTTGCGGCTGGCTTGTGCGTCACGCAGGCAGCGAGTGCCCAGGACGCTTCGCGAAATGCCCTGGACATCAACCGCTTCGCGCCGGCCTTTGGTACAGGTCGCTTGGTCACGCAGGATCTTGCAGAACTGCTGCCGCGCTTCGAGATTGCGCCGCAGCTCTTTCTGCATTACTCGCGCAATCCGCTGTACCTGTACATGGGCGACGAGCCCAAGTTCCCGCTGATTGAAAACCGGCTGACGGGCGATCTGGGTATCGCGGTCGGGATTCCAATCAGAGGCACCGGACGGCTCCAGTTTGGCTTGAGCCTGCCGGTCACGTTCTGGCAGACCGGCCAAGTCAACAAGATCGGCGAAAACTACTCCGATCCGGTGATCTTGAGCGGCTTGCCGAATCAAGATCCGAAGTCGATCGGTCAAGAAGACCTGCGCTTCCAAGTGAAAGCGGTGTTCTTGAATGGCAAGTGGGGCGGTCTCGGCTTTGCAGGCGACCTGAAGCTGCCGACCGGCGACAAGTCGAGCTTCCTCGGTTCGCCGCTGCCGACCGGAAACCTGAAGCTGCTGTTCCACTTGAACCTGTGGCGCTTCACCTTCGTACTCAACCCAGGTGTGTACCTGGCTCAGTCGCAGCAGATTGCGTTCACCAGTGTGGGCAACTCGCTGTCGGTGGGCGGTGGTCTGAACCTGCGCGTCGTCAACTGGAATCACGGCTCGTTTGACCTGATGGCTGAAGTCTTCGGCTTGGCCAACTTCAACTTCCGCTCGCTCGGTGAAACGCCGCTCGAGTCGACCGTTGCAGGCCGCGTCAACATCGAGACGCAGAGCGCCGGTGACTTCCACATCTACTTGGGTGCGGGTCCGGGCATTCCGGCCACCGGTGGAAGCAAAGGCATTGGCTCGCCGGACGTTCGTGCGTATGCGGGCCTCGTCTGGTCGTGGAACAAGAAGCCGACGCCACCGCCGCCACCACCACCACCGCCTGCTCCGGACTGCCGCTGCCGTGGTGCCAACTGTCCGTGCATTCCGGGTGTCAACTGCCAGTGCACGCCGGGCGTCAACTGTCCGTGCACGCCGGGCGTCGACTGTCCGTGCACGCCGGGTAAAGACTGCGTCTGCGAGGATGGCAAGACCTGCGCTTGTACGCCGGGTGTGAACTGCCCGTGCACGCCAGGCGTCAACTGCCTCTGCAAGCCAGGCGTCGACTGCCCGAAGAAGAACATCAAGATTGCGGGCTCGCTGTTCGAGTTCGACAGTCCTGATCTGACCGCCACTGGTCTCGACACGATTCGTATGTCGATCGACGCCATCGCGGATCACATCAACAAGGGCAACAAGATCCGCATCGAGGGCCACACCGACAACGTCGGCGGACTCGATTACAACACGCGACTTTCGCATGACCGCTCTCAGAGCGTCGCCAAGTTCATCCGCGACGAGCTGCGCGGTAAGGGCATCCCGGCTGATGTTGCCGACAAGAGCGTTTCGGTGGGTTGGTACGCCTTCAACTGCAAGGTGCTGGCTGACTCGAAGATCACGCTCAAGCGCAAGATGACGCCGGTCGAAAAGTCGCAGCGCGACAAGGAAAACGAGCCGAACCGTCGCGTCGAAATCAACCTGTGGCCCGACGACAGCATCAAGTGCTTCGTCCCGCTGCCCCCGCAGTGAGAGCAGAGGACGCGATGAAAGGGAATCGGAGAGAAATGGCCATGCGGCAAGTCCGTTTGAACTCGCCTGTGGATGTCGTTCCGACGGTCGGTCAGAGGTCGAGCACTCGGCGCGCCAGCATCTTGGCTGCGATCGTCGCCGCAGGGCTGGGTCTTCTGACCAGCGTGACTGGATATGCCCAGACACAGAATCCTGCCGGTACGCAGAACGGTCGCGGTAGCACGCTGCCGCCTGTGAACTACCCGATCGATGAGTTTGGTACGACCCCGGCCTCTGCGCCCGTGCCGATGACTCCTGCGCAGCCCAGCGCTGCGTCGACCAAGAGCGGTCAGGCTTGCTGCACCCCGGGCAAAGACTGTCCTTGCACTGCCGGCAAAGACTGTGCGTGTACGCCGGGCGTCAACTGCCCGTGCACGCCGGGCAAAGACTGTGCGTGTACGCCGGGCGTCAACTGTCCGGCTCGTGCGCCGCTGCGATCGGACTTTTGTACTCCAGGCAAGAACTGCCCGTGCAGCGGAGACAACTGCCGTTACTGCACACCCGGCAAGGACTGTCCGTGTACACCGTTTATCAACTGCCCGAACGATCACGGCGTGATCTTCGACAAGAACGCGTCGCAGCTGAGCGATGACAACCGTCAGAAGCTGGCGCGCGCCGTCGAAGAGCTGAAGAAGCTGCCCGAAGGCGAAAAGATCCGCATCGAAGGCCACACGACGCCGGGTGAAGGAAACGGTGTGCCGGCGGCTCGGTTGAAGCTGTCGCAAGAGCGAGCGCGCGCCGTCGAGCAGGCACTGGTGAGCGCCGGTTTGCCGCAGACGCGCATTGCCGCGACGCTCGGCTGGGGTGGTCTGTGTCCTCAGGTCATTGCGATCGAAGACGAAAAGAACCGCCGCGTGCAGTTTATGTTTTCGCAAGATCAGACGCTGTGTGCGCAGCCTGAAAACCAGCGTCGTCCGGCGAAGCTGCCGCCGCCGTTCAAGCGTCCCGCGAAGCCGGGCGCTGGTGGCGCGGCCAAGCCCGCTGGAACGGCTGGGACTGCACCGAAGCCCGCTGCCCCCAAGCCTGCTGCTGCCGCACCTGCTGCCCCCAAGCCTGCTGCTCGCTAGTCTCTGACTGCTTGCTTCTTCGCCACACCGCTGGCGCTACATCATGCTGATCAAGCTGACCGGGACATCTACCCACGGCGCCGATTCCGCTGAGGATCCAATCGGCTTGCTGCTGGCGTGTCACGAGCGCATTCGACAGCACCTGGCACTGGCGCAGCGTGTGGTTGATGCCGTTGTTCCGTCTGCGAGCGAGCTGTCGGATTCCGCTTCGTCGCTGATTCGCTACTTCGGGCGAGCGCTGCCGCTGCATCATCACGACGAACAAGAGCTGCTGCTTCCTGCGCTGCGGAAGCACCTACTGCCGTCGCATGTGGACGATTCGCTGTCGGTGATGAGCGCGGAACACGCAGTGATCGATCCGGCGATCGAGGACGCGATTCATCTGTGGCGACGACTGCGCGACGAGCCGCTTCAGCTATCGAATCTGCGGGAAGAGCTGATGCAAAAGACGCTGCTCGTTTCGACGCTGCTGCTGGCTCACCTAGAGCGTGAAGAGCGCGACATCTTTGATCCAGCGACGAAAATACTGTCGGAAGAAGAGAAGCGAGCGCTGACGCAGCAAATGCGACAGCGACGGCAATCGACTAGTGGTTGAGCTCTGTCAGGACTTCCGATGCGGTGTCGAGATCTTGTCCAGCTTGGGTAAGATCGTCGACGACGGACTGTAGATCTTCACTCAGCTTGGCCGCACCGACGGAGCGATGACGAACCGCAGCAAGCCGCAGTCGCTCCAGCGTCGCTACCTGATGATGCAGTCGAGCCACCGCGCGCTCACGACCCTTGGCAATGTCGTCGAGATAGCTGAGCTGTTCGTCGATGGCTGCCAGTGCTCGGCTGTATTCGCTGCGAACGCTTTCGTCGCTGGTTGCCTGAATTCGCGCTTGGAGATCTTGCTTCCGCTCGTCGAGCTTGCTGCGATCGCTCTTTTGCGCCTGCGCTTCGATGTCCTGCCAGCGCTTGCCGAAGCGACCGATCTTTTTGACAAGCTGCTCGGCGGCGGTGCGCGCACTCGGATGCTCGTCGAGACTTTCCGCCGCTTGCTGATACGTCGTCATCGCTTGCCGGATCAGCGTGGACAGCTCGTCGCTGGCTCCTTTGGCGGGCAGCAGCGCCACAAGCTCTGCGTCGAGCGGCTCTTGGCGAATGATGAGATAGCGCGTCACCGTTGAAGCACCGATGAGGAGACCAACGCAGCCTCCAGCGACGGCATTGCTGAGCCACAGCGGCTGATGAAGCAGCACACCTTGGGCTTCCATCGACTCGGGAAGGACTTGCGCACCGAGCGACAAGAGCATGCTCGACACTGCTGTGGCCAGCGCTTGGCCTCTCGACAGCCCGCCTTGCAGAAGGTATGCCGTGAGCAGCACTGACCAGGCAATCATCGTCGCTGCGATTGCTCCACTGTGGGAACCGACGCAGGTGACGATCGCCCCAAGCCCGGCTGTGCCAAGCAGCCAGAGCGCCATTTTTCTGTTGATGGCTGGGACCGTCGCTGCGCCAAGGAGTGCCAAGCTGGTTGCGCCGTACAGCCAGCTCCACGTTCCGCTCAGCGTCGAAACCTGCCCCACATAGCTGGAGCTGGGAGCCATGACGGTATGACACAGTCCAAGCACCGCTCCGGCTGCCACGGATCGGACCACGGACCACTGGAAGGCAGAGTGATTGTCGATCGCCAAGCTTCTCTTCATGGCTCGATCAACGCATATTCTGCCCGCTCGGTCTAGCGAGCCTGGAATATTTCCCGTCGGTAACTTCGAATTTTTACGGACACCAAGAGATGACGATGAAGCAGTCACAACGCGATCACGGACCGATCGAACGAGCGCTGCGATCGGCTGGGCCGCCGATTTTGTGGGATGGTGGGATCGGAACGGCGCTGATTGCGCGTGGGCTGGAGCTTGCGAAGGAGCCTCCCGAGGCGTGGCTGTGGTCGCATCCCGACGAGCTGCTGACGATTCATCGAGGCTTTGTCGACGCGGATGTGGATGTGCTTCAGACGAACTCGTTTGGGCTGGTGCGGCTGCTGGCGTCGGACTTGCTGCCGCGAGACAAGCTGGGGCAGTCGCGGTCGCTGCGCGCGTGGGTCGGTCGATCGGTGGAGCTTGCACGACAGGCGATGGCGACGGATGAAAAGCGCTCGCGCTGGCTTGTTGCCGCGCTGGGTCCGACGGGACAAGTTGGTCTTTCGACGGAACATCTGCGCTCATGTTATCGCGCGGTGACGGAAGCGTTTGCCGAACAAGGCGTCGATGCGCTGCACTTGGAAACTTGCTTTGATCCGTCGGAGCTGCGGCTGGCGCTTTCGGTTGTGCGAGAGGTGGCTCCGTCGCTGCCATTGTTCGTGTCGGTCACGGTGACGCACGGGCAGCAGGGACTGGAGACGCCGCTCGGGGTGCCGCTTGCGCGGATGCTGCAAGAGCTGGACGCCGAGCCGCCGGAGCTTTTGGGCGTAAACTGCTCGCAAAATGCCGAGCGAATGCGCGGTGCGGTGACGGCGCTGGCGGACTGGGCCCAGGCGTCGGGACGGAAGCTGCCGGTGCTGGCGCGGCCTCAGCTTTACAACGGATCGCCGGACTGTAAGCGGCCCCCGAAGGAGATTTCGCCAGAGCGCTTTGCGCGTGAGCTATTTGCGCTGCTCGGCGACGGAGCCACTGCAATCGGTGGTTGTTGTGGCGTCACCGCCGAGCACCTGGCTGCGGTCCGGCAGACGATTGAGGGTTTCTTTTCGCCGCCGAGCACGCTATGAAGCCAAAATCTACACAAGGAGGCCCGGATGCTGACCCTCATGGCTGTTTGCCACATCCTGCTCCTGACTCTGTCCGCGACCCCCGATGTGGGAACCGAATCGGGTCGGGCGGCGGTGTTTGGTTATGAAGAAGACGCGCTCGCGGGGGGGCCGCTGGCGTGTACTGGCAAGCAGCTCAAGAAAGGACAGCTTGCCTGTGCGCACCGGACGCTACCGTGCGGCACCAAGCTGCTGGTTCAAAACCTTTCGACTCATCGTATGGCGACCTGTCAGGTGCTCGATCGCGGTCCGTTTGGCGCGCAGCTTCCAGGAGGTCGGTTTGTCATCAAGCGCACCTCCGTGGGGCGCGGAACGTGGCGAGGCATCTTGGATGTGTCGCCGGGCGTGGCGGCACGGCTTGGCATGCATCACAGCGTGGCCAACGTGCGGCTTATGTACCTGAAGCGAAAGAGCGCTCGAGGACGCAAGACACCAGACCTTGGCTAAGTGCCCAAGGCCCAGTGCGAAGTCCCGAAGTGATGTAGGAAACAGCGAGGCGTACGCCGTGAGTCGGTGACTACTCGAACTTCAGAGGCGCAGCTTGTCCGACGAAGCCAGCCGGTGCTTGGGACAGTGTGCCTTTGAGGGTGGCTTTGCCGCCGTTGCCAGCCGAGCCAAATGCGCCGCCGCTGGCCTGAACGCTGTTGGTGACCACCTGCGACATCTGCGAGTACACACCGTAGCTCGGACCGCCGCTGCCGCCCGCACCTGCGCCGGAGTTGCCGCCCTTGCCACCATTGGCACCACGACCGCCGCCTGCGCTGTCTTCCGAGCCTGCTCCACCAGCGGAGCCAGTTCCGGCAGAGCCACCCACCGCACCGTTTGCGCCATTGCCGCCGTTGCCAGCCTGACCGCTGGCCACCGTTGCGGTGTTGATCGTGACGGTGCTCTTGAAGATATAGACACCGAACGATCCACCACCACCGCCACCGCCAAGGCCCGCAGCCGCTGCGCAGCCACCTGCGCCACCACCACCACCACCACCGCCCGCGTCTGGATTGCATGCGCCACCTGCGCCGCCACCACCTGCACCACCACCGCCCGCGCCGCTACCATTTGTACCGGGCCTGCCGTTACCGCCGGTGGCTGGTGTGTATCCGGCTGCGGTAAAGTTCGAGGCAGAGACAGCGACCGGCTGCGTTCCAAGAGTGCCGTCTGCGCCTGCTCCGCCATCGGTGCCAGGACTGCCGCTATTTCCTTTGTAGAAGCCGGGGAAGCAGTCACCTTTTGAACCGCCACCACCGCCTGTGCCGGGTGCGCCGCCCAGACCAGCTGCGCCGCCACCGCCGCTGTTACCGACCGATCCGTTTCCACCGTTTCCACCGGAGACGTTGCCAGCTACAGCTGAACATGTGTTTTGTCCGCCTTTTCCGCCAGGGCCTGCGGGGTTACAGCCACCACCGGTGCAGCCGTTGCCGCCAGTGGCACCGTTTGCGGCGACCGGCGTAATGACATCGGTTGGTGCGGTGGGCGAGGTGCCATTGGCTCCGTTGCCCGAGTTGATCTTGGCCTGGCCGATGATGACTGGGCCCGAGCTGTTGACGACGAACACGCCGTAGCTCGACTGACCGGCAGAGGTTCCGTCGGCGGACTTGACCGACACCAGCTCGAGGTGCGTTTCCTTGGCGATGTTGCTCAGCGTGATCGCCGTCGTGCCGCCTTGGATGAGCGACTCATTGGCTGCGCTGCGAGCCCACAGGTTGCCCGAGTCATAGCCGCCGTACACACCGATGCCAGCGACCATCAACACTGAGCCCGAGTAGGTGCCCTTGTCGAGGTACACGCCGGTCTTGCCCTGCTGCTGCGCGAGCTTGATGCCTTGGGTGATGGTCTTGACTGGGTTTTCTCGTGTGCCAGCAAACGTATCGTCGCCACTGGGAGAGACGAAGATCGCGTTATTGACATCGCCGTCGATGCCGTCGCAGTTGTTGTCCACGAAGCTCGAATCGGGAACGTCTGGATCGGGCGTCTTCTGGCAAGTCAGGTCGCTTCCCGGAGGCGGACCATCATCGGTGCCTCCGTCCACAATGTTGCCCATGTAGTCGTTGTTGGTGCCTGCACAGCCGTGCCACATCGTGCTCACGGCGATACCGGCAGCGATGCCGACGAAGCTCAGGCGTCGTAGGACGCGACTCAAAGTTCCCAAGGCTCGCTCTGACCGCATGTGCCCTCCTAAGGCTGGTTAAGTGACAAGAGACGGTCCGAGGAGTTTATCAAACTGAAATTAAGTAATACAGATCACTAAATATGCATGAAAACGACATGACTTAGCGGAGGGGCAAGGCTGACACTGGGTTGTTGTGTTGCACAGTGTAACGACCGAGTGACACGACACCTTGACATTGGCGCACCTCTCGATATTGTCGCACCTGCTGTGAAGCGTACGATAAAAGTCCACATCGCCGGTCAGCCGTACCAAGTCCGTAGCGATGCAGACGAAGTGTACGTGCAGACGTTGGCTGAAATGGTGAACGGGCGCGTCCAAGCGCTCCTTGGAAATCGACAAGTCGCAACCCAATCGGACATGGTCCTTACCGCTCTTCAGTTGGCAGATGAGCTAGAGCACGAGCGCGGCGCGCAGCGGACGCTTCGTTCACAGGTTCGCGACCATGCCAAGCGGATGCTCGATTGTCTTCGGCGACAAGCCGAGTCCCCGAGTAAGGGCTAGGTGGTCAGGTGACGCTTGCAAGCACCGCTTCCCTGTCCAAACGAGACGAAAAAGCCTGGCTGCGTGATCGGCTTCGGCGACTTCGTGCAGAGCAAGGCTTTCCCGTCGGAAGTGCCGAATCGATGGCTGCGGCTGCTCAGGTTGCGTCGGCGGTTTTATCGCTTCCGAGCGTGGCCCGCGCGCAGAGCGTCGCTGTATACGAAGCCAGAGGTCGTGAGCTGGATCCGTCGCTGCTCGTCTCGATGCTTGGCGCGGACACGATCGTCTGTTATCCGCGTGTGGCGAGCATGAATCCACCGACGCTGACGTTTCATGTGACGAGCCGCAGTGCGCTGCGTCCGTCTGGATTTGACTTGCTGGAGCCAGGCTCGACGGAACCGCTTGCGCCGTCGATCGATGTGTTTGTGGTGCCAGGACTCGGATTCGATCGCAGTGGGCGACGGATCGGGCAGGGCAAAGGCTTTTACGACGCAACGCTGCGGATGTCGCCCTCGGCGGTGCGCGTCGGTATTGGCTACGATTTTCAGCTCATTTCAGAAATCCCCGTCGAATCGTGTGATGAGCCGGTCGATTTTGTCATCACACCGACGCAAAAACTGGCGACCGGAGCCCGGGCGAGTGTGCTCCGGTTCGCTGAGGAGGACGTATCGTGACGATCGCCATAGGAATTGCCCTCTGTGTCTTGGGGGTTGTCCTGGGCGTTGTGCTGGCGCAGCGGCTGTCTCCTGCACCGAGAGGAGAGCAGTCCGAGGATATGCGTCAGCATCTGCTTGATTCGGCCCGTAGCGAAGCGGACCAGATCAAGCGAGACGCGCAGGTGGAATCCAAAGAGCTGCTGCTGAAGGCGCAAGAGACCGCCGAAACCGAGCTTCGTTCTCGTCGAGACGAGCTGGAGCGGGAGTCGCAGCGACTCGGCAAGCAAGAGGCCGCGCAGACCCGCAAGGCCGAGATCTTGGCTTCTCGCGAGGAAGAGCAGTCTCGTCGAGAGCGCAACATCTCAAACCGCGAGCAGTCCGCCGAGCAAGCGGCCAAGCGCGCCGAAGATCTGGCAGATCAAGCGGCCAAGCGACTGGAACAGATTGCCGGAATGACCGTCGAGCAGGCTCGGTCCAAGCTGGCGGATGAAGTGCGGGATGATGCTCGTCGCCAAGCCGCGATTGACGTCAAGCGCATCGAAGAAGACTTCCGTCAGCAAGCCGACGAGCGCGCCAAGATGATCTTGAGCACGGCGGTTCAGCGCTACGCGAGTGAGTACATCGCCGAAAAGACGGTCAGTGTCGTGCCGCTTCCATCGGACGATATGAAAGGCCGGATCATCGGTCGCGAAGGTCGAAACATTCGCGCACTCGAAGCAGCGACGGGAATCGATCTGATCATCGATGATACGCCCGAGGCGGTGATCATCTCCTGTTTCAATCCGGTTCGACGGGAAATTGCCAAGCTGGCGCTGACTCGTCTGATTGCCGACGGACGAATTCACCCGACGCGGATCGAAGAAGCGGTGCAAAAAGCGTCGGAAGAAATCGATCAGCTCTGCAAAGAAGCGGGCGAGCAAGCGGCGTTCGATCTGGGTCTGCACAAGATGCATCCCGAGCTGCTCAAGACGCTGGGCAAGCTGAAGTTCCGAACGGCGGGCGCGCAGAACCTGCTTCAGCACAGCATCGAAGTGGGCTGGCTCGCGGGCGCGATGGCGGCGGAGCTGAACATCAACGTGAAGCTGGCTCGACGGGCGGGACTTTTGCACGACATCGGGCGCGCGGTGGATCAAGACACCGAAGGCTCGCATGCGATGGTCGGTGCGTCGCTGTGTAAGAAGCTGGGCGAGCCGCAGAAGGTCGTCGACGCGGTGGCCTCGCATCACGGGGAACGTCCACCGTCGGGAGCGCTCGATTATTTGGTGGATGCGGCGAACGTGCTGTCGAACGCGCGTCCGGGGGCTCGTCGAGAACAGCTGGAGTCGTACATCCAGCGACTGACCAACTTGGAAAAGCTGTGTCAGAGCATCGCGGGCGTCGACAAAGCCTATGCGATTCAAGCCGGTCGCGAGCTGCGGATTCTGGTCGAAAACGACAAAATCTCCGACGAGCAAGCGATCCTGCTGTCGCGCGACATCACCCGCAAGATCGAAGAAGAAGCGACCTATCCCGGTCAGGTTCGCGTCTGTGTGATTCGAGAGACGCGCTCGACGGACTACGCGCGCTAGCTACTTCACCGGCGCGAAGTCGTCGTCTTTCTTCTTTTTCTTCCCTTTGGTCTTGGTCGGCTTCGTCGGTGGGGGCGGAGCCGCTTCGAGCTTGAACTCTTGGCTAAAGTCTTGATCTCGCTCGAGAACCACCGACTTGTCGACGAAGCCTGGCATGCGCAGGATCACGCCGACCTTTCCTCCCGTCGGAGCCTGCTCGGAACGCCACGGCGTCTGACCCAGCACCGAGTCATCTGACGTCCGAATGACCTGCACACCCGGCGGATCGGTCTTGATGTCCCAGACGATGTGCTTGGGCGCTGCGGGCTTGGTCACTCGCGTCGGTGGCGGATCGGTATTGCCACTGCGCAGCACGAACACGATGCCGACAGCCGACAGCACCGTCGCCATCGTGACGGGAATGAGCAGCCGCCGGACACCCGAGCGAGCTCCGCCCATTCGCGTCGGATCGTGGGTCTGACCCACACCGAGCAGCGACGGACGCGACGACGTATTCGGCCCGGTATTTTCCGCAGGCCCCGGATTGATGACCTGTCCGCTCTGAGGCTGGTTCATCAGCTGCGAGCCCTGCTGATAGCCCGGATGAAGCCCCGGCTGTCCTTGCATGCCTGGCTGCATTCCGGGATAGCCACCCTGCATCATCGCCGCCTGCATCATCGGGTACGCTCCCGACTGCATCTGCGCGTTTTGCTGCATCATCTGCTGCGCTTGCTGGATGTCCTGCAGACGAAGAACCGGCATGGCTCCCGTCGCCAGGCTCTGACCACCGAGCTGTCCGAGTCGCGCCACCACATCAGCCATCGACGGGCGCTCGTCGGCCTTTTTGGCCAGCATTTGCAGCACCAGCTCTTCGACCTTCGGCGGTACTTTCGGCTCGACGTCGCGTAGCTTCGGAGGCTCGTGATAGATGTGCATCGCCATCAGCGCGCCCGTGCCTTCCGCGTCGAAGGGAGGCTTGCCGGTCAGCATGATGAACATGATGATCCCGAGCGCGTACACGTCCGTCTTCGCGTCGACCTGACCCGATCCTTTGCACTGCTCCGGCGACATATAGCGAGGCGTGCCCATCACCTCGCCCATCTGCGTCAGTCCCGTCGCCTGCTGATCGCTGATCTTCGCGATACCGAAGTCGAGCACCTTGGCCCGCTCCCCACCCGGCGCCTCCGAGTCCGGCACAATAATCACATTGTCCGGCTTGAGATCTCTGTGAATGATTCCTTTGGAGTGGGCGGCGGCGAGGGCGGCTCCGATTTGGCGTCCGATGCGGAGTGCGTCGAAGCCGAACGGTCCGGCGGTGCGCTTGATACGCGCCGACAGAGACTCGCCTTCGAGATACTCCATGACGATGTAGGCGGTTCCGTCGGGCATTTCGCCGTAGTCGAAGCTTCCGACGACGCCAGGATGCGAGACGATGTTGACAGCGCGTGCTTCGTTGAAGAAGCGGGTGACGACGGGAAACTGACCTGAGTCTTTCCCCAGAACGATGACACCGACGAAAGTTGCAGGGAAAACGTCGAAAGGGAATCTACGGAGCAGGAAGCTCTGGCGCGTCGGGGAGCTGGGCTCCGTGCCAAACATCGACGATGGTCACGGTGCGCCCATCGGCTTCGATGATGTAAAAGAATCGGTAGGGCTCGACGATCACCTGACGCAGAGGAAGGCCCGCAAACTCGCGCGGTCGCGAGCCGATCAGCGGGAAGTCTCGCAGCCGACCAAGCGACCGACTCACCGCTGCGACCATCCGAGCTGCGGCGAGTGGATTCTGCTCGCGAATGTAGGCCAGCACCGCGTCGTATCTCTGCGCGGCGGCCTCCGAAAAGCGAACCTTCATTGCGATGGAACGCCGTACTTGGCTCGCATCCGGGCTTGAACCACCTCGAAGTCCTCACCGATGCCAGCTCTCGCCTGGGCGATGCCGATTTCAAGGGAACGCAGCACCTGCTCGCGGGTCGGCTTGATGTGCGGAACAGGAGGAGGAATGTCACTGGCGTCCGCGAAGGCCAACGGATCGAGTCGGCGATCAGACTCTTGCGACGGTGCGGGAGCAAGAACATTGGCGTGGGCAGTCACAGAGGGCATGGCGATCTCCAAGTTACAGCCCGGCGAGAGGCGAGCGCAAGGTCACGCTAGCAGAAGCACTGCGGTCCGGCCATGGCCATTCCTAGGATTTCGACCCGTTGACATCTGATTGACAGCGGTTTGTTCGGTGCGACGAGGATGAAATGACCGTCATATGACCGTCATATGAGCACCCCTGGTTCCGTCGCACAGCGTCATATGACGCTCATATGAGCGACTCAGGCCCATCGAGCATCCTCCAAAGAGAAGGCGTGCTTCCGTCGCCACATCGTGGATGCATCGCTCGGACAGCGTGATATCACCGCGATATCAGCAACCTTCTACTCGTCGGACGGCGTGACATCACCGCGATATCAGCAACCGTCCATTCAGCGGACACCGTGAGCGACCAACAACGATCTCGTCACAGCCTGAACCAGCTCTCGGACCTGCTCGACGAGCACAGCCCAGTAGAAAGCGCGGCCATGCAGTTGGTCCGGCGATTTCATCGTCGCAGTCGCTACTTGGTGCTGGCGATTGGCATCGGTCATCAGTTCCCTCGTCTACAACGCTCGTCGACAAGCGAGAAAGCGGAAGCGCCGAAGTCCCACCACGGCCACGCATGTAGCGGAAATGACTACGGTTCTCAGCGACGGTACGTCATGCGAACATAAGTACACGATGCAAAAGTCTGCTCGCGTGCTCGGACCCTATCGGAACGGGGACAAGTGGCGTCTGGTTGTGCTCGATGGCGGTTCGCGCAAGGCCGTGGTCGCCGAGACGCACGAGGCTGCGCTTGCACTGCGCGACGACCTCCAAGGGGCACTCAAAAAACACATCGCCCGCTCGTTTGAGGAGTCGCTGGAGGAGTACCTGAAGAACCTCGTCGATCGCGGAGTCAGCCAGGACGCCGCCGACAAGGTGAGGCGGATGCTGCGTCCATTCCTCCCGCTCCACGAACCGCTCACGGCGATTGATGGCGAGCGAGCCGCGCAGATGTATCTCGACGAGACGAAGCGCACCAAGTCGAACGGCGAGCCCATCGCCAACGACTCCCATCACCTGCTCCTCTGTCGCATCAAGCACGTCTACAAGTGGGCCATCTCGCGTCGCTACGTGACCAGCAATCCCTTTGCAGACGTGTCACCAATCGGTCGCCCCCGACGAGGCAAGCAGCAGCTTCGCATCGACGAAGCCCGCAAGCTCGTTACCACCGCGATGGAGCGAGCGAGGACTCTGGATGCCGGATCGACCGCTATCTTGATGCAGATTTTCTTGGGACTCCGTCCGACGGAATCCCTCGTGCGAGTGGTCCGAGACCTCGACGACGAAGGCCAAATCCTTTGGGTGCCGTTCGGTAAGACGAGCAATGCCAAGCGCCGCCTTCAGATTCCCGACGCACTACGGGATGTCCTGCTCCTCCACGCCAAGGACAAGCCAGCGGATGCACCGCTCCTCGGTCCGCCAGGGGACGCACTCCACACCCGAGACATCATCCGCTATCGACTAAAGCTCTTGTGTCAGCAGCTCGGGCTCCCAACCGTCTGTCCGCACAGTCTTCGCGGCCTAAACGCCACGCTCGCACTCGACGCCGGAGCCACCGCCCAGCACGTCGCAGCAGCCCTCGGTCACGCCTCGTTTGCGACAACGGCGCGGCACTATGCAGACGCTAGCAGTGTGGCAAACGTCGGTTTGCGCAGGGTGGCCGATCTGCTGGGAACGCGAACCGGAAGCGGAGCATCCGATGTGCCTCAGCTTGCCTTATTACTCAGGGCAAACTTATCTCATGCGGAGATTCAAAAGCTGAGAGAGATGCTTGAGGCGTGACAACGACGACCGCCAACCTTCAGCGAACTCTACGAGTTATTGTCCATCCACTATGTGGATAGCCTTGCTGGAATGATTTCGTCAGCCGAATGGCGTGACTCAGTGTTTTCTGCTTTGCAGTCAGCTTCGTCAGGCGATCTAACAGCTTGCGATGCAGCGCATTTGTCGTGCTCTACCATTTCATCTGCCGACAGATCCATTCGAGTTACTCGTAAGTCGAGCGTTCGTTCGAGCAAAAAGTGTCGTTCTTCATTTGCTAAGAAACAATGCGCGCGGATTTTGGGTCTCGAGTTTGCGCTCAAGAGCTTAAGTGGCCGTATCGTTCTTGATGAAACCACCCCTTCATCATTTTGATACAAAATGGTTAATCTTCCATTAGCCACAATCACCGACTCCACTGTCTCGCGCCATGCCTTAAGAACTCCCTCAGGAGCAGCCTCCCGGACCCGATATCGCCGCCGGGTTTCATCTGAAGCCGCTTGGACCTCGATATTTCTGATTCTATGTAGAGGTATGCTTTCCCCGTCAGCTGTCGCCAAGGACATGGATGTGACTTTGTGTCTCGGAATGCCGGTTGTCCGAGGTGCTGCACAAGTCGCACTTTTCACACTTCCGTCGTTCGAATAGTAAACAATTTCCATTTTCCAATGGTATCGGCCAGCGGCAAATATTGCGTCCTTGCGTGGTTCTGGATTAAACCAAGGGAGGGACTGGTGATGCATCACTTCAGACTGACAATTTCCTTCACTTTCAATCTCTGATTGATTGCAATCTGATTTTTGATTTGCGTTGATTAATTTTAGTACAGCCATAAACAATAAGCAAATTATCAAGAGCGTGATGCTGCCAAGCGTTAACGGGTCCATGACCTCTCCTCTCGGCGATTCGTCACCCGAATTGGTTACCCATTGCAACACCAAAATAAACAGATGACGAGCGCCCTCCTTCAGTGCCGTTCCTGCCGCGACAGCGCCGTCCCCGAGCAAAAATCGCACTGAGATGCGACAAAGTACTTCACATGAAGTCTGACTGACTCATGTGCAACGGAGTAGCCACTCCTCCGCACCGTTTCCCAGCCCATTCCCTAAGCCCGTCGCGCGATTACTTGTCGACGAAAATTTGTAATTTGTATTTCGTTGAAGAACCGGGTGACGACGTTTTTGTCTTTCGAGAACTGCGGCTTGAGCACCTTGACC
>WBZX01001372.1_pt1 | contig 18500 bp, 17 predicted proteins | sample 5204211 | NCBI WGS metagenome assembly WBZX01 (sample SAMN12344362, study PRJNA552823) | activated sludge metagenome | biome: Activated sludge suspended growth; feature: Nitrification reactor; material: Wastewater; isolation source: activated sludge from nitrification reactor of wastewater... | reverse complement strand
ACTTATCGAGGATATCATAAATGAAAAAACAAACAGGTTTTACGCTGATTGAACTGGCGATCGTGCTGGTAATCATCGGCTTACTCCTTGGCGGCGTGCTCAAAGGCCAAGAACTCATCAATAGCGCCAAAGTTAAAAACATGGCTCAGGATTTTAAAAATGTCCAAGTATTTCTGTATGGATACCAAGACAAATTTAAATCCGTTCCCGGTGATGATGCCGCAGCTACAGCACACACAGGGTGCACGGTAGCTGCAAATGGAAGCTGCACTCAAGGCGATGGTGACAGCCTGATCGAAGGCGATTGGGATGACGTGGCTGCGGATAACACTGAAGCCTTTCGCTTTTGGCAACATGTACGCCTTGCAGGCCTAGCCCCAGGCCCCACAAACCCAGGTGACGCATTGTATGAAGCCAAAAACGCCGATGGCGGCACAATTGGCATTGAGAGTGTTAGTCAGTTTGCCATAGCGGGTTTGTCTGGAGCTTATGTTGTATGCTCAGAGAGCATTCTTGGCAAGTTTGCAAAACAAATTGACACTACGCTGGACGATGGGGACACGGATGCTGGTTCAGTCCGCGCATTTCCCAATGGCGGCAATGCCTGGGATGACGACATCAGTGGAAACGATGACAACAGCCCATATACAGTCTGCATGGCATTCTAATAACCGCCACCCTAAAGCAAAGCAGTGTGTTGGCACCAATAAATCCGCCTAGATAGGATGTTGTGAAAAGGTTGTAGATGCCCTAAATGTAATGGGCAATAACAAAAGGGACACCATTAATGGTGTCCCTTTTGTTTTTCAACACAGCAATTTAACGCCTAGCCGCCTAGAAGGTGCCTTTTGTTAGCGCACAACTTGGATTATTTCACCACGGCGATCAATTCACCTCGCTTGTATCTTCCCGCCATCACCTCACAAGACACTGCCTTGATCTTTCTAGCTTGCCCTGCCGAGCCGAACGCCTCGAACCTCGCCTTGCAAATCTCCTGCATCGCAGCCGTCGAAGCCAGCAGGAATTTACGCGGATCAAAGTTCTTGCTGTTTTCTGGTAGCGCCAGAAAACGCCGCACAGCGCCGGTGGATGCCAGACGCAAATCGGTATCGATATTGACCTTGCGCACGCCGTGCTTGATGCCCTCGACAATCTCCTCGACCGGCACGCCATAGGTTTCGCCGATGTCGCCGCCGTATTCGTTGATGATCTTGAGCCACTCTTGAGGCACCGAAGATGAACCGTGCATCACCAGATGGGTATTGGGGATACGGGCGTGAATTTCCTTGATGCGCTGAACAGCCAGCACGTCGCCGGTCGGCGGTCGTGTGAATTTGTAAGCGCCGTGGGAGGTACCAATGGCAATCGCCAACGCATCAACACCAGTCTTCTTGACAAAATCGGCCGCCTCTTCCGGATCGGTCAGCATCTGGGAGTGGTCCAGCTTGCCTTCTGCGCCGTGACCGTCTTCTTCTCCAGCCATGCCGGACTCCAACGAGCCAAGACAACCCAATTCACCCTCTACCGAAACACCGACGGCATGCGCCATGTCGACCACCTTACGGGTGATATCGACGTTATATTCGTAACTGGCTGGCGTTTTCATGTCTTCTTTCAAAGAGCCATCCATCATGACGCTAGAAAAACCCGAGCGGATTGCCTGAATGCAAACTGAGGCAGAAGCCCCATGATCCTGATGCATGACCACCGGGATGTGCGGATAGGCTTCGACCGCAGCTTCGACCAAGTGCCGAAGAAAGGCTTCGCCAGCATATTTGCGCGCCCCCGCCGAGCCTTGCAGAATAACCGGACTGTCGACCTCGTCCGCAGCCTGCATGATCGCGTGGATCTGCTCCATGTTATTGACGTTGAATGCGGGCAGCCCATAGGTATTTTCCGCTGCGTGATCAAGCAACTGCCTGAGTGATACGAGTGCCATGGTAAGTCACCTCCTCGTTTTTAGCGCACAAATGCACATTGGTTCAAAGTTATCAGCTTTTTCGATGCTCGCCAACCTTGACGATCTTGAGTGTATTAGTCCCACCCGATTTGCCGATCGGCTCGCCGATTGTGAGCAGGACCAGATCGCCATCCTGCGCTGCGCCTCTCCGCCGCAACTCCTCTTCGGCCTCGTACAGAATCTGATCGCGATCATCGGTATTCTGCTCGAATGGAAACGGATATACGCCACGAAACAAGGTTAGTTTACGCCGCGTATCTTTCTCGGAGGACAGTGCGTAGATAGGCACTTGCGTATTGGACCTGGAGAGCCACATCACCGACGAGCCGGACTGAGTCAGAGAGGCGATGGCCTTGACATTGAGGTGTGCGGCCACATGCACTGCGGCCATAGCTATCGACTGGTCGATCCGTGCGAATCCCCCACGATGCACACGCTGCTCCAGCATGAATTGACTATCGAAATCCTTTTCCGCTTCCAGGCAGACCCGATCCATCGCCTCGACGGCTTCCACCGGATACTTACCCGCCGCAGACTCTGCCGACAGCATAACGGCATCGGTCCCATCCAGCACGGCATTCGCGACATCAGAAACCTCGGCCCGGGTCGGGATAGGATTGGTAATCATGGATTCCATCATCTGGGTTGCCGTAATCACCAACTTGTTCCTGGCGCGAGCCATGCGTATCATGCGTTTTTGCAAACCGGGTACCGCAGCGTCGCCAACCTCGACGCCCAAGTCGCCGCGCGCCACCATAATCACATCCGAGGCATCAATGATTTCCTCAAGCACCGGGATGGCTTCTGCGCGCTCGATCTTGGCTACGATATTGGCACGCCCACCTGCCGCACGCACCAGTTCGCGCGCATAGTCTACATCTGCACCGCTACGGGGAAACGAGATTGCAACATAGTCTGCCTCAAGCGCCGCCGCAGTCTTGATATCGGCCTTATCCTTTTCGGTCAGAGCCTCGGCCGCAAGCCCTCCACCCTGACGATTAATCCCCTTGTTATTGGAAAGCGCTCCACCGACGTTAACGGTACAGTGAATTTCTTGCCCACTGACTTCGTCAACCGTCATGACAATGCGCCCATCGTCCAGTAGCAGCACAGCGCCGGATTCCACCTCCATCGGCAGCGTTTTGTAATCCAGTCCGACTCGCTCCTGATTCCCCAACCCGCACTCGGCATCAAGCACAAATTTGTCCCCAACCGCCAACTGAATCTTGTTGTTCTCAAATTTGCCGATACGTATTTTGGGGCCCTGCAGGTCACACAGCACCCCTATCGGGCGCCGCCGCTCCTGAGCTAGTTCGCGCACCAATGATGCCGCCCGGATATGATCCTCTGCAGTTCCGTGCGAAAAGTTCAGACGCACTACATTTACCCCGGCATCGATCATGCGTGCCAGCACTTCCTCATTACAAGAAGCCGGACCTAACGTTGCTACAATTTTCGTCTTGCGTAAAGTCAATCGAGTGTCCCCAAAAAATAAACGGGAAGCCTGCCGCAGGCCTCCCGTTGAATTATGTCGGCAGTTAAGCCTGTGCGCGCTGCTCGAGCATTTCTACTGCGGGCAGTTTTTTGCCCTCAAGAAACTCAAGGAAAGCGCCGCCGCCTGTCGAGATATAGGAAACACGATCCGCAATATCGTACTTGGCAATGGCCGCCAGCGTATCGCCGCCACCAGCAATCGAGAATGCCGGGCTTTCAGCAATCGCCATCCCTAACGCCCTGGTGCCTTCACCGAACTGGTCGAACTCAAACACCCCGACCGGGCCGTTCCACACGATGGTACCGGCTCGTTTGAGATATTCCGCGTAGTTTTTTGCAGTTTCCGGGCCGATATCGAAAATCATATCGTCATCATCCACCTGGTCGACTTTCTTGACGACTGCGGGCTCGTGGGCGTCGAACTTCTTGCCAACGACCACGTCGACCGGCAATGGAATATCGCTGCCTTTGGCCTTGGCTGCCTCCATCAGGCCTTTTGCCACTTCCACCAGATCAGGCTCGTACAAAGACTTACCGACGTTGTAGCCAGCCGCCTTGATAAAGGTATTGGCAATACCACCACCGACGATCAATTGATCGACAATTTGGGAGAGCGAATCCAGTACGGTCAGTTTGGTCGAGACTTTACTGCCTGCAACAATTGCCACCAGCGGGTGCGCTGGCTGCTCCAATGCCTTGCCCAATGCCTCCAACTCAGCGACTAGCAAGGGGCCCGCACAGGCAATCGGGGCAAACTTGCCGACGCCGTGGGTTGACGCCTGTGCGCGGTGCGCGGTACCGAATGCATCCATCACATACACATCGCAAATCTGAGCCATTTCCCAGGACAAGCGATCTTCATTATTGTTTTCGCCTATGTTGAACCGGACGTTTTCCAGCACGGCGACCTCGCCATCGTGCATCTGCTGCACATAAAGCTTACCGTTACCCAGCCAGTCCTGGTACAACCTGACTTCTTTACCCAGCAGCTTTCCGAGATGCTCAGCAACGGGGCGGAGGCTATCCTTATCTGTATAGCGACCTTCGGTCGGCCCCTCTTTGGGGCGCCCCAGATGCGACATCAGCATGACTTTTGCGCCTGCTTCCATCGCATGCCTGATCGTCGGCAGTGACGCACGGATGCGGGTATCGTCAGCCACGGTACCATCATCGTTCTGCGGTACATTCAAGTCTTCCCGGATCAGAACGCGCTTACCCTTCAGATCCAGATCTGTCATTTTGATAACGGACATGATTTTTCCTTTGAGCTATGTAGCGAGCAACGAGAGCCATCTTTAGCTCTTGTCACCGATGATTATGCAACGTGGGCCGACGTTAGCCCTTGTCACCGATGATCATTATGCAATGTGACGCACCAAGCGCATCAGGTTGCAGGTATAACCATACTCGTTGTCATACCAGGCAACAACCTTGACGAAGGTTGGATCCAGCGCAATGCCTGCATCGGCATCAAATACCGAAGGGCACTTCTCACCGCGGAAATCGGTGGAAACCACCTTGTCGTTGGTAAAACCCAGAACACCCTTCAGCGGGCCGCTTTCCGAAGCCGCCTTCATCGCAGCAACAATTTCTTCGTACGTTGCCGGATTACTCAACTCGCAAGTCAGATCGACAACAGAAACATCTGAAGTCGGAACCCGGAAAGCCATTCCGGTCAGCTTTTTGTTCAGCGCCGGAATCACCTTACCAACCGCTTTGGCCGCACCAGTAGAAGACGGAATAATATTTTCCAGAATACCGCGACCACCACGCCAGTCCTTGTTGGATGGGCCATCGACTGTCTTTTGTGTCGCCGTAGCTGCATGCACGGTAGTCATCAAACCACGCTTGATGCCGAAGACATCGTTCAGCACCTTGGCAACTGGCGCCAGACCGTTGGTGGTGCAGGAGGCGGCAGAAACAATAGCTTCGCCCTGATAAACATCGTGATTCACGCCGTACACGAACATCGGCGTGTCATCCTTGGACGGTGCCGATTGCACGACCTTTTTGGCACCTGCATCAATATGCTTCTGGCAGGTTTCCTTGGTCAGGAAGAAGCCTGTACATTCAATCACGATGTCAGCGCCCACTTCGTCCCATTTGAGATTCGCGGGATCTTTTTCCGCAGTCAGGCGGATGGTCTTGCCATTGACCAGCAAATTGTTTCCGCTGACCGAGACTTCACCCTTGAAACGCCCATGCACTGAGTCATGCTTGAGCATGTAAGCCAGATAGTCCGGCTCCAGCAGGTCGTTGATCGCTACCACTTCGATATCGGGAAAATCCTGAACCGCGGCACGGAACACCATACGGCCAATCCGGCCGAAACCATTGATACCAACTTTGACTGCCATTACTACACCCTCTCTTCAGAAACAAAAAAGGGAGCCCCAGAAATGCGGACCCCCCTCTCTTGATTTACCGCATTCGTTTACAGCACCGACTTCACAGTGTTGACCACGTTCTCAACAGTGAAACCAAAATGCTTGAACAATGCGCCGCCAGGAGCGGACTCGCCAAAGGTATCGATACCGACAACAGCACCCTCGATACCAACATACTTGCGCCAGAAGTCTGGGTGAGCAGCTTCAACAGCAACGCGCTTGACGCCAGGGACCAGCACGCTGTCCTTGTAAGCCTGGTCTTGACGGTCAAACACGTTGGTAGACGGCATGGAAACCACGCGCGCCTTGGTGCCAGCCGCATTCAGTTCGGCAGCAGCCTTGATCGCCAGATCCAACTCGGAGCCGTTGGCAATAATGATCACATCGGGTTTACCAGCAACGTCCGAGAACACATAGCCCCCCTTGCGAACCAGTTCGAACTGAGCTTCGTCATGCTTGATGCCAGGAACGTTTTGACGGCTCAGCACCAGCGCGGCCGGGCCTTCATTACGTTCAACAGCAGCAACCCAGGCGATTGCAGTTTCGACGGAGTCAGCAGGACGCCAAACATCCAGACGTGGGATATAACGCAGACCAGCGGTGTTTTCAACCGGTTGGTGAGTCGGGCCGTCTTCGCCCTGGCCGATGGAGTCATGGGTCAGCACGTACACCACGCGTTGATGCATCAGCGCGGACATGCGGATACCGGACTTCATGTAGTCGGAGAACATGTGGAATGTGCCGCCAAACGGCAGAATACCGCCATGCAGGGCCATACCGTTCATGATGTGCGCCATACCAAATTCACGGACGCCGTAGGAGATGTAGTTACCAGGCTTCTTGCCATGGACGTGGTGTGCACCTGTCCAGTTAGTCAAGTTGGAACCGGTCAGGTCGGCAGAGCCGCCAACGAATTCCGGCAGTACGGCAGCCAGTGCATTGATCGCGTTTTGCGAAGCCTTGCGGGTAGCAATGCCTTCGGCCTTTTCATTGGTAGCCTTGATAAACGCGGTAGTCGCTTCCTTCCAGTTGGCGGGCAGATCACCAGCCATACGGCGCTTGAATTCGGCAGCTTCAGCTGGATAGGCCTTGGCATATTCGGCAAACTTGTTATTCCACAGGGTTTCGTGGCCCTGGCCCTTGGTGCGCGCATCCCAGCCTTCGTAAACGTCTTGTGGAATGACAAACGGTTCGTGCTTCCAGCCCATGTATTCGCGGGCAGCAGCCACTTCAGCTTCGCCCAGTGCAGAGCCGTGGCAGTCGTGGCTTCCGGACTTGTTGGGAGAGCCCCAACCAATGATAGTCTTGGTACAGATCAGGGTCGGCTTATCGGTAACTTTCTTGGCTTCTTCGATCGCAGCACTGATGGCAACAGGGTCGTGACCGTCAACATTCGGCACCACGTGCCAGCCATACGCTTCAAAACGCTTGGCGGTGTCGTCGGTGTACCAGCCTTCGATGTGACCATCGATGGAAATACCGTTGTCATCCCAGAACGCGGTCAGCTTGCCCAAACCCCAGGTACCGGCCAGTGCGCAAGCTTCGTGGGAAACGCCCTCCATCATGCAGCCGTCGCCCAGGAACACCCAAGTCCGGTGATCGACGATCTCGTGGTCAGGCTTGTTGAACTGATTGGCCAGCAGCTTTTCAGCCATGGCGAAACCAACGGCATTGGTAATGCCCTGACCCAAGGGGCCAGTGGTGGTTTCAACGCCAGGCGCATAGCCGTATTCCGGGTGGCCCGCACACTTGGAGTGCAGTTGGCGGAAAGTCTTGATCTCGTCCATCGGCAGGTCGTAGCCGCTCAAATGCAGCAACGAGTAAATCAGCATGGAGCCGTGACCATTAGACAGGATGAAACGGTCGCGGTCTGCCCAACTCGGATTAGCCGGGTTGTGGCGCAAGTGGTTGTTCCACAAAACTTCGGCGATATCCGCCATGCCCATCGGCGCACCTGGGTGACCTGAATTGGCCTTTTGAACAGCATCCATCGCCAGCGCGCGGATGGCATTAGCTAATTCTTTACGAGTTGCCATAAATCATTCCTATCATTAAACAAAGCGGAAAAATGGCCCGTCCTGAATGCTCAGGGCATAGCCGTATTGCAAATATCCTGCGGATGTTCCCCATAGAGCAGGCTGTTGTGTTTTTGTAGCGCCCGTGGGGGAAGATGACTCAATTATTCCCCAATTATGCAGTCTGGGCAATAGTTAGGCTTATGATTCGCCTATCCATTTGATCGAGCAACCGATCGACGGGATCTGCTCCTGCGGGCCATGACCGGTCATGGCGACCGCTTTCATGGCTTCGAACAAATCACGGCGAACACCCTCTGGCGCCGCCTCCTTGCGGGACTCGTCGAAACGACCGCGATACTGCAATTCAAGACCGGCATTGAACCCGAAGAAATCCGGCGTACAAACCGCCCCATAAGCCTTTGCAACCGCCTGCGTTGCGTCCATGAGATACGGGAATGAAAAATCGAACTCTTGGGCAATTGCCCGCATATGCTCGAACCCATCCTCGGGATAATCGGTCGGATCGTTAGACATGACCCCTACCGCATTCACCCCCAGCCTCTTTAACTCTTTCAGGTCACGAACCAGTCTGGGGCGTATCGCCTTGACATAAGGGCAATGATTGCAAATAAACATCACCAGCGTGCCATTCGGCCCACACACATCCGCCAAAGACCAGTTTTTCCCATCTATGCCAGGCAAATCAAAATTCGGCGCATTCCAGCCAAAATCGCAAATTGGGGTTTGCAGACTAACCATCTCTACTCCTCGAAATCAACTCTCAGCCGCCTCACATTAACCCACGCTCGACAAACGAAAGCGCAGCATTGCCAGCAATCACAAAATGATCCAGCACCCTGACATCCACCAAATCCAAGGCTTCCTTGAGCTTGCGCGTCAGCAACTCGTCGGCACGACTGGGTTCTGCCAAGCCAGAAGGATGATTATGAGCCAATATAATGGCCGCCGCATTATGATGCAAAGCACGCTTGACCACCTCTCGTGGATAAACCGAAGTTTGCGTCAGCGTACCGGTGAACATCGTCTCGGTTGCCAGCAAGCGATTCTGCGCATCCAGAAACAGCACGACAAACACCTCGTGCGGCAACCGCCCCAGGTTCAGGCACAAATAGCTACGCACCTGCTCGGGCGACGACATGATGTCACGCTCCTGCATTTCCTCCTTGAGCGCACGTTGCACCATTTCGAAAATAGCCTGCAATTGAGCAAACTTGCTCATCCCCATGCCATGCACCGCAGAAACCTCGGCCTCGGATGCCGAGAATATTCCTCGTAAACTCCCAAAGCGCGCCAACAGATCGCGCGCCAGATCGACCGCGCTCTTACCTTGAACCCCGATGCGCAGGAAAATAGCCAGCAATTCGGCATCAGAAAGCACCTGTACACCTTTTGCCAACAATTTTTCTCGTGGCCGTTCATCGGCTGGCCAATCCGTTATCGCCACATCACTCTCCTTTGCCCGAACTCAGACAGCCGCCCTACGCTCTCCACCAGCCATCCAATCAATGTCGCTGCCTTCCCTAGCATCGACTAACCGCATCGCTCCATAACTTTCAGTTCCAACGCCCTTTAATCGCAAAACGCCATCATGAATGACTTTTTCAAAAAATCATACCATCGCCATGACATCCCCTTTCATATAAAATCAAACGAGTTAACTTAAATTGAAATGCCATGGCGCAATCACCATTCAAACGGCTTCTGGTCGGCATCACCGGCGGCATCGCCGCCTACAAAGCGGCAGAACTGGTGCGCCTGCTGGTACGCCAAGGCATCGAAGTGCAAGTCATCATGTCCCAGGCCGCCAGCCAATTCATTACGCCGGTCACATTGCAAGCACTGTCTGGACGCCCCGTGTTTACCGATCTCTGGGATAACCGCATTGACAACGGGATGGCCCATATCGAATTCAGCCGTGACGCCGACGCCATTCTGATCGCACCGGCCAGTGCGGACTTCCTGTCCAAACTGGCGCAAGGCCGTGCCGACGACCTGCTCTCCACACTTTGCCTGGCTCGCGCCTGCCCACTGATGGTCGCCCCCGCGATGAACAAACAAATGTGGGAAAATCCGGCCACTCAGCGCAACATCACCTTGCTGAAAAAAGATGGTATCCTGATTTTCGGCCCGGACAGCGGCGAGCAAGCCTGCGGGGAAGATGGTTTCGGTCGCATGCTGGAAGTAGATGCCTTGGTTGAATCCATAGAGGCTAGCCAGCAACCCAAACTGCTTACCGGAAAAAAAATCCTCATCACCGCCGGCCCAACCTTTGAAGCCATCGACGCCGCCCGCGGCATCACCAACCAAAGCTCAGGCAAGATGGGTTACGCCATAGCCCGCGCCGCCCAGGAAATGGGCGCTGAGGTCACTTTGGTCAGCGGGCAAACCGCACTCAAGCCGCCTTTGGGCGTCAATTTAATTAAAGTCACCAGTGCCCAGCAGATGCTTCAAGCCGTTATGTCCAACCTGCTAAGCAAAGACATCTTTATCGCGGTCGCCGCAGTGGCTGACTACTACGTGCTCAACCCGAGCGAGCAAAAGATCAAAAAAGACGCTCACATTCTGACGCTGGAACTAGCTCCAAATCCAGACATTCTCGCCAACGTCGCCACCTTACCTGACCCACCATTTTGCGTAGGCTTCGCCGCAGAAAGCGAGAATCTCATCGAATATGCCGAGCACAAGCGTCGCCGCAAAAATCTGCCACTACTGGCTGCCAACCTGATTCAGGACGCCTTCGGTGGCGACGACAGTGAATTAGTATTGCTGGACGACAATGGTGCGCATCCGCTGCCAAGATCCTCCAAACTCGCACTGGCTCGGCAACTCTTACGTCATGCCGCAAGAATGCTGCCGAAAAAAACAGCAAAGGAATCCTAATGCATATCGATGTCAAAATTCTTGACCAGCGCTTGCGCAACCATCTGCCGGTCTACGCCACCCCTGGATCAGCGGGCCTCGACTTACGGGCCTGCCTCGAACACGTACTAACGCTACGCCCGGGCGAAACTGAACTGATACCAACAGGCATGGCCATCCACCTGGCCGACCCGGGATACGCTGCGCTGATACTCCCAAGATCCGGACTCGGACACAAACACGGCATAGTGCTCGGCAATCTGGTCGGGCTAATCGACTCCGATTACCAAGGCCAGATATTCATCTCTTGCTGGAATCGTGGGCACGAACCATTTATGCTTAACCCCATGGAGCGAATTGCGCAGATGGTGATCGTACCGGTCGCGCAGGCAGACTTCAATATTGTCGATGATTTCGAGCAAAGCCATCGCGGCGAAGGCGGCTTCGGCAGCACAGGAAAACACTAATTTACTTGAACTCAACCGTCTTTTCATGGTATAAAAGCGGTTTTTCGAAATTCGGAGACAACCATGGCACGCGTATGTCAGGTGACCGGCAAAAAGCCGATGAGCGGGAACAACATTTCCCATGCAAATAACAAGACCAAGCGCCGTTTTCTGCCAAATCTGCAAAGCCGCAGATTTTGGGTTGAGAGCGAGAACCGCTGGGTGAGCATGCGCGTCACCAACGCGGCGCTGAGAACTATTGATAAGAATGGTATTGAGGCCGTCTTGGCCGATCTGCGCGCTCGCGGCGAAAAGATTTAAGGAGCTGACAAATGGCCACCAAAATTCGTGAAAAAATCAAACTTGAGTCTAGCGCTGGCACTGGACATTTCTACACAACTACCAAGAACAAGCGCACTATGCCGGAAAAAATGGAGATCATGAAATTTGACCCCGTTGCCCGCAAGCACGTTTCCTACAAGGAAACCAAACTGAAGTAAGCGCGAAACAGCAGGTCTGACAGGCTTATACGCATGAAAAACGCCCGATGAGTTTCCATCGGGCGTTTTGTATTTCAGGCTATCCAAAATCTCTTCGAGTACTCACATTAGCGCCATCCTCATATTTCCCACTCACTCGCCAACACCCGGCGTGGCGCAACCCTGCCATCGCCAAGGCTTTCTCCCAGCCCAAGAAATGTGTCATTCGGCGCATACACACGCAAGAGCCCCATCTGTTGCACTCCTGATTTCCAGACGGGTTGCCCTTGGCAGAAATAATGAGCGGCATCAGCATCAAGATCCACAGGCGGAAGTTTGAGCAGCAAACTATCAACGGGAAGCAATTGGGCATCTCGCTCGTCACGGCTCATTTCCTCAAGTTGAGCCAGCGTATACGCATCCTGCAGTTGGAACCCTCCTGTCGCCAAACGCTGCAAAACTATCAAATGCGCACCACATTCGAGTTTTTTTCCTATGTCTTCCGCTAAAACTCTTATATAGGTGCCCTTGCTGCAATTGACAACAATTTCTGCTTCGCTTCCATCAAACCGCACCAAGCGGATCTCATAAATATGAACACTACGCGGTTTTCGCTCAATCTCGATACCGCTGCGTGCATATTCATAAAGCGGCCTACCCTGAAACTTGAGCGCCGAATACATAGGTGGGATCTGTATGATAGGCCCCAGAAAAGAAGCCACGGCACGTTCAACCTGCTCACAGGTTAGCTGTACTAGCGCACTACTTGTAATCGCTCCCTCAGTATCGCCCGTTGCCGTCGTAACACCCAACTTAAGTACTGCACGGTACACCTTGTCTGCATCCAGCAAGGTTTGTGAAAATTTGGTTGCTTCTCCAAAGCAAAGCGGCAGCAAACCCGTAGCGAACGGATCGAGATTTCCCGTATGCCCGGCCTTGGCTGCACCAAACATATGCTTGGCACGCTGAAGCGCCTGATTGGACGAGTATCCGGCCGGTTTATCAAGCAGCAACACACCGCTGATCGGCCGTTTTGGGCGCTTATATTGCAAAAGGGAAGCTACTCGGGCTTTTCGGAGGCGATCGCCTGGTCAATTAGCTGCGACAAGTGTATGCCGCGATCCAGTGATTCATCGTAGACAAAATGCAGTTGCGGCACAGAACGCAGCAGCAGGCGCTGCGATAGCTGGCTACGCAGAAAACCCGTGGCCTTGGCCAATGCACCAGTTGCAGCAACGGCGTCATCCTGCGTTACAAAATAGATCTTGGCATGAGCAAGATCGCCAGCGACTTCTACTTCGGTTAGCGTAACACGGCCTACACGCGGATCTTTAACCTCAAATTGCAGCAGATCCGCCAATTCCCGGCGAATCTGTTCTGCCACTCGCTGACTGCGTGAAAACTCTTTGGCCATTACAGTGTCGTACGCGCGACCTCGACCATTTCATACACCTCGAGCTGGTCGCCCTCGTTGATCTCGTTGAACGCCTTGATGGAAAGGCCACATTCGAATCCGGCCTTGACTTCCTTAACGTCGTCCTTGAATCGCTTGAGCGAGTCCAGTTCGCCATCATGGATGACGACATTGCTGCGCAGCACGCGCACTCTGGAGCCACGCTTGACCATCCCATCCAGCACGGAGCAACCGGCAATGGCACCGACCTTGGAAATACGGAATACCTGACGAATTTCCACCAAACCAAGGATATTTTCCTTGTGTTCCGGCGAAAGCATACCGGTTAGGGCGGCGCGAACTTCATCCACCGCTTCGTAAATGATGTTGTAGTAACGCACGTCAACACCAGACGTCTCGATCAGCTTGCGAGCACCAACATCCGCGCGCACATTGAAGCCGATCACCACAGCCTTGGAAGCCACAGCAAGATTGACATCGGATTCGGTAATGGCGCCAACGCCTGTGTGCAACACATTGACCTTGACCTCGTCGGTAGAAAGCTTTTGCAGCGAAGTTGACAGTGCCTCGTAAGAACCTTGCACGTCCGACTTGATGATCAGCGGCAGAGTCTTGATTTCGCCTTCAGTCATTTGCTCCAGCATATTTTCCAGCTTGGATGCCTGTTGACGAGCCAGCTTGACGTCACGGAACTTGCCTTGGCGGAACAGCGCGATTTCACGCGCCTTGCGCTCATCATTGAGCACAATCGTTTCTTCGCCAGCGTTAGGCACATCGGACAAGCCTAAAATTTCAACCGGAATAGACGGGCCAGCCTCTTTCACGTCAACGCCGTTTTCATCCAGCATAGCCCGCACACGACCAAAAGCGGTACCAGCGAGCAACATATCGCCGCGTTGCAAGGTCCCCGATTGAACCAGTATCGTTGCCACAGGGCCTCGACCCTTATCCAGACGGCCTTCGATCACCAATCCCTTGGCCGGAGTAGTTTTGGACGCCGTCAATTCAAGGACTTCAGCTTGGAGCAAAACAGCTTCAAGCAGGGCATCGATCCCCTGGCCTGTCTTGGCAGAAACTTCGACGAACATCGTATCGCCGCCCCAGTCTTCTGGCACAACCTCTTGTGCAACCAGTTCCTGCTTAACACGCTCGGAGTTAGCTGAGGGCTTATCGATTTTGGTAACAGCCACAACCAACGGCACCTTGGCAGCCTTGGCGTGGTGCACGGCTTCAATCGTTTGTGGCATAACACCGTCATCAGCAGCTACAACCAGAATCACCACGTCAGTCGCTTTCGCACCTCGAGCACGCATGGCGGTAAACGCTTCGTGTCCAGGAGTATCCAGGAAAGTGACCATGCCACGCGGCGTTTCCACGTGATAGGCGCCGATGTGCTGCGTAATGCCACCCGCTTCGCCGCTGGCAACGCGTGTGCGACGGATGTAATCCAGCAATGATGTCTTACCATGGTCGACGTGTCCCATGACGGTCACCACCGGCGGACGTGCTTCCTGTACCGCTTCGACATGCTCTTCATCGCTGAGGAATGCTTCAGGATCATTAGCCTCGGCAGCCTTGGCAACGTGTCCCATTTCCTCGACCAGAATCATGGCGGTTTCTTGATCCAGCACCTGATTAATCGTTACCATCATGCCCATCTTCATCAGGGCCTTAATAACTTCAGCAGCCTTCACTGCCATCTTATGCGCCAAATCTGCCACAGAAATTGTTTCGGGGACTAGAACCTCATGCACAATCGGTTCAGTCGGCGCAGAGAACGCGTGTTGTCCATCATCCTTTTGATGCTTGCCAGCCTTGGAGCGGCCAGGAGCGCGCCAGCCTTGGCCGATGCCCACGTCACCGCGCTGCTTCTGTCCACCACCGCGGCGCTTGTTGGCATCACCTTTCCAATCACCAGCTGGGGCGGCGGCGCCCTTCTTCCCCTTGTTTTCAGAGGATTTTGGACTCTCACCCACTTTAGCAGCAGGTTTATGTAAAGTACCTTCAGAAAGCTTCTTCTTGGCCGCCTCAGCATCCGCTAGTCTCTTGGCTTCGGCCTCCTGCTTTTTAAGCAGCATTTCTTGTTTCTTGCGTTTTTCTTCGCTCTGGAGTGCGATCAGCTCCGCATGTCGTCTTGCTTCTTCATCACGCTTTGCAATTTGTTCAGCATCCAGTACAGACGGTACTTTTCGTACTGTAGCTTTGATTTCCGGCTCGGGTGCGGGGGATGGCGCAACCTCAACTACAACAACTACCGCATCCTCAACCACCACAGGCTCTACAACCTCAACAACAGCTGCCGGCGATTCAATAATTTCAGGAACCTCCACTTCTACAGCAATGACCGGTTCTGGAATTTCAACCTGCTCGATATGCTCCTGCGGTTCACCTTCCGGCGTGTCGGTAGCTACATCCAGTGATGGATCGCGACGAACAAGAACACGCTTCTTCTTGACTTCGACCTGAATCGTTCTGCCCCGGCCAGCACCAGACGACTGCTTAATCTCTGAAACCTGCTTGCGAGTCAAAGTAATCTTGTTTTTCGGCTGTTGAGCTCCGTGCTCTTTTCTCAGATGCTCCAGTAGCGCAGCTTTATCGCTTTCAGCAAGCAAATCATCCCCCGAAGACTTCACCACACCGGCAGATTTAAGTTGCTCAAGCAGTAATTCGGCCGATAGACCAAGTTCACTGGCAAATTGCGTTACGTTCGTTTGTGCCATTATGTTCCCCTGTACTGCCTTACGCCCCGATCAGGCGAACCACGGCGCACGCGCCGTCATGATCAACTGTTTGGCACGATCTTCCACCATTCCAGTCAACTCGACCAATTCATCAATAGCCAGATCAGCCAGATCCTCCACTGTCGCCACACCCTTAGATGCCAGCAAATGCGCCGTTTCCTCATCCATGCCATTCATGGCCAATAACTCCGTTGATGCCTCTTCGACTTTTTCTTCCTGAGCAATTGCCTCTGTCAGCAAGGCATTTCGTGCACGGCTACGCAGCTCATTGATTGTATCTTCATCGAAAGCTTCAATTTCCTGCATTTCGTTAAGCGGCACATAAGCCACCTCTTCCAATGTTCCAAAGCCTTCCTGGATCAGGATATCTGCAACTTCCTCGTCGACATCTAGTTTATCCATAAAGAGCTGACGAACGCGACCGTACTCTTCCTCGCTCTTCTGCTCAGCTTCTTCCTCTGTCATCAAATTCAGTTCCCAGCCTGTCAATTGCGAGGCAAGACGGACATTCTGACCACCCTTGCCGATTGCCAATGCCAGCTGATCTTCTGCAACAACAACATCCATGCTGTGAGCATCCTCATCAATGCTGATGCGCGTCACCTCTGCAGGAGACATGGCATTAATGACAAACTGAGCTGGATCCATCGACCAAAGCACAATATCGACGCGCTCTCCAGCCAGCTCAGCCGTAACGGCTTGCACTCTGGAACCACGCATACCTACGCAGGTACCAACCGGATCAAGCCGCTGGTCATTGGATTTAACCGCAATTTTTGCGCGTGAACCAGGATCTCGAGCCGCCGAACGTATTTCCAGCAGACCTTCCTCAATTTCTGGAACTTCCAGTTCGAACAGCTTGATGATGAATTCTGGGCAGATACGCGACAACACTAACTGCGGACCACGCACATTGCGCTCAATCCGGCTAAGATAGGCTCTTACACGATCGCCACTGCGGAGATTTTCCTTGGGAATCATTTGTTCCCGTGGCAACAATGCCTCAATCCGACCAACCTCAACAATCGCATTGCCTTTCTCCATGCGCTTAATGACGCCACTCACGAGATGCTCAGAACGCGCCAGGAAGTCATTCAGAATCTGCTCGCGCTCAGCCTCTCTTACCTTTTGCAGAATGACTTGCTTGGCAGCCTGTGCACCAATACGGCCGAATGCAATCGACTCAAGCGGTTCTTCAATCACATCACCAACAGCCAATCCACTGGCTCGCTCGTCGTCCGGGAGCAATTGTGCTACTGGATTCTCAAAGCCATCCTCAGCAACCACCGTCCAGCGTTGGAAAGACTTATAGTCCCCGGTAGCACGATCAATCTCCACTCGCACATCTACATCATCAGGGAAGCGCTTTTTTGTCGCAGACGCTAACGCCAGCTCCAGTGCGATAAAAATAACTTCTTCACCCACATTCTTTTCGTGGGCAAGAGCATCAACCATTAATAAAATTTCGCGACTCATTGCATTCTCCGCCTATAACTCCGGGTCCAGCCGCGCCTTCTCAATGTTGGAAAAGGCTAGCTTTAACACGACACCATCTCGTTCAAACAGCACATCACCGCCATCCAGACCACGCAACACTCCAACAAAATTCTTCTTGATCCCATCGATCGGCACTCGCACCTTGACCTTTGCCTTCATTCCAGTAAACCGTTCAAAATCTGCGACCTTCTTCAGCACCCGATCTAAACCTGGTGACGATACTTCCAGCCGGTCGTAATCAATGTCATGCTCAACCGCCAGAAAATTGGATACCTGATTGCTGACCAAAACACAGTCATCAATCGTCACACCTTCTGGTTTATCAATGAATAACCGCAGCAACTTTCCTCGGTTAGACATTTCCAAATCCACCAACTCATAACCAAGCTGGTTCAACACGTTATCGATTAGCGCCTGTAAGTCCATAGCTCATTTAACGGAAACAAAAAATGGGCACAAGGCCCATCACATCTTTTATTCTAACACATTCAACGCTTTAGTGCTTACCCGAAGAATGCAAGAGCAAGCATCCCTCACAAAGCACAAAAGCCCTCAAGATGAGGGCTTTTGTGTAGGAATAAGAGTCTGGCGGTGACCTACTTTCGCATGCGAAGAGCATACTATCATTGGCGCGGGTTCGTTTCACGGTCCTGTTCGGGATGGGAAGGGGTGGTTCCAAACCGCTATGGCCGCCAGACGTAACTGTTATCAGTTGCGGTGGTGCTGCAACTGAAGCAAAAGGGAAGAAGTAAATTTGGATTGTCTTGATTGCTGCTTTAGAACAACCTCGAACGCAAAGTTCCAAGGTTATAGGGTCAAGCCTCACGGGCAATTAGTATCGGTCAGCTTAACGCATTACTGCGCTTCCACATCCGACCTATCAACGCGGTGGTCTTCCGCGACCCTTTAGTGTGCTCAAGGCACAGGGAAGTCTCATCTTGAGGCGAGTTTCGCGCTTAGATGCTTTCAGCGCTTATCTCTTCCAGATATAGCTACCCGGCTATGCCACTGGCGTGACAACCGGTCCACCAGAGATCTGTCCACTCCGGTCCTCTCGTACTAGGAGCAGGTCCCCTCAAACTTCCAACGCCCACGGCAGATAGGGACCAAACTGTCTCACGACGTTTTAAACCCAGCTCACGTACCACTTTAAATGGCGAACAGCCATACCCTTGGGACCGGCT
>WBZX01001371.1_pt1 | contig 18517 bp, 8 predicted proteins | sample 5204211 | NCBI WGS metagenome assembly WBZX01 (sample SAMN12344362, study PRJNA552823) | activated sludge metagenome | biome: Activated sludge suspended growth; feature: Nitrification reactor; material: Wastewater; isolation source: activated sludge from nitrification reactor of wastewater treatment... | reverse complement strand
CGCCATCCTTCGGGGCGTCGAGCCGAGGACGAGATCGTCTGTCGTGAAAGCGGGGGAGTCGGTCATTGGGCGTCGCGCCGCCGGAAGGGTGGTGTCAAACGTGATCGCTGAAGCCATCTGCGGCGTCAGGCCCGAAGCATCTACCGCGTGAAAGGCATCGCTTTCGGATCGCGTGGGGTGGGGACCCCGCGGGCTTCGCCCGTGGGGCGGGGCGGCGCGTGCCGCCCCGAGATGGGAAAAAACTAGAAGGGGGGTGTTTGAAAAACACCACCCTTCTAGGGAAGTCAGAGCTTGGAGATGTCCAGCTTGACGATCGAGCCTTCCTTCGCGGCGCTCGCGGAGGGGCCCTCGTTGACCCACAGGAGGATGCCCTTGTGGACGATGATCGTGCCCGGGTTCTTCTGGCCCGTGGCGAGCGTCGTGACCTTGTCGGCGGGGGCCGCCGCCTTCGGCTTGTAGACGATCGAGCCGTCGCCGCGGTTGGCGATGTAGACGTTCGTGCCGTCGATCGCGATGCCGTTCGGCGCGGAAAGGCCCTCGGCGAACACCGTGGCAGCGTCGGGCGTCGCGCTGTCGGCGTGCGTGATCTTCCAGACCTTGCCGTCGCCGATCGTCGCAAAATAGACGGTGGAGCCGTCCGCTCCGGAGTCGAGGCCGATCGCGCGGGGGGCCGCGAGAGGCACGTTGCCGTCGACCTGGAAGTTGAGCTTGGTCGGCCCCTGGACCGCGTGCTGGATGCGGGAGACGGAGCCGTTGCTCAGGTCGAAGCTGCCCTCGTTGGTCCAGTAGACGTACGTGCTGTCGGCGACCATGCGGGCAGGATACGGGTTGTCTTTGGCCAGCTCCTGGACGCCGTCGACGTTGAACCCGTCGTACGCCGCGTTGAGCGTGCCCGTGAAGACGCGGCCCGGATCCGCGAACTCGGTCCAGAACAGCTTGGTGGTGTTCGCGTCGCTGAAGATCGCGAGCCCGTCCGGCTGCGCGAGGCCCGTCGCGAGCTGGACGATCGGGTCCTGCCCCTGCGCCGGCTTGGCGAGGTACATGTTCACCGATCCGAGGCCGGCCGCCGCCGTCCAGAAGAGGGCCTTCTCGGTGGCGAGGATGTCGCGCGGGGGATCGGCCGAGTCGATCGAGATGAGCGCGCCGCCCGCGAGGCTGGTGCCCTTGATGGTGCTGTTGCCGCCGTTCGTCCAGTAGGCGAAATCGCCGGCGGCCGTGCTGAGGAGCGTCACGGCGATCGGGTGATCCTGCGCGCCCGCGATGGAGGTGGGCGTGGCGGTGACGGCGCTGCTGTCGCCGACGGCCGACCAGGCGCCGCACGTCGGATACGAGACGTCCTTTTGCGGGCACGCCTCGCTCGTCGAAGCCTGCACGATCTGGAGGATGGGGTGGGGCGAGAGCTGCTGCGGATCGAGGTTGTCGCAGACGCCCTTGGGCAGGAGGACATTGGCCTTCTGCTTGTCGAGCCTCCAGCCTGTCGCGGCCGCCGCGTCCACCGCGTCGTCGATGCGATCGAGCACGATGAAGCAGCCAATCCCGTTGCAGATGCCGTCCGACTCGACGCCGAGCGCGAGGTTGAGCTTGCCGGCGCCGAGCTTGGCCGGGATCGGGAAGGTGCAAGTGGCCTTGTCGAGCGTGGCAGTGTCGATGAGCTCGGCCTTTTCGAAGCACTTCACGACGTCGAAGCACTTGCCCTTCTTCGGGTCGGCGTTGCCGCCGTAGACGGACTTCTCGTCGTAGTCGGGGAGCGTGGAAGAGTCGACGACGCTGTCCTGGCAGGCGCCGGCGATGCAAGTCTTGCCTTCGGGGCAGTCGGACGGCTTGAGGTTACCGTCGTTGTCGAAGGGGATGTCGTCGCTCTTGCAGAGGAACTGGATGGGGAGGTTGAGCATCGCCACGCGGTCCGCGGGGATCGTCGTGACGACCTCGCGGACGACGCGGACCGGCCCTTCCTTGCCGCCGGAGCGGACGCCGACCTCGATGCGGATCGCGTTCGCGGGATCCTCCGGGGCGACGAGGCCGAGCGTGCTCGGGAGCACGATCCGCTGCTCGTCGCCGGGATCGCCCGGGACGGGACCCTCGTAGTTGAACTTCAACGATCCCTCGTTGAAGACCTGGATCCGCATCTTGTTGAAGTCCTTCGGAGGAGCCATGTCCGTCTTGACGATCAAGACGAGCTCGCCGAGGGGGGCCGGTTCGCAACCGGCGGACAGCGCCGGGATCCCGGCCACCGTCAAGACCGCTGCTGCAAGGTGCCACTTCCTCATTTCGAGCCTCCGAACCTGTAGTTGAGCTGAACGCGGCCGCCGCCGAAGTTGCCGTCCACGGGCGGCGTCGTGGGGGGCTGGAAGAGGAGCGCCCCGCCGATGGCCGCCCCCGCGAGGACCGCGGCGCCGCCTGCGATCCAGAGGATGGTGCTCGTGGAGTCGGTCGCGAGCGGGTTCAGGGTCACGTCGACCCGACGGGTCTGGTTGTCCTGGATCACGACCTCGGACTGGTAGGCCGCCATCCCGGCCGCGGAGACCTTGAGCGTGTGGCCGCCGCTCGGGACGGCGCCCTCCCACTTGCCTCGGCCGATGACCTTGTTGTCGAGCGAGATGACGTCGTTGACGCCCGCGCTCACGAGGAGCTTGCCGCGGTGGATCTCCTTGATCAGCCGCACGTCGACCGCCACGGCGCCGCCGCCGGGGACCTGCTTGTTCACGACGGCGTCGGCGTAGCCCTTCTTCTTGACGGTGATCTTGCGCACGCCCACGTCGAGGAAGGTCGTGCCCTTCATCGGGGTGATGCCGATCTTCTCGTCGTCGACGAAGACCTCGGCGTCGGCCTCGTCCACCGACAGCTTCAGCTCGCTGACGAAGGCCTCGACGGTCTTGACGATGTCCTGCGCCTGCTGCTTGTCGTCCGCCGTGAGGATCGCGGCGCCGTCCTCCAGGTAGCGACGGATCGTCGCCAGCATCTTGGAGTACTTGCGGAGGTTCTTCTGGCAGACCGCGATGTTGAAGAGGAGCCGCGGGTCGGACGAGAGCTCGTAGGCGCGCTGGAACTTGGAGATCGCGCTCGCGAAATCCTTGTCGCCGTAGAGGATCCTCGCGCCCTCGTACTCCGCCTTCGCCATGCCGCTCAGCGATTCGGAGAGGGGCTTCGCGGGCTGCCCGGCGGGAGCGGACGGGGCCTGCGGCGCGGCGCTCGTCGCGGGCGCGGCGGTGGCCGGAGCCTGCGGTGCGGCGGACGCGGCGGGCGCGGCGGACGCCTTTGCGGTGGCGGAGGTTGGGGGGGCGGGGGCGGGCTGAGCAGCGGAGTGCGCTGCGCCGAGACCGACCACGACGAGGCTTATGGCGGCGATGCCGAGCGTGCGTTGTCGCATGACAGGATGGTCCGATCACAACCCAACTGGCTGCGAATAACAAGAAGGGCGAGCGGATCGCCTTACTTGATGTCGATGTCGAGCGGGTTCTTCTTCGGCGTCGGCGTCGGCGCGGGGGTCGCGACGGGGGGAGGCGTCGCGGGGGGAGGCGCCTGCGTCACCGGCGGGGGGGCTTGCTGCGTCACGGCCGGGGGCGGCGTCACGGCCGGGGGCGGCGTCGCGGCGGGCGCCACGGTGGCCGACGCGGTGGGCTTCGCGCTCGGCTTCGCGGAAGGGGCCGGCTCGTTGTAGGGGGCCGGCACGACGACAGGCGTGATCGAAGGCTGGGTCGTCGCGGTCTGCGCCGGCTGGGCGGCGCCGGTCGGCGTCGCGGTCACGCCGGGGGAGCCGCTCTCCGCCGGGGCCGCGGCGGTCGCGCTCGGCCGCGACGTCGCCACGATCACGGCCATCACCGTGGCCGCTCCGAGGACGAGGGCGCCGATCGCGATGCCCACCGTCTTCATCTTCACGCCGCCGCCGGTCGTGGTGCTCGTGCTCCACGACGAGGACGTGCGCGTGCCGCCCGCGAGGCTGTTGCGGGTCGCGCGGAGCGCCGCGGGGCTGAGCGTCGTCGAGCCCTGGCCGCCCGTCGACTTGTCGATCGTGCGGAGCGCGCGCTCGGCCGAGCCCACGCCCTCGTCCGTCGCGAACGGCGCGATCGCCGCGGCGAACTCGCCGACGTTGGGGAAGCGGTCGTTGCGATCCTTCTTGAGGCAGCGGAGGATCGCCTGCTCGAGCGGCGGCGGGATGTCCGGGCGCAGCGTCGACGGGGGCGGCGGCTCCTCGCTCGCGACCTTGAGGATGAGCTCCGGGAACGTCTGCGCCTCGAACGGCACGCGCCCCGTGAGGAGCTGGTAGAGGATCGCCCCGAGCGCGTAGATGTCGGCGCGCGCGTCGACGTCGCGCGAGGAGCGCATCTGCTCCATCGACATGTAGAGCGGCGAGCCGAGCACGGCCTCCGTGCGCGTGAGCGCCATGCCCCCGTCGCTCTCCCCGGGATCGTTCGTCTCCTTGGAGATGCCGAAATCCAGCACCTTGACCATCTTCGACCCGTCGGAGGACGTCGTGAGGAAGAGGTTCGCGGGCTTGAGATCGCGGTGGACGATGCCGGCGGAGTGCGCCTCGGCCATCGCCTCGCACACCTGGAGGACGAAGCCGATCCCCTCCGACAGGGGCATCGGCCCCTCGGCCTTGAGCACCTGCTGGAGATCCTGTCCGCTCAGGTACTCCATCACCATGAAGGGCAGCCCGCCCTCCAGCTCGCCGACGTCGATGACGCGCGCGACGTGCTCGTTGCGGAGCTTGTAGGCGAGCTGCGCCTCGCGGAGGAACCGGCCCTTCACCTCGCGGGTGGCGCGGCCTGTCAAGAACTTGATCGCCACCCGCTGCTGGAGCTGGATGTGCTGGGCGGCGACGACGATGCCCATGGCCCCCTGGCCGAGGACACGCTCCACGCGGTACTTGCCGGCGAGCACGTCGCCTTCGGCGACCGGGACGTTGGTGTCGGCGAGCGGGGCGCTCAAGGGACCACGAGCATACCTGATCCCCGCGCGGTCACCAACGAACTACCGAGATCGCCGCGCGGCGCGCCCCCCAGCGGCTCTCCGGCTGGTGACAAACGGGATCGTTCCAGCCGCCCACCACGCGAGGCCCGAAGCACCCACCACACGCAAGGCATCGTTGGCGGAGCGCGTGGGGTGGGGACCCCGACGGCTCCGCCGGCGGGGCGGGGAGGAACGCGCGCCTCCCCGTGATGGGAGAAGAAGTGGAAAGGGGTGTCTGAAAAACACCCCTTTCTACGCCGATTGCGGCTCGCCCTGCGCCCGGCATAGGATGCGCAGCATGACGGCAAAGCTCGCCTGGCTCACTGCGGTGCCCCTCGGACTCGTCGCGACCCTTGGTGCTTCGTCGGCCCTCGCTCAGGACGCGAACGGTAAGACCGAAGTTCAGAACAACATCGCGCTCGACCAGTTCGATCCGTCGCCGGCCGGCGATCAGTTCTTCGGTTTGCCCTCGCCCTTCGCGCACGGCCGCGTCGACCCGCGGGCGTACGTCGCGGTGGACTACGCGGACCAGCCCCTCCGCATCCAGGGCTCCGGCACCAACAACGCCATCGTCGGCTCGCAGATGTTCCTGCACGTCGCCGCCTCGCTCGCGCTCTTCGACCGCGGCCTCCTCTCCGTGTCGCTGCCCATCGCCGTCATGCAGAGCGGCGACTCGCTCACGGTCGGCACCTCCACCGTGGCCGCGCCCAACTCCGCGTCGCTCGGCGATCTGCGCATCGGCGCGCGCGTCCGCATCGTCGGCGAGGACGAGAGCGTCGCGCAGTTCGGCGTCGGCGCGTACGTCTACGCGCCCACCGGCGCGCTCGACGGCAACGGCTCGTACACCGGCGACGGCTCGACGCGCGTGGCGCCGCAGCTCCTCTTCGGCGGGCGCTACCGCTACTCGCCGGCGCTCTCCTTCGTCTACACGGCGATGGGCGGCCTCTCGATCCGCAGCTCCAAGAACCCGACGTCCGTCGTCTACGGCGCCGGCGTCGCGGCCCTCCTCGCCAAGGACACGCTCCAGGTCGGCCCCGAGTTCTACGCCTCGACCCCGATCATGCCGGGCGCCTTCACCCTCGTGGAGGGCGAGAAGATCTCCCTCAACGAGGACACCAACGCGGAGCTCCTCCTCGGCGCGCGCTGGCGCTTCTACGAGGGCCTCACGATCGGCGCGGCCGGCGGCCCCGGCCTCTCCAAGGCCATCGGCACGCCCGCGTTCCGCTTCACCGGGATGATCGCGTGGGCCCCCGTGGCGAAGTCGAGCGCCGTGCTCGACGAGAACACGGACGACTCCGACAAGGACGGCATCACCGACGCGACGGACGCTTGCCCCTACGCCGCCGGCGCCGCGAACCCCAACGCGAAGAAGCACGGCTGCCCGGTGCTCGACGACGACGACGACGGCATCCCCAACGACGAGGACCTCTGCCCGAACGACTACTCGAAGCCGAGCGAGGCCTCCGAGCGCAAGGGCTGCCCCGCGCCGCCGCCTCCCCCCGACACCGACGCCGACACGATCCCCGACACGAAGGACGCGTGCCCCAAGGAGGCCGGCCCGATCAGCCAGGACCCCGCGAAGAACGGCTGCCCGCCGCCGCCCAACCCCGACGTCGACGCGGACGGCGTGCTCGACGTCGAGGACGCGTGCCCCGGCGAGAAGGGCGTCAAGTCCGCCGACGCCAAGGCGAACGGCTGCAAGACGCTCGTGCGCACCGGCGACAAGCAGATCGCGCTGCTCCAGTCGATCGAGTTCCGCGTCGCCAAGAAGGACCTCCCCCCGATCGACGACAAGAGCGAGCCGGTGCTCGCGCAGATCAAGGAGGTCCTCGCGGAGCGCTCCGACATCGCGAAGATCGAGATCGGCGCGTACACCGACAACGACGGCAAGGAGGCCTTCAACGTGAAGACGAGCCAGGCCCGCGCCGACGCGGTGAAGAAGTGGCTCGTCGATCACGGCGTCGCCGAGTCGCGCCTCGTCGCGAAGGGCTACGGCCCCGCCAAGCCGATCGCCGACAACAAGACGAAGGAAGGCCGCGCCAAGAACAAGCGCGTCGAGCTCGTCATCCTCGAGAAGAAGTAGACCACCGAAGCGCAGCGGAGCCTGCGGAGCTGCCCGCGTGGGGTGGGGACCCCGACGGCTCCGCCGGCAGGGGGCGCGTGCCTCCCCGTGATGGGCCAGCTCAAGGGGGCGCGCTCGCCCTCACGCCGAGCACAGGAGCGCCGCGCCGCGTCTCCGCAGCCCCCCCGCGCTCCGCCCTTCACTGGTTCCGCTTGATCACGTGGAACCCGAACTCCGTCTCCACCACGTCGCTGATCTCGCCGACCTTGAGCTTGAACGCCGCGTCCGAGAACGGCTTCACCATCGCGTCGCGCTTGAACTTGCCGAGGCTCCCCAGCCGCTCGGCGGCGCCCGGCTCGTCGGAGTACGCCTTCACGAGCGCGGTGAAATCGTCCCCCTTCTTCGCCTTCGTGAGCGCCTCCTCCGCGCGCTTCTTCGCGTCGGCCTTCGAGCGCGTGATCGTCTTCGCGGCGCTCTTCGCGCCCTTGTACGCGACGAGCAGGTGCTGCGCGGCGACGGTGTCCGGCGCCTCCTCCGTCGCGGCGGGCGGCGGCTGCATCGGCTGATCCGCCATCGCCGAAGCCGACAGCGGCGCGAGCCCGGACGGCGCCGTCGCGCGCGCCGTCGCGCTCTCCGCGGCGGCTGTCGTCGTCGTGCCCGACGCCGCAGGCGGCGACGGATCGCAGCCCGCGGCGGCGAGCGTGGACGAGGAGGCGAGGAGGATCAGGAGCGGGGCGCGTCGCATCCGCGGACGGTGCCGAAAGTGCGGCGCCCCGGCAAGCCCCGCGGCGGGAGCGCGCCGAGAGAGGACGATCGACACGGGTGTCAAGCGATTCGTGAGCCGCCGGCGGCCCCCGCGCGCACCTTCCCTCCGGCGCAAACGGCGCGCCCGCCGCCGGCCAGGTCGAGGCGGCTCCTCCGGGTCGTCCCTCGCGCGTGCGAGGGTGGAATCCCGTTCACGAAGCGGCCTTTTCGATAGGGCATATCAGCCACGCTGAAATCCACGTTCGAACGATTCCGTCCATCGTGTAGACTTGCAGTTGATGAAACAGGCGACCATCGCGCACCTATTTCAAACTGACACGCAAGTCTTGCTTTACCTCCTCATCGGCGCTCTGCGAGCATCCTTCGCATGCGCTCCACCAGCCTATGGAAGGCCCTCCTCCTTGGGTCCGCTGTCGTCGTCCCGGTGTCCATCACCGCCGGGTGCGACGGCGGCTCCAGCGATGAGTGCCAGTCCGCACGTACTTACTTCGAACAAAATGTCTGGGGCACGTTCATGGGCACCAAGTGCGCCAAGTGCCATACCCCGGACGGTGTCGCGGTGGTCGAGGGGAAGGCGAAGTTCGTCCTCCAACCCTCCAGCTACCCCGGCTTTCTCGACGCAAACTTGAAGATGATCGAAGACATCGCGCGCGTCGATGTCGACGGTAAGCCGATCATCCTCGTCAAGCCCACCGGCGGCAACAACCACGGTGGCGGACAAGTGATCGGGAGCGACAGCGAAGAGCTGAAGTCGCTCCAGACGCTGATCGACAAGATCAAGAACCCGCCGAGCTGCGGCGATGCACAGGCCCAGTCGATCGAGGCCGTGGTCTTGATGTCTCCTGCGGACACCTTCCGCAAGGCGGCCATCAACCTGGCAGGTCGTCTCCCCACCGCCGACGAGGAGAAGAAGGTCACGAGCGACGAGACGCTCGCGGCCGCCCTCGACGGGCTGATGAAGGAGGACGTCTTCCTCGAGCGCATGCGGGAGATGTGGAACGACTCGCTCCTCACGGACAGGTGGGACCGTTACGGAGACGGCCTCTATCTGATCAACGACGAGGACTTCCCCAAGATCCAGGAGATCAAGGACGCGGACGGCTACGACGCGCAGCGCCGGGCCATCTCGCGCGCGATCGCCCGCGAGCCGCTGAACCTCGTGGCCTACGTCGTCCAGCAGAACAAGCCGTTCACCGAGATCCTCACGGCGCCCTACGTGGTGGCCAATCCGTTCAACGCGCAAGTCTACGGGGCCACCGGCTTCAAGGACCCGAACAACGAGAACGAGTTCCAGGAGGTCAAGCTCACGACCTACGACGGCACGCAGGTCCCGCACGCGGGCATGCTCACCACGCCGGCCTTCCTCAACCGCTGGCCCACGACCCCGACGAACCGCAGCCGCGGCCGCGCCCGTCAGGTCTTCAAGAGCTTCCTCGCGTTCAACGTGCTCAAGATCTCGGAGCGCCCCATCGACGCCTCGAAGATCACCGCCGTCGACAACCCGACGATGAACTCGCAGTACTGCAACGTCTGCCACATCCCCATCGACCCGGTGGCGGGCTCGTTCCGCGGCTGGAGCGAGAACGGCGACTACACCAAGTTCTACAAGGACGCGGACTGGCACAACGACATGCTCCAGGCCGGCTTCGGCACCGCGGAGCTCCCGCCGGACAAGTACAACTCGGGCCTCGCCTGGCTCGCTTCGCAGATCGTGGCGGATCCGCGGTTCGCGATCTCGGTCGTCCACACCGTGTATACGGGCGTGACCGGCCACGATCCTCTCCCGTACCCCACGGACACCGAGGCGGCCGACTTCGACGATCAGCTCGCCGCGTGGGACGCGCAGGACGCCTTCTTCCGCAGCGCCGTCGACACGCTGGTCAGCAAGAAGTGGAACGTCAAGGAGGTCGTCAAGACCATGGTGCTGAGCCCGTACTTCCGCGCGGAGAGCTCGGCCAACCCCAAGCCCGCGCAGCTCGTCGACATCGGCACGGGCCACCTCCTCCCGCCGGAGGCGCTGAATCGCAAGATCCACGCTGTCACCGGCGTCTACTGGGGCTACTTCGACGGCGACGGCACCCGCCGGGACATGCTCGCGAAGGAGACCTACCAGAACTACTTCATCTTCTACGGAGGCATGGACTCCGACAGCGTGGTGTCCCACATCAAGCAGCCGAACGGCACGGTCGCCGCGGTCGCCACCCGCATGGCGAACGAGATGGCCTGCTCGCTCACCGCGTGGGACTTCACCAAGGCCGTAGGCAAGCGGCGCTTCTTCCCGCTCGTCGAGCGCGCCGTCGTGCCCGAGTCCACGGGCAACGAGGTGCCTGCGTCCGTGGAGGCGATCAAGCAGAACATCGCTTATCTCCACCACCTCATCCTGGGCGAGAACCTCAAGCCGGACGCGGCCGAGGTCGATCGCACCTACAAGATCTTCCTCGAGACATGGCGCGAGCTGGACAAGGCTCAATCGAGCGATCTCGCCTGGTGGTGCCGCGGCCGCTGGGACCCGAGCACGGGCCTCGATCTGCCGGAAGACCAGATGATCAACGACGACCCGGAGCACACCATCCGGGCCTGGATGGCCGTCATGGCGTACCTCATGATGGACTACAAGTTCATGTATGAGTGACAGGGCGAACGAGAACCAGGACGCGAGGAAGCAACCATGAATCGAAGAGATGTTGTCAAGCTTCTCAGCCTCGCAGGGCTCGCTGCCATCTGCCCTGCCGGCATCCGGAGCGTTTCCGCGGGTGAGCCCAAGTACAAGGGCCCCTACTGGATCATGCTCAACGCGGGGGGCGGCTGGGATCCGACCCTCCTCTGCGATCCGAAGGGCGGAAAGCTCTCGGATCCTGCGGACCCCAACTCGTGGACGGACGACTCCGTCAACCACTTCGCCAAGGGGCTCGACGTCGGCCCGTTCAAGGTCGCCCCGGTCAACTTCGAGGACGACTTCGGCGGGACCGTCTACGAGCTCTACTCGAGCCAGCGGTTCTTCGAGGATCACGGCAAGCGCGTCGTGGTGCTGAACGGCGTCGACACGACGACGAACAACCACGAGGTCGGCTCCCGCATCACGTGGAGCGGCCGCTCCCTCGACGGACAGCCGGCGCTCGCCGCGCTCGCCGCCGCGGCCGGCTCCAAGGACAAGGACCTTCCGCTCGCGTTCATGTCGTGGGGCGGATACGACAACACGGCCGGCGTCGTGCCGCTCGCTCGCTCCCAGTCGGACATCCGGGTGGTGCAGCGCGTGGCGTACACCAACGTCATCAACGTCGAGAACCTGGGCAACCAGAACGACCCGGCGACCAACTTCTTCACGAACGAGACGGCGGCCCGCATCCAGGCCGCGCAGACGGAGCGCCTCAAGGCCATGCAAAAGGTCCAGACGCTCCCCAACCTCAAGACGCAGATGGGCTCTCTGCTCCTGGCTCGCCAGGGCAGCGGCTCGCTCAGCGCCCTGGCGGACGAGCTCGTCAACGTCGATCCGGTCACCGTGCCGACGGCGTTCCCCGACGAGTTCGGCGCCCTCGACGACAACGCGTTCGGCGGCGATTTCCGCGGCCTGCTCTCGCAGGCGCAGCTCGCCCTCCACGCGTTCCACGCCGGCGTCGGCGTCGCCGCCAACCTCTCGATCGGCGGCTTCGACACGCACTCCGGCCACGACAACAACCACCCTCGCCAGCTGATGAAGCTGCTGAAGACGTTCGACTACATCTTCGCGCTCGCGAAGCAGCTCGGCATCGACAACAACCTGTACGTGGTCATCGGCTCCGACTTCGGCCGGACACCGTACTACAACGACGGCAACGGCAAGGATCACTGGAACGTGACCTCCATGGTCGTCACCGGCCCCGGGATCGCGGGCAACCGCGTCATCGGCGCCAGCGACGCCGGGCAGAAGCCGATGCGCGTGAGCAAGAAGGACCCCTCCAAGGTGGTCGACGACGCCGACACGTCCGGCTCGCGCATCGAGCCCGGCCACGTCCACCAGGAGCTCCGCCGCGTCTCCGGGCTCTCCGGCAGCGAGCTCGACAAGACGTACGGGATCCCGCTCGATCCCCTGCCGCTCTTTTCCTGACGCACGCGTCAGGAAAAGCTCTTCTCTCGATGGGGCCGCAAGCGGCCCCAAACCCCGGCGCACCAGGGTGCGCCTCGGCGCTTCGCGCCGGCGTCCCATCTCCCATCGACGGCGCTGCTCGACTCCCAGCATGGGAGACGGGCAGCGCCACACCCTGCCCGTTTCGCCCCATCGGGACTGCCCTGTTCCGGCGGCGGGGCAAAGTTTCAATGTCGCTTCTATTGACGTGGAATTTAGTCCGCGAGGGCTCTCGACCGGCGTCGTGAGACGTGCCAACAGGACCGGCGCCTTCCCTTCGCGGAGAACACTGGAATGAAGCGAACCCTCCGGATCCTGTCGTCGCTCTCTCTCTCGCTCCTCGGCGCGTCGATCGCGCACGCGAGGGACCTCCCCAACTACGATGCTTCGTCGGGCCTGCGCGCCCCGGCCCGCGTCGCGCCCGCCCTCCGCGCCTCGGCGGCGCTGCGGAAATCGCTCGTCGCCTCGACGGATCCGCGCACGGGGGCGCCCACGTTCGTGTGGGGGAGCCGCGGCTCCGCGGCCCCGCTCTCGGTGGGGATGACGGCAGAGGAGGCCGCGCGCGCGCACCTCGCGGCCCACGCAGATCTCTACGGCGTCTCGCCGGAGGCGCTCGACGCCGCCCGCGTCGCGCACGTCCACGACACAGGCCGCGGCGGCATCCTCGTCACGCTCCGCCAGCAGGTCGCCGGGGTGGCGCTCCTCCGCAAGGACGTCAAGGTGCTCCTCCGCCGGGACCTCTCGCTCGTCGCGATCAGCGGCAGCCCGAGCCCGCTCGCGCTCCCGGCCCCCAAGTCGAAGGGTGTATTCAAGCTTCCGTATTCAGGCGCCGTCGCCCGCGCCCTCTCGGACCTCTACGCCATGAGCGTCCCCTCCGCGGCCCTCGCCGCGAGCTCCGACGGCGACAAGGGTGACTACCGCCGCTTCGATCTCGTGAGCCCCGGGAGCGGCCTCGGGGCCGTCCGGTTCGACCGCCCCGCGCGCGCGAAGAGGGTCTATTACTCCCTCCCGGACAGGCTCGTCCCCGCGTACTACGTCGAGGTCTTCGCCACGGAGAAGGGCGCCTCTCCGGACGTGTACGGCTACGTCGTCGCCGCGGACGACGGGCGCGTCCTCTCCCGGCAGAACCTCACCGCCGAGGCCGCCTTCAAATACCGTGTCTGGGCCGACGACGGCGGCGATCACAGGCCCTTTGACGGCCCCGTGGCGGACTTCACGCCTCACCCGACGGGCGTCCCCGACGGGAGCGCCCCGGCCTTCGTCGCGCCGACCCTCGTGACCATGGACGGCTTCGACAAGAACGCCGATCCGTGGCTCCCGGACGGCGCCACCGAGTCCAGGGGCAACAACGTCGACGCCTACACCGATCACGACGACTCCAACAGCCCCACGGGCGGCGACGTCCGCGCGACGGTGACGGCGCCCGGCGAGTTCGACCGCACGTACGACACGTCGAAGGCGCCCGTCGACTCCACGGATCAGGAGATGGCCGCCGTCACGCAGCTCTTTTACACGATCAACTGGCTGCACGACTACTGGTACGACTCCGGCTTCGACGAGGCGGCCGGCAACGCGCAGGCCGACAACTACGGCCGCGGCGGCCTCTCCGGGGATCGCCTGCTCGCCGAGGCCCAGGACGCCTACGACAGCGGCGCCAAGGACAACGCCAACATGGCCACTCCCGATGACGGGGAGTCGCCGCGCATGCAGATGTACGTCTGGACTGGCAACGAGGAGCGCTCCCTCTCGACGGCGCCCCTCCCCGGGAGCCCCGAGACAGGCGTCGCCGAGTTCGGCCCGCCGTCCTTCGACACCACGGGCACCGTCGTGCTCGCGGACGACGGCGTGGCCGTCAACTCCAACGCTTGCGAGGCCATCACCAACGACGTCAGCGGCAAGATCGCCCTCGTCGACCGCGGGAGCTGCACCTTCCACGAGAAGGCCCTGAACGCGCAGAACGCGGGCGCGATTGGCATGATCCTGGCCAACAACCAGGCCGGCTCTCCGCCCTACATGCCGGCGTCCAACTTCCCGGAGGTCACCATCCCCGTCCTCGGCATCAGCAAGGCCGACGGCGCCACGCTCAAGACGGCGCTCGAGGCGGGGCCTGTCTCCGCGACGCTCCACCGCAAGGCCGGCGTCCTCGTGGACGGCACGATCGACAACCTCATCGTCTCGCACGAGTGGGGCCACTACATCCACCACCGCCTCGTCAACTGCCAGCTCAACCAGTGCGGCGGCGAGAGCGAGGGATGGGGCGATTTCGTGGCGCTCACGACGCAGATCCGCGCGACGGACGACCTCGACGGCGCCTTCTCGGACTCGACGTATGCCGCCAGCGCGACGCCCAACTTCGCCTATTTCGGCGTGCGCCGGTACCCGTACTCCGTCGACATGACAAGGAACCCGCTGACGTTCACGCACATCCAGCAGAGCGCGCAGCTCCCCGTGGACGTGCCCGTCGCGGACGTCTTCCCGGACAACTCCGAGTCTCACAACACGGGGGAAGTCTGGTCCAGCATGCTGTTCGAGGGCTTCGTCGCGATCCTCAAGCAGTCCAAGGACGCCGCCCCCAAGTACTCCTTCGACGAGGGCCGCCGCCGGATGGTCGACTACGTGGTCGCGGGCATGAAGCTCGCCCCGCAGGAGCCGACGTTCACCGAGCAGCGCGACGCGATCATCGCCGCTGCCTACGCGGCCGATCCGGCGGACGCGCTCCTCATCGCGGAGGGCTTCGCCAAGCGCGGGGCCGGCTCCTGCGCCGTGTCGCCGCCGAACGACTCGATCGACAACGAGGGAGTCGTCGAGAGCTACGTCGTGGCGCCGGCCGTCTCCGTCACGAGCGTCACGCTCGACGACAGCACCTCTTCCTGCGACAAGGACGGTGAGCTCGACGCGGGCGAGGTCGGCAAAGTGACTGTCGTGATCGCGAACAGGGGCTATCTGCCGGCCCCCGGCACCAAGCTGTCCGTCACCTCCTCCACGCCAGGCGTCGTGTTCCCGAACGGCGCCTCCGCGAGCTTCGACAAGCTCGACGGCTTCACCGACGAGACTGTCTCTTTCGACGTCCAGATCAGCCCCTCGCAGACCATGCCGGCGATCATCGATCTGACGGTGACGGCCGAGAACCCGGCCGCCTGCAACCCGACGGTGGTGACCAAGAGCGCGCCGCGCGTCAACTTCGACAACGCCCCGGAGTCCTCGTCCACGGACGACCTGGAGAGCAACGTCCAGGTGTGGTCTCCGGAGGGCAAGGACAGCGAGTCGATCTGGTCCTACGACGCCGACGAGAAGGGCAATCACGTCTGGCACGGGATCGACTACTCCACCCTCTCGGACACCGCGCTCGTGTCCCCGCCGCTCGACGTCGCGGCCGCGGGCAACCTCGTCCTTTCGTTCCGACACCGCCACTCGTTCGAGGCCAGCGAGGACCCGAGCAACCCCGGCTCCATCGAGGACTGGGACGGCGGCGTGATCGAGATCAGCGCGGACGGCGGCTCCACCTGGGAGGACGTCTCCAAGTACGGAGATCCCGGCTACACCGGGACGATTGGCAATCAGGCGAACAACCCCCTCTCCGATCAGCCGGCCTTCACGGCCCAGAACGCGAGCTGGCCGGCCATGGACGCCGTGAAGGTGGATCTCGGCGGCTCGTTCGCCGGCAAGACGGTGCAGATCCGCTTCCGGATCGGCTCCGACGAGGCCGCGAGCGAGCACGGGTGGGAGCTCGACGACATCGGCTTCGAGGGCCTCGCCGGCAAGCCGTTCCCGAGCATCGTGCCCGACGCGCAGGCCTGTCTGGACCACGCCCCCGTCGCCAACGCGGGCGCCGATCAGACGGTCCAGTCGGGCGCCGCCGTGACGCTGGACGGCGGAAAGAGCGCCGATCCGGACGGAGATGCCCTGTCGTTCACGTGGTCGCAGCTCGACGGCGCGGCCTCCGGACTGACCCCCAATGGCGCGAAGGCGACGTTCAAGGCCCCGGCCGTCGACAAGCCCACCGAGCTCACCTTCTCGCTCCAGGTGACGGCGAACGCGCTCTCATCGACGGACACGGTGAAGGTCCTCGTCCAGCCCGCCCCCGGCGGAAAAGACGATCTCGCGATCGCCGGAGGCGGCTGCGGCTGCGCCGTCCCCGGTGAAGAGAAGTCCCCGACGGCCCCGCTCGGCGCCCTCGGCGCCCTGGCGATTGGCCTCCTGGCCTACCGCCGCCGCTCCTCGAAGCGCTGAGTCCCCCGGGGGGGCAGCGCGCGGGGAGAAGGGCTGTTCAGGGCGTCGCGAGGAGGGGGAGGACCTGGGAGAAGACGATGATCACGATGCCCATCAGCGAGGCGCCGGCCATGATCCCGCTGGCGCCGGCCAGGGTGTACTTCTCCGCAAAGTCCTTGTTTCGACGCTCGATGTACCAGGCGATGAGCGAGCCGAGGAACATCGAGATGCAGTCGAACCCGCTCACCACGAAGCCGAGGCCGAGGCCGGCCGCGGAGGGGACGTAGGCGCGGTATTTCTTGGGGAGGTACGTTTCGAGGAGCGTCAGAATGACCGCCACGATCGCCGCGATGAGGACCGCGATGGGGGCGTAAGGCGGGAGGCTCTCCTTGCGGACCTCGAACTTCAGCGGGCCCTTCAGCTCCGTGGCGGGCTCGGCGCGCGTATCGACGAAGCCGCGGTCGACGACGAGCTTGTTGCCGACGAGGCCCTTGACGCTCCACCAGAGGTCGTGTCCACCGACCTCGGTCTTGAGGTAATCGCCCTTCTTGGCGCCCGCGGGGACGGCCGCGAGCTCGATGGCGTTGAGCTTCTTGGGGCCGGCGACCTTCGCGCTGGCGCGGCCGGTGACCTCGAGGGTGGTGGGGCCGACGCGCTTGGCGCCGCCGGGGCAGGGGGCCTCGGGGTCGATGCCCTCGGGCATCTCGACAGGCTGGTTCTTGTCGTCGATGCAGGCCGCGGGATCGAGCGCGCCGGGGAACGGGACGGGCGTCTCGAAGACGATCGCCTTGTCGACGACGGCCGCGACGACGTACTTGCCGACGTTGGGGCCGCCCGTGATCGCGACCTCGTCGCCGGCCTTGGTGCCGACGGGGACGAGGCCCACCTGGACGGCGGGGACCTTGGCGGGCGTGCCGTCGGCGGTGCCGCGCATCTCGGCGTGGACGCCGCCCGCGAGGAGCTCGGCCACGGCCTGCCACGTCTTGGCGGCCGGCGCGGGGAACTCGGGGCTGCCGAGGCGCTCCGGCGTCGCGAGGATCGCGTAGGCCGGAATACAGAAGATGGCACCGGCCACGATGCCGAAGAACTGCGACAGGAACTGCGAGCGGGGCTTGGATCCGAGGACGTAGCCGCCCTTCATGTCGGTGAGGAGATCGGCGGAGTGCATCGCCGCGCCGGCCGTGATCGACGCGGTCATCAGGTTCGTCTGGATGTTGCCGGCCGCGAGGCCGCCGTACATGAACTGCGTGATCTTGCCGAGCGCGCCGATCGGGGTGATCGACGTCTCGCCCGTCGCGCGGCACGCGACGATCGACAGGAGCACCGAGAGGATCGCGGCGAGGAAGCCCATCCACATCGGGATGTCGAAGAAGACCTTCGCGAGGATCACGACGAACGCGACGGTGACGACGGTGCCGCGGAGGAACCACTTCGCGGGGACCTCGACCTCGGCCATCGTCTTGGGGCGATCCTCGGCGCCGGGGGCGGCTTCGCCCTCGGTCTTGGCGGCGACGGCGGTGCCGCGCGCGAGCTTGCCGAGGCCCGCGAGCGCGGCGACGGCGGTGCGCCACTTGAGCCCGAAGGCGAGCAGGCCGTTGACGACGATGATCGTGACGCCGGGCCACACGATCCACGTGCGCACCGTGCCGAAGGTCGGGCCGCCCGCGGCGAGGCCGTGCGTGTGGAGCCACGTGCCGAGGACGCCCCAGCCGACGATCGCGCCCATCACGAGGCCGAGGCTGATGCGCACGCCCATCATCGCGCCGGCGCCGATCATCAGGATGTCGGACTGGAGGCCGAGCGTGAGGCCGAGCCACTTGGCGTTCCAGTCGAACTTCTTGCCCCAACGCTCCGGATCGCCGAAGTTTTCCGGGATGAGCGTGCTGGCCATCTTGGGCCCGTGCACGAAGCCCGTGACGCCGGCGAGGAGCTTGATGACGCCGGCGACGCTGGCGCCGTAGAGGAGCGCGAGGGCCTTCTTGCGGGCCTCGCCGGGCGCGGCGTGCAGCGAGCGGATGGTCTCGGCGTACGCGAGGCCCTCGGGGAAGGGGAGGCGATCGACGTCGATCATCTGCCGGCGCATCGGCACGGCGAGCATGACGCCGAGGAACGACACGGCGAGGATCCAGAGCGCGAGCTTCCACCAGACGATGACGATGCCCGTCGCCATGAAGAGCGCGGGGATCGCGCTCGTGAGGCCCGCGCCCGTGAAGTAGCCCGCGGCGGAGGCGGCGCTCGCCATCGTGTTGTTCTCGAGCGAGGTGAAATCGCGCTTGAACGGGCCGACGGGGGCGACGCGGCGGAGGCCGGAGAAGATGCCGAACGCGAGCACCGCGGCGGTGACGGTGACGGCGAGGCCCCAGCCGGTCTTGAGGCCGACGTAGAGGTTCGACAGGCTCATCACGCCGCCGAGGAGCATGCCCGTGACG
>WBZX01001370.1_pt1 | contig 18526 bp, 18 predicted proteins | sample 5204211 | NCBI WGS metagenome assembly WBZX01 (sample SAMN12344362, study PRJNA552823) | activated sludge metagenome | biome: Activated sludge suspended growth; feature: Nitrification reactor; material: Wastewater; isolation source: activated sludge from nitrification reactor of wastewater... | reverse complement strand
GCGGCCGCTGGCCGCGCGTTGGCCCGAGGGCGTGCTGTACCTCGGCTCGTTCTCCAAGGTGCTGGCGCCGGGGCTGCGCCTGGGCTACGTGGTGGCGCCGCCGTCGCTGTACCCGAAGCTGCTGCAAGCCAAGCAGGCGGCCGACCTGCACACGTCGATCCTGAACCAGCGCATCGTGCACGAGGTGCTGCGCACCGGGATGCTCGACGAGCACGTGCCCGCCATCCGGGCGCGCTACCAGTTGCAGCGCGACGCGATGCAGGCCGCGCTGGAGCGCCACATGACCGGCCTGGCCACCTGGGCCCGGCCCACCGGCGGCATGTTCTTCTGGCTCGAGCTGCGCGAGGGCATCGACGCGATGGCGCTGCTGCCGCGCGCGGTGGAAGCCGGCATGGCCTACGTGCCGGGCGCCGCCTTCTATGCGCAGGCCGCGCGCGCCAACACGCTGCGGCTGTCGTTCGTGACCGCATCGCCGGCGCAGATCGCGCAGGGCGTCGAGATGCTGGCGCGCGTGCTGGGGGCGGCATCGTGAGTGCCGTGCAGCCGCGCGCGCGGCGGTTCGCGCAGGTGGACGTGTTCACCGACCGGCCGACGAAGGGCAATTCGCTGGCGGTGGTGATCGACGGCGACGGCGTGGACGACGACGCGATGGCCGCGTTCGCGCGCTGGACCAACCTGTCGGAAACCACCTTCCTGCTGCCGCCGACCGATCCTCAGGCCGACTACCGGGTGCGCATCTTCACGCCCACGGTGGAGCTGCCGTTCGCGGGGCATCCCACGCTGGGCAGCTGCCACGCCTGGCTGGCCGCCGGCGGCCGGTCGCGCGAGGCCGGCGTGGTGGTGCAGCAGTGCGGCGTGGGCCTGGTGCGCATCCGGCGCGAGGGCACCGGCACGGGCCAGCGACTGGCGTTCGCCGCGCCCCCGCGCCGCCGCAGCGGGCCGCTCGAGCCCGACATGCTCGCGCGCGTGGTGCGCTTCCTCGGCGTCGACGCGTCCGACGTCGTGGCGCACCAGCACTGCGACAACGGCCCCGGCTGGAAGGCCGTCATGCTGAAGTCCGCCGCCCAGGTGCTGGCCTTGCGCCCCCGACTGGGCAGCGAGGCCGACCTGGAAGTCGGCGTGGTCGCGCCGCACGACGCGGGCAAGGTGGGCGTGGTGGGTGCGCAGCCGGCCAGCCACGACGCCGACTTCGAGGTGCGCGCGTTCTTCCCTGCGCCCGGCGGCACCCTGGCCGAGGACCCGGTCACCGGCAGCCTGAACGCCGCGCTGGCGCAGTGGCTGATCGAGACCGGCCGCGCGCCCGCGCGCTACGTGGCTGCGCAGGGCACGGCACTCGGCCGGGCGGGACGCGTGTTCGTCGAGCACGACGGCCGCGACGCCTGGATCGGCGGGCATGTCGCGCCCTGCATCGACGGCACGCTGTCGTTGTGACGGCATCCGGCCCGGCGATGAGCGCTGATCTCGCGATCGACCACCTGGTGGTGGCTGCGGCCGACCTCGAGGCGGGCGCGCGCTGGTGCGAGGCCGTGCTGGGCGTGACGCCCGGCGCGGGGGGCCGCCATGCCGCGATGAGCACGCACAACCGCCTGCTGCACGTGGGCAGCGCCGCGCTGCCCGACGTGTACCTGGAGATCATCGCGGTGGACCCGCAGGCGCCGCCGCCGGGCCGCGTGCGCTGGTTCGGCCTGGACGCGCTGGACCTTTCGGGCGGGCCGCGCCTGGTGCACTGGGCGATGCGCACGTCCGCGCTCGACGCCACCCTGGCCGAATGGAGCGCGCTCGGCGTCGACACCGGTCGCGTGCTCGACCTGTGGCGCGACACGCCGGCCGGCCGACTGGCGTGGCGGCTGACGGTGCGCGACGACGGCCGGCTCGTGGCCGGCGGCGCCTGGCCGACGCCGATCGAGTGGGCCAGCGAGCACCCGGCACGCCGGATGCCGGCCAGCCCGGTCGTGCTGCGGTCGCTGACGCTGCGCGGCGTGCCGGCCGGGGCCGTGCGCGCCCAGGGCGTGACGATCGCCGATGATGACGGCCCGGCGCTGCAGGCGGTGTTCGACACGCCGCGCGGCCCGGCCACCCTGTGCAGCGCATGACGAGGACCCGATGACCGAAGAACTGTTCCGCGAGGACGCCACGCTCGACCACTGCGAGGCGCGCGTGCTGGCGCACGGCGAGGGGGGCGTGGTGCTGGACCGCACCGTGTTCTATCCGCTGGGCGGCGGCCAGGCCGGCGACACCGGCGTGCTTCGCGACGCGCTGGGCGGCGAAGTGGCGGTGGTCGACACGCGCAAGAGCAAGGAGCATCCGGGGGCCGTGCTGCACGTGCTGGCGCCCGACGCCGTGCCGCCGGCCGTGGGCAGCATGGTGCACGCCCGCATCGACATGGCGCGCCGGCAGGCGCACCGGCGCTTCCACACCACCACGCACCTGCTGTGCGCGCTGGTGCCGCATCCGGTCGACGGCTGCTCCATCACCGCCGCCTATGCGCGGCTGGACTTCCACATGAACGAGCCGCTCGACAAGGACGCGCTCAACGCCGGCATCGCGCGCCTGGTGCAGGAGGCGCATCCGGTGCGCCACCGATGGATCAGCGAGGCCGAGCTGGACGCCAACCCCGGCCTGGTGCGCAGCATGAGCGTGCAGCCGCCACGCGGTCTGGGCCGCGTGCGCGTGCTCGAGATCGAGGGCGTGGACCTGCAGCCCTGCGGCGGCACCCATGTCGGCAACACCCGCGAGGTGGGCGACGTGGTGGTGACGAAGATCGAGAAGAAGAGCGCGATGACGCGGCGCGTGGTGCTGGGCTTCGCGGGCGCGGGCTGATCGCGGCGGCGCGGCGCATGAAAAAGGCCCGCCGAGGCGGGCCTGTCATGCCGTCAATGAAGCATTACTGCGGCTTCTGGTAGGCGTCGTGGCAGGCCTTGCAGCTCTGTCCGACAGCGCCTGCAGCTGCCTTGATCTGGTCGAGGTTGCCGGTCTTGCCCGCGGCGGCGAGCTTGTTCACGTCGTCCTGGCTCTTGGCCACGGCAGCCGCCCACTTGTCCTTCTCGGCCCAGATCTCGGGCTTGGCGCGGGTGTTGCCCTTGTCGCTGCCCTCGATGAAGGCCGAGAACTGGACGCGCGAGTTCAGCAGCGCGATGACTTCGATGTTTTCCTGGGCCACCTTGGCGTCGAACGGAACCTGCCCGTTGGCCATGGCGAAGACCCGGGCCAGGTGGTTGCCCTGGATCGACATGGCACCCTGCCGATACTTGATCGCCGCGTCGGCATTGCGGAACTGCGCTGCGGCGGGCATGGACACCGCGGCGGCTGCAAAGGCGAGGGCGGCAAGGGTCGGACGATTCATTCGCAAGGCTCCTTTGGGGGTGGATAGGGCGGCGGGATGCTATCCGCCTGCCGACGATTACGCGCTGGGACGCCGGGGAATTCCCGGTGTTCGGGTTATCCCCATCAATGAAGCGTCGGGCTGGAACCAAGGGCGACGATTGGCGCTATCGTTGCGCATCCCGATTCCCGCTGCCGACCGATGACGTCTCCCGAGCCGAACGACCCTTCCGCCCCGGTGGCTGAGTTGCGCGCGGTGCGCGTCTGGGACCTGCCCACGCGCCTGTTCCATTGGGTGCTGGCGCTGGCGGTCGTCGGCTCGGTCGTCACTGCCAAGATCGGCGGCAATGCCACGGCATGGCACTTCCGCCTGGGTTATCTGGTGCTGGGGCTGCTGCTGTTTCGCATCGTCTGGGGCGTGGTGGGTGGGCACTGGTCGCGTTTCGCCACGTTCGTGCGCGGGCCGGGCACGGTGCTGCGCTACCTGCGCGGGCAGGCGCGGCCGGACGAACACCTCGACGTGGGCCACAACCCGCTCGGCGCGGGGTCGGTGATCGCGCTGCTGACGATCTTGGCCGTGCAGGTGAGCACCGGCCTGATCGCCGACGACGAGATCGCCAGCGTCGGCCCGCTCAACCGTTTCGTCGACACGGCGACGGGACTGGCGGCCACGGCCTGGCACAAAACCGGCGGCCAGTGGATCATCGTCGGCCTGGTGGTCCTGCACATCGCGGCCATCGTCTTCTACAAGGTCAGGCACGACAAGGACCTGGTCGGGCCCATGCTGCGCGGCGACAAGCAGCTCGCCGAGGACGCGCCGGCCTCCGCCGACGACACCCGCGCGCGCGTCAAGGCCGTGGCGATCGCTGCGGTCGTCGCTGCCGCGGTGGCCGGCGTGGTGAAGCTGGGAGGCTGACCGGCCTTGGGCCCGCCCACCGAGATCGTCCTCGTCGCCGACGGTGACGGCAGCGCGCTGCAGGCGGCGCGCGAGCTGTTCCGCGAGTACGCGGCGCAGCTCGGCGTGGACCTGTGCTTCCAGAATTTCGACGCCGAGCTGGCCGCGCTGCCGGGCGAGTACGCGCCGCCACGCGGAGCCCTGTTGCTGGCGCTGGTGGACGGCGAGCCCGCGGGCTGCGGCGCGCTGCGGCCGCTGGACGACGTGGACTATCCCAACGCCTGCGAGATGAAGCGGCTGTACGTGCGCCCGGCGTTCCGGCGCTTCGGCATCGGCCGCGCGCTGACGCAGGCCCTGTTCGACCACGGCCTGCAGGCCGGCTATTCGAACCTGCTGCTCGACACCCTGGACGACATGGAAGCCGCCCGCGGCCTCTATGCCAGCCTGGGCTTCGAGGAGATCCCGCCGTACTACTTCAACCCGATCCCCGGCGCGCACTACCTGCGCGCCGCGCTCGGCTAGGCGGACCCCGGAAAGCAAGAAAGGGTGGCCGAAGCCACCCTTTCGATCGCGAGGCGCGCCGGCGTCAGGCCGCGTTGAGCCACATCGCGGTGTCGAACGCGCTGCTCATCAGCGGCATGTTCATGCCGAAGCTCGAATTCGCCGCAGCGGCGGCCGCCGCCTTGGAAGGCTTGGCCTTGCTGCCGGTGCCGGTCGATTCGCTGCTCGTGGGGGCCACTTCCGTCGCCCGCTCCCATGACCCGATTTCCTGGGAGCGGGCTACCGAAAAGAATAGAAGCATCTGAATGGCACCTTGCGCTCGGCCCAGAAGTCCGCCGCGTCGCGGAACACGTCGAGCAGCTGCTCGCGCGTCTCGCGGTCGAAGCGGGGGTTGTCCGGAAGCTGCTCCAGCACCACCACGAAGCCCGGCTGCTGTCCCGCACGGTGCACGAGGTCGGTCATGCAGTCGTACAGGGCATCGAGGTTCTTGCCGAAATGCGCAGGGAAGGTGAAGGCCTCGGCGATGCCCTCGAGCACCTCCTGCTTCGACTGCGCATTGGCCACGTTTGCGTACAGGAAGTGCTGCCCGGCCTGCTCGGCCGCGGTCATCAGGTCCGCGACGGTATAGGCGCGGATCGACTGCACGATGTTCGGACGGACGGTGTGCAAGTGCATGGTCACGCTCCTCCAAGGTTTAGTAAGAAAGACCAACGATTCATGGGAGACCCTCATTGAGCGCCCGGCACGATGCGCCGGAAGCTGGCGTAGTGGTCGGCCGTGTAGTAGCAGGCGTCCGGCGCCACCGGCTTGTCGCCGCCGCAAACGATGCGGCGGGCACCCCGGTCGCGCGAGCCCGGCGTGCGCACGGTGTATTCGCGGTAGTAGCCACGCCGCTCGCGCGGAAGCAGCCGCTCCCGGTTGCCGAACACGGAGCCGTCCTTGGCGTAGGGAAACGGCCCGCCGGAGCGGATCAGCTGCTCGGTCTGGCGCGCCTCGACGGGCAGGTCAGCCAGGGCCACGGTGCCCACCGTGCCAGTTCGGGCGGAAACGGCCCCGACCAGGACCACCGCTCCGATGAGGGCAAGCGCTGACTTTGTGGCGGCACTTGCAATGGACAGGCGGCGGGCGCAGGACACGGGATAACCCTTGAAAACCAATCCCGCATGGTACCGGAGCGGCCGGAATTTCTCAAGCCGCCTGCCCAGAAATGGGGCATGTGCCCTAGGCTATTTGTGTGCGCACACTTGCGTTGTATCTGCCTGAAAATCAGCGAGCCGCGTTGGCGTCAGCCACCGTCAGGGCAGTCATGTTGACGATGCGTCGCACGGTGGCCGACGGCGTCATCACATGCACCGGCATGGCCGCACCCAGCAGTACCGGCCCGATCGCGATGCCGCCGCCCGCGGCTGTCTTGAGCAGGTTGTACGAGATGTTGGCGGCGTCGATGTTGGGCAGCACCAGCAGGTTGGCATCGCCGGCCAGCGTGGTGTTGGGCATGAGCGTCGCGCGTGCCTCGCCGTCGAGCGCGACGTCCCCGTGCATCTCGCCGTCCACCTCGAGCCAGGGCGCCTGGGTGCGAAGCAAGGCCAGCGCGTTGCGCATCTTGACCGCACTGGGATGGTCCGACGATCCGAAGTTGGAATGCGACAGCAGCGCCGCCTTGGGCTCCACGCCGAAGCGGCGCATCTCCTCGGCGGCCATCACGGTGATCTCGGCCAGTTCCTCGGCGGTGGGGTCGGCGTTGACATGCGTGTCCACCAGGAACACCTGCCGACCCGGCAGCATCAGGCCGTTCATGCAGGCATAGACCTGCACGTCCTGCTGCGTGCTCGGGCTGCCGCCGGGGCGCTTGCCGATCACCTGGTCGATGTAGTGCAGATGGGCGTGCGTCGTGCCCCAGGTGCCGCACAGCATGCCGTCGACCTCGCCCTTCTTGAGCAGCATCGCGCCGATCAGCGTGAGGCGGCGCCGCATCTCGATCTTGGCGATCGGCGCGGTGACGCCGCGACGCTCGGTCATGCGGTGATAGGTCTGCCAGAAATCGCGGTAGCGATGGTCGTTCTCGACGTTGACCACGTCGTAGTCGGCCCCTTCCTTCAGGCGCAGGCCGAAGCGCTCGATGCGCTGCGCGATGACGGCCGGGCGGCCGATCAGCGTCGGCCGCGCGATGCTTTCGTCCACGACCACCTGGGCCGCACGCAGGATGCGCTCCTCCTCGCCCTCGGCGAAGGCCACGCGCTTGTTCTTCGCGCGCTTGGCCATCGTGAAAATCGGCTTCATCGTGTTGCCCGACGCGTACACGAAGCCCTGCAGCTTCTCGCGGTAGGCGTCGAAGTCGGTCACCGGGCGCATCGCGACGCCGGACTCGGCAGCCGCCTGCGCCACCGCCGGCGCGATCTTGATCATCAGCCGAGGGTCGAAGGGCTTGGGAATGAGGTACTCGGGGCCGAACGACAGGTTGGCACCTGCATAGGCCGCCGCCACCACCTCGCTCTGCTCCGCGCGTGCCAGCTCGGCGATCGCATGCACCGCGGCGATCTCCATCGCGTCGGTGATCGTGGTGGCCCCCGAATCGAGTGCGCCGCGGAAGATGTACGGGAAGCACAGGACGTTGTTGACCTGGTTCGGATAGTCCGTGCGGCCGGTGGCCATGATCGCGTCGTCGCGCACGGACTGCACTTCCTCGGGAAGGATCTCCGGCACCGGGTTGGCCAGCGCGAAGATGATCGGCCGCGCGGCCATCGCCTTGACCATCGCGGGCTTGAGCACGCCAGCCGCCGACAGGCCGAGGAACACGTCGGCGCCCTCGATCACCTCGGCCAGCGTGCGCGCCTTGGTGGGCTGGGCGAACTCGGCCTTGTCGGGGTCCATCAGCTCGGTGCGGCCCTGGTACACCACGCCCGCCAGGTCGGTGACCCAGATGTTCTCTCGCGGCACGCCGATCTTGACCAGCAGGCCCAGGCAGGCCAGGGCTGCGGCGCCGGCGCCGGAAGTCACCAGCTTGATCTTCTTGAGGTCCTTGCCGGCCACCGCCAGGCCGTTGATCAGCGCGGCGCCGACGACGATCGCCGTGCCGTGCTGGTCGTCGTGGAAGACGGGGATCTTCATCCGCTCGCGCAGCTTGCGCTCGACGTAGAAGCAGTCCGGCGCCTTGATGTCCTCCAGGTTGATGCCGCCGAAGGTGGGCTCCAGCGCCGCGATCACGTCCACCAGCTTCTCGACGTTGCGCTCGTTGACCTCGATGTCGAACACGTCGATGCCGGCGAACTTCTTGAACAGGACGCCCTTGCCCTCCATCACGGGCTTGGCGGCCAGGGGGCCGATGTCGCCCAGCCCCAGCACCGCGGTGCCGTTGGTGACCACGGCCACGAGATTGCCGCGCGACGTGTAGCGGAACGCATTCGCCGGGTCGGCCACGATCTCCTCGCAGGCGGCCGCCACGCCGGGGGAATAGGCCAATGCCAGGTCGCGCTGGTTGGACAGCGGCTTGGTGGCCGCGATGGCGACCTTGCCCGGCGTCGGGAACTCGTGGTACTCGAGCGCGCTGCGGCGAAGTTCGGCGCGTTTTTCTTCGTAGCTGGACATGGCATCAGGGCAGTTCGTGGGACTGGCGATGGTACGAGCGAACCCCGCCCGGCGGTAGCGCGATTCATGCGAGAAACCGCGTATCGGGTTTGCGTCCGGCGTGGGCAATACTGACCCGCGATGCCTCAGGCCGAACCCGCCGCCCCCGCCCCGACCGCCGCACCCGATGCGGCCCGCGGGGCGGCCGCCGACCGACGTCGTTGGCGCCGGGTGCTGCTGTGGGGGCTGCTGATCGGCCTGCTGGCGGTGGCTCAGGCGCTGCTGGTGGCTCTCGTGCTGGTGTACGAGGACACGCGGGCCCAGGACCGCACCGACCGCGTTGCGGCGGCTTCGGCGGCCGAGCTGCGGCAGCACCTGCTGCGCAGCCTGCAGACCCTGCAGATCCTGGTCTGGAGCGAGCGCAGCCCCCAGCAGTGGCGCGCCGCGTCGGCGGATCTGCTCGGTGCACGGCCGGAGCTGGTTCGCGTGGAATTGCGCGATGCGGGTTTCGCCATCCTGGACGCCGTGCAGGCGCCTCACCTGCAGACACTGTTCAGCGTCATTCCACGCCCATCGCAGAGCCTGGAGGCCCAGGCCGCCTGCGACGACGCCCGGCGCGCCGGCTCGCCCGCCTACTCGCGCAGCTACTTCGCGCCGCTGATGGGCGGCGGCGGCCTGGAGCTGATGGACCTGTGCGTGGTGCTGGACGGCGATCAGGGCGGCGTGCTGGTGGCCACGTTCTCCCTGGTCGAGCTGCTGGAGTCCGCGCTGGTGACCGACCCCGAGCGGGCCCACGAGCTGTCGCTGGTCGAGGGCGACGGTGCCCGCCTCGCACGTGCCGGCACGGCGCGCGGCGCCGGCGTCTATCGCGCCGAGCGGGTGGTGGATCTGCCCGGCGTGAAGCTGCAGCTGCGCGCCGACAGCCGGGAAGGGCGACCGCACCTGATTCCCAACCTGAGCGTGGCGCTGGTGGTGGGCCTGTCGATGGCCCTGATGGCCTTGGTGCTTCTGCTGGCGCGCGACGTCCGCCGCCGCGCCGCCGCGGAGGAGCGCCTGGCCGAGGCCCTCGCGTTTCGCAAGGCCATGGAAGACTCGCTGGTCACCGGCCTGCGCGCGCGCGACCTGCAAGGCCGCATCACCTACGTCAATCCGTCGTTCTGCCGCATGGTCGGCTTCGACGCAGACGAGCTGCTCAGCGCGGCGGTGCCGCCGTATTGGCCGCCGGACCGGGTGGACGAGTACGGCGCGCGACAGGCGCAGCGGCTGCGCGGCGACGGCACCGACGCGCGCATCGGCTACGAGACGGTGTTCATGCACAAGAGCGGCGAGCGCATCCCGGTGGTCATCTACGAAGCGCCGCTGGTGGACAGCAGTGGCCGCCAGACCGGCTGGATGAGCGCCGCGCTGGACCTGACCGAGCAGCGCCGCATCGAGGAGCTGTCGCGCCAGCAGCAGGACCGCCTGCAGGCCACGGCACGCCTGGCCACCGTGGGCGAGATGGCGTCGCTGCTCAGCCACGAACTGAACCAGCCGCTGGCGGCCATCGCCAGCTATGCCAGCGGTTCGCTCAACCTGCTGGAAGACGGCAGCCCGCCCGATCCGGCCGACCGCGAGATGCTGCGCCAGGCGATGACTCGCATCGCCGAGCAGGCCGACCGGGCCGGCCGCACCATCAAGAGCGTGCATGACTTCGTGCGCCGGCGCGAGCAGGCGCGCGAGGCGGTGTCCACCGCCGTGCTGGTGGACGCCGTGATGCCGCTGGTGCGCCTGCAGGCACGCAAGAGCGGCACGCGCATCGAGGTCGAGCAACCCGCTCCGGCGCCCCGAGTGATGGCCGACCGCACGATGGTCGAGCAGGTGCTGCTCAACCTCACGCGCAACGGCATCCAGGCGATGGAAGGCGCCGACACGGCGCTCGAGCGCCGCGTGCTGCACATCCGCGTGCGACCGGTCAACGCCGACTGGGTCGAGTTCACCGTCGCCGACGCCGGTCCGGGCATCACGCCCGACGTGGCGCAGCGTCTGTTCACGCCCTTCTTCACCACCCGCAGCGAAGGCATGGGCCTGGGCCTGTCGTTGTGCCGCACCGTGGTGGAGCAGCACGGCGGGGCGCTGGACTTCGACACCGGAGCCGGCGGCACCCGTTTTCGCTTCACGCTGCGCACCGCGCGCTGAGCCAGCCCGCTGCCGCGCGATACTCCCGGACATGCATACGCCGCTCGGGCTGCCGATGGTCTACATCGTCGACGACGAGGACGTGCTGCGCGACGCGTTGGCCTGGCTGCTGCGCACGCGGCGCCTGCTGTCAGAGGCGTTTCCCAGCGCCGAGGCGTTCGAGGCGATGCTCGATGCACGCCCGCCGGGCCCCTGGCCCACGGCGCCGTCGTGCCTGCTGCTGGACGTGCGCATGCCCGGCATGAGCGGTCTGGCCCTGTTCGAGCGCCTGATCGAGCGCGGACTGGTCGACAGCCTGCCGGTGATCTTCCTCACCGGGCATGGTGACGTGCCCACGGCGGTATCCGCGGTCAAGCGCGGCGCCTTCGACTTCGTCGAGAAGCCGTTTTCGGACAACGCGCTGGTGGACCGCATCGTGCAGGCGCTCGAAGTCAGCCGCGGTCGTCTGGAAGGACAGCGCGAGCGCGACAAGGTTGCACATGCTCTGGCCGAGCTGACCGAGCGTGAGCTCGAAGTGATGCGCCTGGTGATCGACGGCAAGCCCAACAAGCTGGTGGCCGACGCGCTGGGCATCAGCGTGCGCACGGTGGAAGTGCACCGCGCCCGCGTGTTCGACAAGATGAAGGTGCGCTCCGCGGTGGAGCTGGCCAACCTGCTGCGCGCTCAGGACGCCGGCGCCGGGTAGCGCACGTCCACCACCTCGATGCGCTGCGGCCCGAGCGGGGTCACCAGCGTCACCTCGTCGCCCACGCGCGCCTTCAGCAGCGCCCGCGCCACCGGCGACACCCAGCTCACCTCGCCGGCGAGGTTGTCGGCCTCGTCGATGCCCTTGATCGTGACGGTGCGCTCGACCCCGGACTCGTCGGCATAGGTGACGGTGGCGCCGAAGAACACCTGGTCCCGGCCGTGGTGCAGCGCCGGATCGGCCACCTCGGCGATGTCCAGCCGCTTGGTCAGGAAGCGGATGCGCCGGTCGATCTCGCGCAGGCGCTTCTTGCCGTACAGGTAGTCGCCGTTCTCGGAGCGGTCGCCGTTCTTGGCGGCCCAGGACACGGTCTCCACCACCTTGGGCCGTTCCACGTCGAGCAGGCCGATCAGTTCGGCGCGCAGTCGTGCGTAGCCGGCCGGGGTGATGTAGTTGCGCGCGCCCGGCGGCAGCGGGGGCAGGGCCGACGCGCCGTCGTCGTCGTCCTGCTCGCCGTCGGGTTCCCGGGTGAAGGCCTTGTTCACGCTGACGTCGCAAAGGACAACGGGCTACGTGCTTTCACACGTAACCCGTTGATTCAGATGGTGCGGCTGGCAGGATTCGAACCCACGACCCCTTGGTTCGTAGCCAAGTACTCTATCCAACTGAGCTACAGCCGCGAAGGGGCGAGAGTATAGCAGGCGCTAAAGTCCCGCCATGACGGACCTCTCCCAAGATGCCCTGGACTGGGCCCGGCGCCTGGTGCAGTTCAACACGGTCAGCCGCGAATCCAACCTGCCGCTGATCGAGTGCATCGCTGACCACCTGCGCACGCTCGGCGTGCCGGTGCGCCTGACTCACGACGAAGGCCGGCGCAAGGCCAACCTGTTCGCCACGATCGGCCCGGGCAAGCCCGACGGCGTGATCCTGTCCGGGCACACGGACACAGTGCCTTGGGACGGTCAGGCCTGGACGCGCGACCCGCTGGGCGCCGACGTGGACGACGGTCGCCTGTATGGCCGCGGCAGCGCCGACATGAAGGCCTTCATCGGCCTGGCCGTGGCACAGGCGGCCCGCTACCTGCAGGCCGATGCGCCCTTCGCCATCCACTATGCGTTCTCGTACGACGAGGAGACCGGCTGCTTCGGCGTGCCGCACCTCATCGCCGACCTGCGCGATGCGGGCATCGCGCCGCGGCTTTGCCTGGTGGGCGAGCCCACGGGCATGGTGCCGGCCATCGCGCACAAGGGGGTCTTCCGATGGCGCTGCTGCGTCAAGGGCAAGCCTGCGCACTCGTCGCTGACGCCGAGCTCGGTCAATGCGATCGAGGCCGGCGCGCGCCTGGTGGCCCGCATAGCCGACATGGGCGAGCGCTGGCGCAGCCACGGCCCCTGCTACGACGGTTTCGACGTGCCCTTCAGCACGTCCAGTGTCGGCATGATGAACGGCGGGATCGCCGACAACGTCGTTCCCGAGGACTGCGTCTTCCACTACGAGTTCCGCAATCTGCCCGGGCACGACGCCGATGCGATGCAGGGTGCGGTGCTGCAGGCCGCGGCCGATCTCGAAGGGCCGATGCGCGCAGTGGACGCCGGCACCGGTTTTCGTTTCGAGACGATCTGCGCCGTGCCCGACTTCCTGGCGCGCGCCGATGAGCCCGCCCTGGCGCTGGCGCAGCGGCTGGCGGGCACCACCGACACCACGCTGGTGGCGTTCGGCACCGAGGCTGGCCTGTTCCACCGGGCGGGCATCTCCACCGTGGTCTGCGGCCCGGGATTCATCGCGCAGGCGCACCAGCCCGACGAGTTCGTCAGCCTGGAGCAGCTGGCGCGCTGCGAGCGCTATCTGCATGGATTGGCCGGCCCGGGCGCCCGGCTGCCCAAGGGCGGCTGACTCAGCGTACCGCCATCGCGGCGCGTTCGCAGTCGAGCGCGCGCGGCTCGTCGCCCTCGGCGCGCGCCAGCTGGGCCAGCCGGCGCCAGGCTTCGCGTCGCGCGTCACCGGCCAGGGCAGGGGCCACGGCGGCACGCTCCAGCGGCGCACGCGCCTTGCCCCAGAGGCCGCGCTCGGCATAGGCACTGCCCACCACGGCCTGCACAGCGGGCTCCAGCGGAAGGGCCTGCTCGGCGCTTTGCAGACGCGGCAGCCAGTCCGGGCCGAGCCCGTCGAGGTTGCGTGCCAGGGCCAGGGCCACCGCGTCGCGTTCATCGCGCGGCATCTCGGCCAGGCGTTCCCAGCTCGGCTGCAGCCACTGCCGCGCCAGCGCATGGGCGCCGAACCCGGCGGCGCGGCGGGCGGCGCGCGCGGCCACCAGCGGGTCCAGGTGGTCCATCGAATCGAGTTGCTGCCAGGCGCGCTGCAGCTGGTCGGTGTCGCGCGCGCCGTCGAGCGCCTCCACGGCCAGCGACCGCAGCAGGCCCTGGGCGGCCACCGGCGAGAACGCCTGGTGCTTGGCCAGCATGCGCGCAGTGCGAAGCGCCTCGGCCGGATCGCCGGCCAGGCGCTGGGCCTGAAGCTTCAAGCGCAACGCCTGCGTGCGGCGCGCCACGCCGGGCGGCAGCGCGGCCAGCAAGGCCAGCGCCCTGGTCGCATCGCGGTCGTCCAGGGCCCATTCGGCGGCCAGCAGGGCCAGCGCGTCCTCGGAACCCCGGGCCCCGCTGCGCGGCTTGCGTTGAAGCTTTTCCAGGCGTGCCACCTGGCGGTCACGCTGCGGACGGTCCTGCAGCCGATGCAGGCTGGCACCTGCCAGCAGGTACGCCAGCGCTCGCGTCGAGGCCTCCTCGGGCCCCTCCGTGGCGGCGTCGAGGATGGAGATGGTTCGCGTGGCGGCCTTGTGCGCGCGCCCGTAGCGCGCGCCGAAGTACTCCAGCAGCGCCTCGCGCAGCGCGGCCTGTGCCGCACGCTCCCTGCGGTGGGTGCGCCAAAGGCGCGCGCGCTCCGGCAGGGTCAGCAGCGACTGCACGCCGCGCATCAGCACCACCAGCGCCAGGCAGGTCCCGACGAGGCCCAGCACGAACAGGTTGAGCGACAGGTCCGTGCGCCAGCCGTTCCAGTACAGGCTGACAAGGCCATCGTTGCGGCCGAACGTGGTGGCTGCCACCACGGCAGCGATGGCCACCAGCACGAGCCAGATCACGGAGCGCATCGGTGACGGCCCCTCAGCGGCCGGCGGCCGCAGCCGCCAGTGCCGACAGCGACTCGTCCGGCCGTGGCAGGGCGGCCTGGCGCGCCTGCGTGCCGACCTGACGCAACGCGTCCGACACGGCGGCAACGCGCTTCGAGCTGCGGTCGAAGTAGCGGTCGATCGAGCCCTGCGCCTCGCGCAGGTCCGCCTGGGCGATCTCGAACTGGCGCGCGAACAGCGCCAGGCGCGCATTGAGCAGGCGCAGCTTGAGGTTCTCGCGCACGAAGAACTGCTGATCCGGCGCGATCAGCGCACTGTCGGCGGAGTCCACGCGCGTGACCCGCACCAGGGCCCGCACCTCGTTGCCGACCTGTTCGGCGACGCCCCGCCACCAGGCCGCCAGCCGGGCGCGCCAATCGACTGGCGAGGCGGCGGTTCCGGAGCCCGCGGCTGCAGTCGACGCTGCGCCCGCCGTTGCCGCCGCAGACGCTGCTGCAGCAGCGTGCACCGGCGCACTTCCAGGGGTGGCGCCGGCGACGCTGCGGCCCGAGCCACGCGCGGGACCGGCCGGCGCCGCCACCGACAGCAGGGGCAGGTCGTCCACCTGGCGCACCGCCTCGTCGATGCGGGCGGTCAGCGTGGACACGTCCACCAGGCCGAGCGCGCGCGTGCGCTCGAGATCGCGCTGCACGGCGCGGCGAACGCGTTCCAGTCGTGGCTGGTTGTAGCGCGCCAGCCGCTCCTCGGCCTGGCGCAGGGTGGCCAGCAGGGGCTCCGCGCTGCCGGTGATGGCGCTTTGCTGCATCGCCACGCGGATCGCGGCCTCCACGTCGGCGACGACGTTCTCGTCGCGCGAGCGCGCCACCGACTGCAGCAGTTCCTCCACCTGCGACCGCTGCATCGCCGCCTCGGCCACACGGGCTTCCAGCAGCGCCGACTTGGCAGCCGCGTCGCGCGCCTGGTCCTGGGCGGTGCGCGCCAGCGCGCGCGCCTCGGCGGCGTCGCGCTGGCTGGCGTCCTGGCGCTGCACCAGTTCGCGTTCGAGCGACTTGATGCGGCGTTGCGAATCCCAGGCAATGGCCAGCGCCAGCGCGGCCAAAGCCGCGGCCAGCACGGCGACCCACGCCGACAGGCGGCGCGTTGCAGGTGCGGAAGATGAGGCAGGAGCCGAGGCTGCCGCCGCGGCAGCGTCGACGGGGGGCGCGTTCACGATGGCTGCGATTCTACGGAGCCGGGGGTTCCAGGCTGCGTAACGCGGCCAGCACCGCCTCGATCGTGGGGGGGGCCTCGGCGACCCGGCCGAATCCGGCGTCGCGGGCGCGCGCAGCGATGCGTTCGTGCGAGGCCAGCGCGCGGGCATGCGCCCACGCCGCCTCGGGCAGAAGGCGGCCCAGGTGGCCGACCGCCTCGCCGCTGCTGAGCAGCCACACATGCCGCTGCGGCGCTGCCACCGCGGCGTCGGCCACGGCGCGCTCGTTCGCCGACCAGGCCGGCAGGCCGCGCCGGTAGGCCTGCACGAAGTCGACATCGGCACCAGCCTCGCGCAGCGACTGCGCGAACTCGTCGCGTCCGCCATCGCCGCGCACGATCAGCACCGAACGGCCGGCCCAGTTTTCGGAGCGCAGTTGCGCCCACAGGCTGGCCGAGTCATAGGGCGGCCCGGAAGGCGCCACGCAGGCCGACGCGGGCACGCCCGCGCGGTGCAGCGATTCCAGCGTGCCCGGTCCGGTGGCCCCTGCGCGCAGGTCGTCCGGCCAGGGCAGCCCGCGGGGGCGCGCGCCGAGGAAGCCTTCGACGGCATTGGGGCTGACGAACATCACCAGGGCGCGGCCCGGAAGGCTCTGCCAGGCCGAGTGCAGCGCCGCGCGTTCGGCGTCGGTGTCCACGGGGCCGATGGCCAGCAGCGGCAACGCCTTGGCATCGACGCCAGCCTGGCGCAGGCGCTCCACCCATGCACCAGCCTGGGCCGCGGGCCGCGTGACCAGCACCGTGGGCCCCACCGTGGTGCCTCAGGCGCCGGCGGCCAGGTAATCGGCGGCGCCCTGACGACGCAGCAGGTCGACCGCAGCGGCGCCCAGCGCTTCCGCGGACGCCGCGTCAGCCACGGCGCCCTGCACGCGAGCCTGCAGCAGGCTGCGCGTGGGCGCCTTGGCGTCGCCCAGCGCGGCGTCGAGTCGCAGCGTGGCACCGTCCCAGGTGGCGTGCGCGGCCAGCGGCACCGAGCAGCTGCCGCCCAGCCCGCGGGACACCGCCCGTTCGGCGTGCACCGCCAGCCAGGCGGGACGGTCCACCAGGGTGCCCAAGGCTTCGCGCAGGGCCGTGTCGGAGGCGCGCACCTCGATGCCCAGCGCGCCCTGGCCGGCAGCCGGCAGCATCTGGGCGGCGTCGAAGCGGGCGCGGATGCGCTCGGCCAGGCCCAGGCGCATCAGCCCGGCGGCGGCCAGCACGATCGCGTCGTACTCGCCGTCGTCGAGCTTGCGCAGGCGGGTGTCGAGGTTGCCGCGCAGGGGCTCGATGCGCAGGTCCGGCCGGCGCGCCGCGATCTGCACCACGCGGCGCAGGCTCGACGTGCCGACGCAGGCGCCCTGCGGCAGGGCGTCGAGCGAGGCGTAGCGCGGCGACACGAAGGCGTCGCGCGGGTCCTCGCGCTCGAGCACGGCGGCCAGCGCGAAGCCTTCGGGCAGGTCCATCGGCACGTCCTTGAGCGAGTGCACGGCGAGGTCGGCGCGGCCTTCCTCGAGCGCCACCTCGAGCTCCTTGACGAACAGCCCCTTGCCGCCGACCTTGGACAGCGCGCGGTCGAGGATCTGGTCACCGCGGGTGGTCATGCCCAGCAGTTCCACCTCGATGCCGAACCGGTCGGCCAGAAGGGCTTGCACATGTCTTGCTTGCCAAAGCGCCAGGCGGCTTTCGCGCGTGGCAATGGTCAGGCGTCGACCGCTCAGGAGGGTGTCACGGGGCGAGCTCATGGGGCCATTATCTGGCGCCCGGGATCGCTTGGTAACATCGAATCACGTAACCCGATTACACCGCGCCGAAGCGCCCGACTGCCATGCCGCGATCGCCTGCCCGCCCTGCCTCCGGCACCTCACGGGCCGTCCGCGCCGACGCCGACGCTGCCGCCAAGAACCGGCCGCTGATGGAGGACATCCGCCTGCTCGGACGCATCCTCGGTGACGTGATCCGCGAGCAGGAGGGCGCAGAGGCGTTCGAGCTGATCGAGCGCGTGCGGCAGCTGTCGGTGGCCTACCGGCTCAAGCGCGACGCGTCCGCCGGCCGCGTGCTGGACCGCCTGCTCAAGAACCTGACCGGCGACCAGACCGTCAGCGTCATCCGCGCGTTCAGCTACTTCTCGCATCTGGCCAACATCGCCGAGGACCGCCACCACGTGCGCCGGCGCGAAGTGCACGAGCGCGAGGGCCACCTGCAGGAGGGCTCGCTGGCGATGGCGCTCGACCGCATGTTCGACGCCGGCATCCGTGCCGGGGAGATCGCGGCGACGCTGCAGCAGGCCCACATCAGCCCGGTGCTCACCGCGCACCCGACCGAGGTGCAGCGCAAGAGCATCCTCGACGCCGAGCGGGCGGTGGCCGAACTGGTGGGCGAGCGCGACCGCCTGGCCACCGAGCGCGGCCGCGCCGACAACGAGGCGATGCTGCGCGCGCGCGTGACGCAGCTGTGGCAGACGCGGATGCTGCGTCCGGTGAAGCTGACCGTGGCCGACGAGATCGAGAACGCGCTGTCCTACTACCAGGCCACGTTCCTGCGCGAGATCCCGCGCCTGTACCGCGATCTGGAGCGCGCGCTGCACGGCCACGAGGTGCCGTCGTTCCTGCGCATGGGCCACTGGATCGGTGGCGACCGCGACGGCAATCCGAACGTCGGCGCGCACACGCTGGAGCTGGCGCTGTCGCGCCAGGCCGAGGTGGCGCTGCGCCACTACCTCACCGAGGTGCATGCGCTGGGCGCGGAGCTGTCGATCTCGCAGACGCTGGCGCCGGTGAGCCCGGCCATGCTCGCGATGGCCGAGCGCAGCCCGGACCGCAATCCCCACCGCGAGGACGAGCCCTACCGTCGCGCGCTGATCGGCGTCTACGCCCGCCTGGCCGCCACGCTGCACGCGCTGACCGGCACCGAGGCGCTGCGCCACGCGGTGGCGCCGCAGAACCCGTATGCCACGGCCGACGAGTTCCTGGCCGACCTGCGCACGGTGGAAGCGTCGCTGCATCACCATCACGCCAGCTCGCTGATCGCGCCGCGC
>WBZX01001369.1_pt1 | contig 18536 bp, 19 predicted proteins | sample 5204211 | NCBI WGS metagenome assembly WBZX01 (sample SAMN12344362, study PRJNA552823) | activated sludge metagenome | biome: Activated sludge suspended growth; feature: Nitrification reactor; material: Wastewater; isolation source: activated sludge from nitrification reactor of wastewater... | reverse complement strand
GCGGCGGTGCGTCGGGAGGCTGGTGATGCGGATCGGACGTGTGCTTCGTCATCTGGTGTCGCCGTCGTGGGTGCTCGGCCGGACCTTCACGCCGGATGTGATGGCGGCCATCGACGCGGCGGTGAAGGCGTCCGAGGCGCGCCACCGCGGCGAGATCCGTTTCGCCGTCGAGGCCGGGCTGGACATCGCCGGGCTGCTGCGCGATGTGTCGGCCCGCGAGCGGGCGGTGGAGGTTTTCTCGCGCCTGCGGGTGTGGGACACCGAAGAGAACACCGGGGTGCTGATCTACGTGCAGTGGCTCGACCGCTGCGTCGAGATCGTGGCCGACCGCGGCATCGCCCGGCAGGTGCCGCAGGCCGAATGGGAGCGCGTGTGCCGGCAGATGGAGGCGGCGTTCCGGGCGGGACGCTATGTCGACGGCTCGGTGGAGGCGGTGCGCGCGGTGGGCGATCTGCTGGCCGGCCCGTTTCCGGCCGGGGCGGGCAATCCCAACGAACTGCCGGACCGGCCGGTGTTGCTCTGAGCGCGGGGCGACTCAGCTGCCGTTCTGCAATGCCGGCGTCTGGCCGATGCTGAAATACAGCGCGGCGCCGTTGCCGACCTCGCCTTCGGCCCACACCTCGCCGCCGTGACGGCGCACGATGCGGGCGACCGTTGCGAGGCCGATGCCGGTGCCGGGAAATTCGCGATCCGAGTGCAGGCGCTGGAAGGGGCGGAACAGGTTCTCGCGGTAGCGCATGTCGAAACCCGCGCCGTTGTCGCGGATCACGAAGGCATCGACGCCTTCGTGGCGGGTGGCCTCGAAGTGGATTTCGGGGTGGTCGACCCGCCCGGTGAACTTCCAGGCGTTGCCGAGCAGGTTTTCCAGCACCGTGCGCATCAGGCTCGGATCGCCCTCGACCTGTAGGTGCGGGGCGATGTCGATGCGCACTTCGCGGGCCGGCTCCTGCTGGCGCAGTTCTTCGCAAATGCCCTGGGCGAGCAGGCTGAGGTCGACCGGGCGGCGTTCGAGTTCCTTGCGGCTGACCCGCGACAAGGTCAGCAGGTCGTCGATCAACTGGCCCATGCGATGCACGGCGGCGCGCACGCGGCGCAGCAGTTCCTTCGCTTCGTCGTCGAGGCGGTCGCCGTAGTCGGAGCCGAGGATCGCGCTGTAGCCCTCGATGGCGCGCAGCGGCGCGCGCAGGTCGTGGGACACCGAATAGCTGAAGGATTCGAGTTCGTTGAGCGCGGCGCTGAGCTGCGAGGTGCGTTCGGCGACGCGGCGTTCAAGTTCGGTGTTGAGGCGCTTGATGGCCCGTTCGGCGAACTTGCGTTCGGTGAGGTCGGTGCCGACGCCGACGATGTGCGGCTTGCCTTCGAGGACGACGCGCCGGCCGATGAGCAGGAACGGCACCGGATCCTGGTTGCTGCGTCGCAGCATCACTTCGGCCGTGGTTTCGCCGGACACCAGCGCCGATTCGATACGGTGGCCCATCACCGGCTCCTGTTCCGGTATCACCAGGCTTTCGGCCTCGGCGTTCTGGAGCTGGCTGTCGGCGAGGCCGGTCAGTTCGCTGACGAAGCGGTTCCACAGCACCAGCCGGCCGCGCTGGTCGAACAGGAAGAACGGCGCCGGCAGGCTGTCGATGAGGCCGCGCGAGAAGTCGCGCTCGGCCTTGAGTTGCTCTTCGGCGAGTTTGCGGGCGGTGATGTCGCCGATCGAGCCGACGATGCGCACCGCGCGACCCTGCTGGTTGCGGTGGGCGAGGCCGCGGGCGAGCACCCAGTGGAACTTGCCATCCTTGTCGGCCACGCGGTATTCGGATTCGAAATGGTCGGTCTCGCCGCGCAGGTGGGCGACGACGTCGGCGCGGTAGTGGGCGCGGTCGTCGGGGTGGATGAGCTTCAGCCACTCGTCGCCGGTGGTGCGCAGGGTGTCGCTCTTGAGGCCCAGCAGCGACAGCAGGCGCGACGAGAGGTAGAGATGACGGGTGTTGGGGTCCCAGTCCCACAGGCCCTCGTTGGTGCCGCGCTGGGCGAGGACGTAGCGTTCCTTGGTGTCGCGCAGCTGCTCCTCGGCTTCGAGGAAGGCGGTGCGGTCCTCGACGATGCCGACGCCGCCGTACACCTGGCCGCTGGCGTCGCATTCGGGCGCGACGCGGATCGACAGGATGTGCACGTCGGTGGACAGCGGCGTGACGAAGGGACCGTCGTAGGCGCCGCGCTGTCCCGCCAGGGCCCGCTGCAGGACGGACAGGATGGATTCGTCGCCAAGGGAGTGCAGATCCATGCCCTGCAGGTCGGCGGGGGTGGAGCGCAGGATTTCGGCGAGACGGCCGTTGCAGTAGTTGATCGACAGATCGCTGCCGTAGTGGAAGATGCCGACCGGGGCGTTTTCGACGAGGGCCCGGTAGCGGGCCTGCTGGTCGGCAATGGCCTGGCGGGTGCGCAGTTCGTCGGACTGGTCGCGGATCACCAGCACGGCGCCCTGGGCGTCGTCGGCCGCATCGGCGGCGGCAAGCGGGGCGCTGTTGTGGATGACCGGATGATGGGCGCCGTGGCGGTCCACCAGCAGCGTGCCGGTGCCGGCCGCGTCGGTGACGGTGTGGAAGACGGTGGCGAGCGGGCGCCCGCGGGCTTCGTCCTCGGGCCAGCCGGTGAGGGCTTCGGCGGCCGGATTCATCAGCGTGATGTGGCCACCGGCGTCGGTGGTGATGACGGCTTCGCCGATGCTGTGCAGCACGCTCTGCAGTTCGTCGTGTGCGCGGCGTTCGGCCGCCCGGCGCCCTTCGCCGGCGGGCTGCACGGGGGCCGCGCTGCGGCGCGACAGGGCGATGTAGAGGAACAGGGTGGTGCCGGCGACGAGCGCCCAGGTGACGTAGGGCTGCATGGCGCCCGGCAGCCGCGTCCAGCCGGCGATCAGCGCGATGGCTGCCAGCGCATAGGCGACGGCGATCCGCGCCGGCCGCGTCTGGGCGCCGGACCGTCGCGGATCGGCGTCGGTCCGCTCGAGGACTGGAGGATGGCGTGTGCCGAGGTTCATCGGGCTGGCCTCGTCCGGGACGGGGCGATTGCGGTTTGAGCGGGTCTTTCCACTGTGCTGTTCTAAAATCGCTGCTTCAGGTTTCGAAACTTTTTCCAGTCATACCATGAGCCCTTTCAGTCCCGAGAAGGACGCCGAATTCATGCGGGCGGCCATCGAACTTGCCGAAGAGGCCGGCCGCTGCGGCGAGGTGCCGGTCGGCGCAGTCATCGTCGGACCCGACGGTCAGCTCGTCGGGCGCGGCTTCAATCAGCCGATCCGCCGCGCCGACCCGACCGCCCATGCCGAAGTGATGGCTCTGCGCGATGCGGCGCAGCGGCTGGCGAACTACCGCCTGCCCGGGTGCACGCTGTACGTCACCCTTGAACCCTGTGTCATGTGTGCCGGAGCAATTATGCATGCCCGTGTCAGTCGTGTGGTCTTCGGTGCAAAAGACCCCAAAACGGGCGTCGCGGGTAGCGTAATCGATCTTTTCGCGGAGACACGCCTAAACCATCACGCCGACGTCGAGGGAGGCGTACTCGCCGAAACCTGCGGCGGTCTGTTGTCCAGCTTTTTTGCCTCCCGGCGCAAGCGGGCGGCCGGAGTCATCCCATCGTGCTGATCCGTATCGACATTCCTACCCAGACCCTCGAACTCGTCGGCGACGACGGGGCCTGCATCCGTCGCTATCGGGTGTCCACCGCGAAGAACGGCCCGGGCGAACAGAGCGGCAGTCACCGCACGCCGCGCGGACGTCACGTGGTACGCGCCAAGATCGGCGCCGGTGCGCCGGTCGGCGCGGCCTTCCGCGGCCGGCGGCCGACCGGCGAGGTGTGGTCGCCCGGGCTGGCCGCGGCGACGCCGGAGCGGGACTGGATTTTGACCCGCATCCTGTGGCTGTCGGGTTGCGAGCCGGGTTTCAACCGCCTCGGCAGCGTCGATTCGATGCGCCGCTACATCTACATCCACGGCACGCCGGACACCGAACCGATGGGCGTGCCGCTGTCGATCGGCTGCGTGCGGATGCGCAACCGGGACGTGGCGGAGCTGTTCGATCTGGTGCCGGCCGGCACGGCGGTGGAGATTTCGGCATGAGCGCCGCGGCGCTGACGATCCGCCTCGGTGAGTGGGACGCGGTGGCGGCACAGGCCGCACCGATCCGTTTCCGGGTGTTCGTGGCCGAGCAGGGGGTGCCGGCGGATATCGAACTCGATGAATTCGACGCCGTGTGCTGCCATGCCCTTGCGCTGGCGGATGGCGAGGCGGTCGGCACCGGCCGCCTGCTGCCCGACGGCCACATCGGGCGCATGGCGGTGTTGCCGGAGTGGCGTGGCCGTGGCGTCGGCGCGGCGCTGCTCGAGGCGCTGATCGCCGAGGCCGGGCGACGTGGCATGCGCCGGCTGGCGCTCAGCGCGCAGACTCACGCGCTGGGTTTTTATGCCGGTTTCGGTTTCGAGCCGGAAGGGGAGGTTTATGAGGAGGCGGGCTTGCCGCATCAGGCGATGCGGCGGGTGATCTGATCCATGCGGTTTTTGCAATAAACGAATTCGTATTGTTGCTGATATTGCAACAATGGCCGAGGCCTCAGTCCGGCTGCGGAACCGGCGCCGGCGCCCGTTTCAGGTGGGCGTGGAACCATTCGGTGGCGAGGTCGGCCGCATCGTCGAGGGCGCCCGGTTCGCGGAAGTAGTCGTCGGTGCCGGGGACGCCGCGCCATTGTTTCGGGCTGCCGAGAAGATCGTAGGCCTGGCGCAGGTGGGCGAGGCCCTCGTCGCGGTCGCCGGCGATCACCAGCGTCGGGCACGACACCTGGCGCAGCGGGGTGATGCCGGCAAGGCCGGGGCGGCCGCCGCGGCAGACGAGGGCGGATACCAGTTCGGGTTCCTTGGCCAGCGCGCGCACCGCGGCGGCGCTGCCGGTGCCGCTGGCGACGAGGCCGACCGGAAGTTCGATCAGCGGCGGCTGATGACGCAGCCATTCGAACAGGATGGTGATGCGCTGGCCGAGCAGGGGCGCGTTGTAGCGGGTGTCGGGGTCGCGGTTTTCCTCGTAGCGCGTCAGCAGATCGAAGATCAGCGTGGCGAAGCCGGCTTCCTGCAGGCGGCGCGCGAAATGGGCCTCGCGGGAGCTGCCGTGCTTGCCGGCCGCGGTCTGGACGATCAGGATCAGTCCGGCGGCATCGGGCGAGTGGGCCTGTCTCGCTTCCAGCCAGACGGGGCCGGCGGCGATGCTGAGCTCGGTGTGGCGCAGTTTCATCATGATCGCGACGATGGCACGCCGGCCTGACGGGCGGCAAGGTAATGCGTCACCCCGTGGCGCGGATGTGCACGGGAACGCGGCGCGGCCCGAAGGCGCCGTGGAATTCGCCGAAGCGCCCGGCGATGGCGTGGCCGCAGGCCTGGCAGGCGCCGTGGGCGTCGAGCCGGTAGGCGAGGATGGCGTACCAGTCGCGTTCGATGACGCTCTGACCGCAGGACGGGCAGCGCGTCGCGCCGCCGTCGCGGTCGTGCACGTTGCCGGTGTAGACGTAGTGCAGGCCCGCCTCCAGCGCGATGCGGCGGGCGCGGGTCAGCGTGGCGGGCGGGGTCGGCGGGAGCTGGTCGAGCTTGTAGTCGGGGTGGAAGGCGGTGAAATGCAGCGGCACGTCGGGCCCGAGTTCGGCGGCAATCCATTTCGACAGGGCGGTGAGTTCGGCGTCGGAATCGTTGAGGCCGGGGATCAGCAGCGTGGTGATCTCGACCCACACCTGGCTTTCGTGGTGCAGCCAGACGAGGGTGTCGAGCACCGGCGCGAGGCGGGCGCCGCACTGGTGGACGTAGAAGTCGTCGGTGAAGGCTTTGAGGTCGACGTTGGCGGCGTCCATCACCGCGTAGAAGTCGCGCCGTGCGGCGGGGTGGATGTAGCCGGCGGTGACGGCGACGTTGGCGAGGCCGCGGGCGCGACAGGCGATGGCGGTGTCGATGGCGTATTCGGCGAAGATCACCGGATCGTTGTAGGTGTAGGCCACGCTGCGGCAGCCGCGCTCGGCGGCGACGCGGGCGATCTCGTCGGGGGCGGCGGCGTCCATCAGCCGGTCCATGTCGCGGCTCTTGGAGATGTCCCAGTTCTGGCAGAACTTGCAGGCCAGATTGCAGCCGGCGGTGCCGAAGGAGAACACGCTGGTGCCGGGGTAGAAGTGGTTGAGCGGCTTCTTCTCGATGGGGTCGATGCAGAAGCCAGAACTGCGGCCGTAGGTGGTGAGCACCATCTTCCCGCCGATCATCTGGCGTACGAAGCAGGCGCCGCGCTGGCCTTCGTGGAGGCGGCAGTCCCGCGGGCACAGGTCGCACTGGATGCGGCCGTCGTCGAGGGCATGCCAGTAGTTCGCGGGATGGGTGTCCATGGTCTTACTCCTTGTGTTCTCCTTCGTGCCACTTCCTGACCTGGTAGCGGGCGATCATCACGTTCGGGCTCCAGAAGTCGACCGGCAGGCGGGCTTTCTGCTTGAGCGCGGCGATGAACTGGTGGCGTTCCGGCAGTTGTTCCCAGACCTGCGGCAGGAAGGTGGCTTTCTGGCAGCCGTTGAAGAAGATCACGCCGTCGCGGCCGGGCACGAGTTGGGCGAGGGCGTCGGCCTCGTCGCGGAATTCGAGGAATTCGGGCTCGGTGAGCAGCGACACTTCGATGCGCACGCGGCCGAACTCGGCCGGCGACAGGGGCGGAAAGCGCGGGTCGCGCAGGGCGGCCGCCACGGCGTTGTCGTGTACGTCGAGCCCCAGCGCGCGGTGGGCGTTGAGGCTGCCGATGCAGCCGCGCAGCTCGCCGTCGATGGTCAGGGTGACGAAGCTGGCGCCGCGGGCGGCGAGGTCGGGGTGGTCGACGGCGGCCGGCGCCGGCAGGTCGAGCGCGTCGGCGATGGCCTTGCGGGCGTGGGTGAGCAGGGCGTGGCCGAGTGCGGCGTCAGTGGTGGGCATGCTGGCGATCTTCCGAGAAGGCGATGGAGGCGTAGCCGACGACGCGTGAGCGGTCGCCGGCGGTGTCGCCGGAGTTGCGCAGGTCGAGCAGATGGGGGGTCAGGCGGTGGCGCCGGGCGGCGAGCAGCAGGCCGTTGAGCGCGCCGGCGCCGCACGCCTGTTCGCCGTCGAGGGTGGCGTCGAGCTGGCCGATCTTGGCGATCGTGGCCTTGTCGCGCAACTGGGCCTCGCGGTAGGGATGGTAGTGGGAGAGGTCGGAGCTGATGACGATCAGCGTCTCGGGGCCGCCCCACAGGGCTTCGAGCAGCCCCGCGACGTGCTGCGGGTCGGCGTCGCCGACGGCGACCGGCAGAATCTCGAAGTGATCGAGCGTCGATTGCAGGAAGGGCAGCTGGACTTCGATGGCGTGCTCGGCGGCGTGCGGGCGGTCGTCGACGACGACGCCGGGCAGTTCGCGGGCGGCGAGCCAGGCGGCGCGGTCGACCGCTACCGCGCCGAGCGGGGTGATGAAGGACTGGGCAGCCGGGATGGCCATGCCGGCCACGCCGACCCGATGGGTCGGGCACAGGATCAGCACGCGGCGGACGATGTCGCGGCGCTGGATCAGTTCGGCGTAGGCGCAGGCGGCGACGGCGCCGGAGTAGATATAGCCGGCGTGGGGCGCGACGATGGCCTTCGGCGCGTGGATGATCTCGGCCGGCAGCGCGCTAGCCAGATAGCCGGATACCTGGGCGTGCAGGCTGTAGGGGTCGGCCGGATAGAACAGCCCGGCGACGGCCGGAAGACGTTGGGATGCGTGAGCCATGATTTTCTCGTGCCGTGATGTCGAAAGACGGGTCTTGATTCAATTATAGGGAGCTGTGCAGCAACCATGCGATGCCTGCACCCAGTCCGGCGCCGACGCCGAGCATGCCGCCGACGACCCGCCGGCCGAGGCTGCCGCCGCTGAGGGTGAAGGCCAGCGCGGATTTGAAGGCCAGATTGGCGAGCATCGCCAGCAGGATGGCGACGGCCGCCGGTTGGGCGTCGAGCTTGCCCAGATTGAGCAGGCGCAGCGTGGACAGGCTGATGGCGTCCACGTCGGTGAGGCCGGAGACGAAAGCCAGCAGGTAGAGGCCGCCGCGCCCGGCGATGTCCGACAGCCAGGCGGCGCTGAGCAGCACGCCGGCGTAGAACAGGCCGAAGCCGATGGCGGCGCGCAGCTCGGTCGGGTTGCGGGTTTCGGGCACCGGCAGCTCGCCCTGACCGGCGAGCTGGCGCCAGTCGAGGGCGATTACGATTGCGCCGATCAGCACCGCCAGCGCGCAGCCGGTCAGCAGCAGCGGCACCACGTCGCGCGACAGGGCCCAGGCGATGGCGACGATGCGCACGACCATGATCAGGTTGGCGAGCAGGATCACCAGTGTCGCGGTGGAGGCCAGCGCCGGGTTCTCGCGGGCGTGACGGGCGAAGACCATCGTCGTTGCGGTGCTCGACACCAGTCCGCCGAGCAGCCCCAGCAGCGGCGCCCCGTAGCGCGCCCCGATGAGGCGCAGGGCGGCGTAGCCGGCCAGGCTGACGCCGGAGATCAGTACGATCATCAGCCACACCTGATGCGGGTTGATCGCTTCGTAGGGGCCGAGGCCGCGGTCCGGCAAAATCGGCAGGACGATCAGCGACAGCACCGAGAACTGCAGGATCGAGCGCCAGTCCTGGGTGGTCAGGCGGGCGGCGACGCCGCGCAGTTCGGATTTGTAGTAGAGCAGCATCGTCGCGCCGACGGCGGCCATTACCGCCAGCCGGCCGTGCCCCAGCCACACCATCGCGCCGAGGCTGTAGCACACGAGAAGGGCGATCACCGAGGTGGTGCCGGGGTCGTCCGGGTCGGGCTGACGCATGTTGGCGGCGATGATCATCACCGCCACCAGCGCGAAGCCGGCGACGATGAAGGCCGGCGTGGCCATGAATTCAGCCAGCAACGCGGCCAGCGCGCCGAGCAGGCCGGTGAGGCCGAACGTGCGCACGCCGGCCTTGGCGGACGGGTGGCGCTCGCGTTCCAGCCCCATCAGCAGGCCGATGGCGGTGGCGAGGGCGAGCGCCTCGAGCTGACGCGGTTCGAACGGAAGCGAGAACAGCATGACGCGCCTTGGCGAGATCAATGTTCCATTGAGCGGCAGGACGGGGCAAAGCTTGAGTGCCGCCGCGGCCGTCGCCCCAAGTTTTGTTGATAGTAGAATTGCGCGATGCGAATTCCCACCAGCCCTTGTTTCGCCGTTGTGCCGGCTGCCGGAAGCGGCAGCCGGATGCGCAGCGAACACCCCAAACAATACCTCCCGCTGCTCGGTCAGCCCTTGATCCGCCACACTTTGGCGGCGCTTTGCAGTGCGCCCGCAATAGAGCGGGTTTATGTTGTCCTGTCGGTGGGCGATCAGGAGTGGGACAAGCACGACTGGACTCCGTTCGGCGCCAAGCTGGTGCCGCTGTTCTGCGGCGGCGCATCGCGGGCCGACAGCGTGCTGAACGGCCTGCGCGCCATCGCCGACGACACCGCCGAATCCGACTGGATTCTGGTCCACGATGCGGCCCGGCCGTGTCTGGCGCCGTGGCATATCGAAACCCTGGTGCGCGAGCTGATCCACGACGAGGTCGGCGGCATTCTCGCGGTGCCGGTGGCCGACACCCTGAAGCGCGAGGACAGCACCCACCGCATCGCCGGCACCGTGCCCCGCGACGGTCTGTGGCAGGCCCAGACGCCGCAGATGTTCCGCTATGTGATGCTCAAGCGCGCCCTCGAGAGCGCCCGCCATGTCACCGACGAGGCCAGCGCCATCGAGGCGATGGGCCTGCGCCCGCGTCTGGTGCGCGGCGACCCGACCAATCTGAAAGTCACCTATCCCCTCGACCTGCATCTGGCCGAGTGGATTCTTCAGCACCGCGAAGGCCAACAATGAGTGTTCCGTTCCGCATCGGGCAGGGCTTCGACGTCCACGCCCTGGTTCCCGGCCGTCCGCTGATCATCGGCGGCGTGACGATTCCGTTTGCCCGCGGCCTGCTCGGCCATTCCGACGCCGACGTGCTGCTGCACACCATCACCGACGCGATTCTCGGCGCGGCGGGGCTGGGCGACATCGGCCGCCATTTTCCCGACACCGATCCGCGCTTCGAAGGCGCCGATTCCCGCGTGCTGCTGCGCGAGGCGGCGGCGGCGGCACGGGCGGCGGGCTGGCAGACGGTGAATGTCGACGCGACGGTGATCGCCCGGGCGCCGAAAATCCTGCCCTTCGTGCCGGCGATGATCGTCAACATCGCCGCCGATCTGGGCGTCGCCGCGGCGGCGGTGAACGTCAAGGGCAAGACCACCGAGAAGCTCGGCTTCACCGGCCGCGGCGAGGGGATCGCCGCGCAGGCGGTGGCGCTGCTGGCGCGGGTCGATGGCTGAAGCGCGGCGCCGGGTCTTCGTGGCCCTGTGGCCCGACCCGGCAGCGGCCGACCGCCTCGACGAACTGTCAGCGGCGGCGCACACGGTGTGCGGCGGCCGCCGCATGCGACGCGACACCCTGCACCTGACGCTGGATTTCATCGGCGATGTGGCCGCCTCGCGCCTGCCCGACATCGGTGCGGCGCTGGCCGGGGTGCGCGGCGAGGCTTTCCGGCTGTGCGTCGATAGCATCGGCTACTGGAAGCACAACCGCATCGTGTGGGCCGGCTGCCGGGCCTGGCCGGCGGCGCTGGACGCGCTGGTCGGCGAGCTGCGCCACGCGCTGGCCGGCATCGGGCTGGCCTCGGGCCGTGAAGGGGCGGCGTTCTTCCCGCATGTCACGCTGCTGCGCAAGGGCCACGCCGCCGAGCGCCTGCCGCCGGTCGAACCGATCGACTGGCCGGTGACGGAGTGGGTGCTGGTGGAGTCGGACCTGACCGGCAGCGGGGCGGCCTACCGCCGGCTGGCGGCGTGGCCGTTGACGTAAAAAGGCCGGCTTGCGCCGGCCCAAGATGTTGCGATGCTCCCTTGTTCTTATTTTGTGCGGCGCCGCGCGGTACCGGCGGCGAGGCCGAGGCCGCCCAGCAGCAGGGCGAGGCCGGCGGGTTCGGGGACGGCCAGCGGCGGGTCGAGGGTGATGACGTCGTTGGCGCACAGCATCGTCCACTGCACATCGAAGGCTTCGGCGGGGTTCGCGCCCTGCCAGTAGCTGCCGAAGTCGGCGACCGGAATCTCCACCTCGTAGAACCAGTGCTTGCCGCCGAGCGTGCCCATGTTGACGAACGACGACGAGATGGCGAGGGCCGCGTCGCCGACGTCGGTGCCGCCGGTGACGCTGGTCACGTAGCTGGAGTGGGCCGGATCGTAGACCGCGGGGGCGCTCCACAGGCCGGTGGCCCAGTTGGCGTTGGTGGTGGCGACCACGTCGCCCTGGTGCAGCGTGGCCGTGCGGTTGGCGGTGAGGATGCCGAAGTCCCACGTGCCGTCGCGGCCGAAGTCGATCGCGAAGTCGCCGCGGCCGTAGCTGTTGCCGCCGGTCGGGGTGCTCGGGTCGTGGCCGGTGATGAGGGCGATGTCCAGATAGGTCAGGCCGTTGGCCTTGGTCTGCCAGCTCAGGTAGAGCGCTTCGGCGTCGTAGGCCTGGCCGCCCCAGCCGGGGTTGAGGTAGCCGCCGTTGGCGTTGCTCTGGTCTTCGACGATGAACAGCACGCCGGCCTTCGGTGTCCAGCCGGCGGCGGTGCCGTTGTTGGTGATGCCCCAGTCGGCGAAGTTGCCGTCGATCGTGATGGTGCCGGCGTGGGCGGCCAGCGGGGTCGCCGCGCAAAGGGCGAGGCACAGGCCGGCGACGAGATTCTTGTTCATGATGCGCACCAATCTGGATGGAATGGTGGCGAGAATAGGCGTGCGCTGGGCCGGGCCGGCGGCACTTCCTCACGGATTACAGGCGGGTCGGGGGTAAAGAAGCGGGGGATGAGACGCCGGTCACAGCCGCCTGAGGGGCGGATGTTTCCCTCGGGGCGGCACGCCGGCGGGCGCCCCGGGCTGCGCGGAGGTCAGACGAAGATGCAGTTTTCGAGGTGGCCGCAGAGGTCGGGCTCGGGGGTCTTGGTGTAGTCCTTCTCGAGGCGGTCGGTGATCATCTGGGCGGTCGGGCCGTCGAGGGTGGCATTGAGCATGCCCATGAAGGCGGGCGGGGCGACGAGGATCGCGCGGGCGAATTCGTTGCGGCTGCGCCCGAGGTAGAGTTCCTTGGCGAGGGTCTGGGCGAAGGTCTTCGCGGCGTTGAGCTTGGGCGGAGTCTGCTGTTCGCGAGCGCCGTGTCCGCTGCCGTTGGACTGGATCTGTCCGGCCCGGTCGGACGACAGCTCGGAATTCTTCATGCGGCTTTCGGGGTGGACGAGTTCCTTGACGAGCTTGAGGCCCTGCTTCGGACCGAAGTTGGCATAGAGGCGGGCGAGGCTTGCGTTGGCGACCAGAATCCAGGTTATAGCCATGAATCACTCTCCACTTTCTTTAAGGAATGCCGGAGCGGCCTAATCACTTTAGACAGGCTTCAGGCAACTAGCAAAGAAATGTTGCAGCGCTGTTACCGGGGCTCGGCGACGCCGCCGGGGTCTTGCCGGTAGTAGCGGGAGAGTTGTTCGTAAACAGCGGGATAGTCGCCGTGCAGGAGCTCCGGCGTCTCGAAGAAGGCTTCGCTCATCACCGCGAAAAACTCGGCCGGATGCTCGGCGCCGTAGGGGTCGAGGGCGGTGTCCTCGCCGCCGTCGACGCGCCGGCAGAAATCGTCGTAGGCGGGCTGGAAGGCGGCGGCCCAGGCGCCGGCGCTCATGTCGGCCGGCAGGCGCGGATAGCCGTCGACCTCGCCGTTGCCCATGTCGAGCTTGTGGGCGAATTCGTGGATGACCACGTTGATGCCGTCGTGTGCGGCGCCGTCGTCGAACCACGACAGCAGCACCGGGCCGCCTTCCCAGGCTTCGCCGAGCACCGGGTCGTCGTATTCGTGGACCACCCCGTCGTCGTCGGCGACGCTGCGCGGAATCACGAAGTCGCCCGGGTAGACGACGATGCCGACCCAGTCGGCGTAGGCGTCGAGGCCGATGTGCAGCACCGGCAGGCAGGCCTGCAGCGCGATCGAGAGGAGCATCGCGTCGGTGACGACCAGGCCTTCGGCGCCGTGCACCTGTTTGTCGGCGAGGAATTCGAGGGCCATGCGGCGCAGGCGCGGGCGGTCGGCGGGCGGCAGGCGGGCGAGGAAGGGCAGCTCGCGTTCGACCGCGTCCCACTGCTCGGCGGAAACCTGCATGCGGTCGGCGGCGCGGCGGCGGCGCCAGCGGCGAAGGGCGGAGAACATGGGGCGCGGTGGCGTGTCGAAGGGGGCGAGGGTCCGGGCGGCGGGCGTGCAGCGCTTCACCGCCGGGACGACGAAGATCAAACGCTGCAGCTGCAGCCTATAGGATAATGTCGGCATGGTCGCCGTTACGCATTCGATTTCCCAATCCGCCTCCGATTCCTCCGCGCTCGAACTGCTGTGCGAGGGTCTGACTCCCGAAGACGCCCGCCGGGTCGGCGACGCCCACGAGTGGGTTCAGCTGCTGTACGACGGGCACAAGCTCGGCACCCACGAGCCGGTGTGGCCCCACGCGCTCGGCACGGCGCTGATCGTCGCGTCGCTGCGCCTCGACGCCGATTCGCGGATCGCCGCGCTGTGCTTTGCGGTGGGTGATGCGCTGGGCGATCCGGCCGAGGAGATCACCGCCCGTTTCGGCGAGGGGGTCGAGCGGCTGGTCGATGGTCTGCGCCGCCTCAACGGCCTGCGCGTCATCACGCGCATGACGAGCACCGCCAGCGCGCCCGAGATCCGCGCCCAGAGCGAGGTGCTGCGCAAGATGCTGCTGGCGATGGTGGAGGACATCCGGGTGGTGTTGCTGCGCGTCGCGTCGCGCACCCAGACCCTGCGCTATTTCACCGACCACCCCGGCAAGACCCGCGAATCGATCGCCCGCGAGAGCCTCGACATCTACGCGCCGCTGGCCAACCGGCTCGGCATCTGGCAGCTCAAGTGGGAGCTGGAGGATCTGTCGTTCCGCTTTCTCGAACCGGAAACCTACAAGCGCATCGCCAAGATGCTCGACGAGCGGCGGGTCGAACGCGAGCAGTTCATCGTCGACGCGGTGGCGCGCCTGAAGGCCGAAGTGGCGGCGATCGGCGTCCGCGCCGAAGTCTATGGCCGGCCCAAGCACATCTACAGCATCTACAACAAGATGCGTGCCAAGCGGCTCGACTTCTCGCAGATTTTCGACGTGCGGGCGCTGCGCGTGCTGGTCGACGAGGTGAAGGACTGCTACGCGGTGCTGGGCATCGTGCACCAGATCTGGACGCCGATCCCGAAGGAGTTCGACGACTACATCTCGATGCCCAAGGGCAACAACTATCAATCGCTGCACACCGCGGTGTTTGCCGCCGACGGCCGCGCGCTGGAAGTGCAAATCCGCACCCACGGCATGCACAACCACGCCGAGCTGGGGGTCGCCGCCCACTGGCGCTACAAGGAAGGCAGCGGCGGGGCGGCCAGCAGCGACTACGACGAGAAGATCGCGCTGCTGCGCAGCCTGCTGTCGTGGCGCGACGAGGTGACCGATGCCGCCGACTGGCGCGAGCAGTTCAGGCGCGCCTCGCTCGACGACACGATTTACGTGCTGACGCCGCAGGGGCGCGTCATCGACATGCCGCGGGGCGCCACCGCCGTCGACTTCGCCTACCGGGTGCACACCGATCTCGGCCACCGCTGCCGCGGCGCCAAGGTCAATGGCCAGCTGGTGACGCTCAACACCCCGCTGGAAAACGGCCAGACCGTGGAGATCATGTCCACGAAAGAAGGCGGGCCGTCGCGCGACTGGCTCAACCCGCACCAGGGTTACGTCGCCACGCCGCGGGCCCGGCAGAAGATCAAGCAGTATTTCAGCGCCCTCGAAGAAGAGGAAATGCTGGTGCGCGGGCGCAGTGCGCTGGTCAAGGAAATCCAGCGCGAAGGCCACGGCCAGGCCAGCATCGACGAACTGGCCGGGCGCCTCGGCTTCAAGAACGCCGAAGCCCTGTTCATCGCCACCGGTCGTGGCGAGGTCGGGCCGCGGGCGATCCACATCGCGCTGCGCGGCACCGAGTCGGTCGAGGCCGGCCCCGAACAGCAGGAAGTGCTGATCGGCCAGAGCCACGCCGGCGACGCCGGCGACACGATCCTGATCGTCGGCATCGGCAAGCTGATGACCTCGCTCGGCCGCTGCTGCAAGCCGGCGCCGCCCGATGCGATCCAGGGCTACGTCACCCGCGGGCGCGGCGTGTCGATCCACCGCATCGAATGCCGCGACTTCCAGGCCCTCGTCCGGCGCCATCCCGAGCGGCTGGTCAGCGCCGAGTGGGGCGGCGGCGGCGGGGCGAAGAAGGATGCCGTCTTCCCGGTGGACATCCTCGTCAATGCGATGGACCGTCAGGGCCTGCTGCGCGACATCTCCGAAGTGCTGTCGCGCGAGAAGCTCAACGTGATCGCCGTCAATACCCTCAGCCGCAGAGGGTCGGCGCGGATGCGCTTCACCCTCGAAGTGCAGGGCGTGCAGCAGATCCAGCGCGCGCAGACGCTGATCCGCGAAGTGAAGGGCGTCACCGACGTGGAGCGCGGCTGATGGTCGCCCTCGCGGCGATGGATCGCCACCACTTTGCCTGGCTGTCCATCGGCGCGGCGGTGGCGACCATCGCCCTCAAGACGCTGGCCTGGTGGATCACCGGGTCGGTCGGTCTGCTGTCCGACGCGCTGGAATCCTTCGTCAATCTGGCCGGCGCCTCGTTCGCGCTGTGGATGATCCTCGTCACCCGCTCGCCGGCCGACCACAGCCACCCCTTCGGCCACGGCAAGGCCGAGTATTTCTCCAGCGGCTTCGAAGGCATCCTGATTCTCGGTGCCGCGCTGGCCATCATCTGGGCGGCGGCCGAGCGGCTCGTCGCGCCGCAGCCGATCGAATCGCCGGGCTGGGGCCTGGTCTGGTCGGCAGCGGCGACCGGCATCAACTTCGCCGTCGCGCGGGTGCTCGGGCGGGCCGCCGAGCGCTTCAACTCGATCGCCCTGCGGGCCGACTCGCGCCACCTGATGACCGACGTGTGGACCTCGGCCGGCGTCATCGCCGGCGTCGCCCTGGTAGCGTGGACCGGCTGGCTGCGCCTCGACCCGCTGATCGCCATCGCCGTCGGCCTCAACATCACCCGCGAAGCCTGGCACCTGCTGCGTGAATCGGTCGACGGCCTGATGGACCGCAGCCTCGACGGCGCCGAACTGGTCCGCGCCCGCGCGGTGCTCGAATCCTTCCATGCCCGCGGAGTCGCCTTCACCGGCCTGCGCACGCGGCGCGCCGGCGCCTCGGCCTTCCTGCAGGTCGTCGTGCTGGTGCCGGGCGACTGGCAGGTCCGCGCCGGCCACGCGCTGCTCGACGAAATCGAATCCGCCCTCGTTGCGGCGCTGCCGGGCGTCGAGGTGACCACCCACCTCGAACCGCTGCCCTGATCCCCTCCAACCTTCACGCCCCGTTTCAAGTCCTGCCGATGATTTTCGTGCTGTCCCCCGCCAAAGCCCTCGACTACGCGTCACCCCTCGCCACCCGGCGCCACTCCCAGCCCGCTTACCTCGACGACGCGGCCGAACTGATCGCCGGCCTGCGCGGGCTGTCGCACGCCGAGGTGGCCGGCCTGATGCACCTCTCCGATCCGCTCGCCGCCCTCAACGTCGCCCGCTACGCCGAGTGGTCGCGGCCCTTCACGCCGGACAATGCCCGGCCGGCGCTGCTGGCCTTCAACGGCGACGTTTACGACGGGCTCGACGCCGCGACGCTGACCGACGCCCAGCTCGACTACGCCCAGGCCCAGCTGCGCATCCTGTCCGGGCTCTACGGCCTGCTGCGTCCGCTCGACCTGATGCAGGCCTACCGCCTCGAAATGGGCACCCGCTTCAAGAATCCGCGCGGCAAGGATCTGTACGCCTTCTGGGGCATGACCCAGACCGATGCGCTGAACCGTCTGCTCGCGGCCGAGGCGGACGCCGGCCGCGCGCCGGTGCTGGTGAACCTCGCCTCGGAGGAATATTTCAAGTCGGTCCGGCCGGCCAGGCTCTCGGGGCGACTGCTCAATGTGGGTTTCGAGGACTGGAAAGGCGGCCGCTACAAGATCATCAGCTTCTACGCCAAGCGCGCCCGCGGCATGATGGCGCGCTACGCGATCGACCACGGCCTGACGGACGTGGCAGGACTCAAGGGCTTCGACCGCGACGGCTACGCCTTCGCGCCGGAAGTTTCCGACGACGACCGCTGGATCTTCCGGCGGCGGCTGGACTGAAAGGGCAGCGCAGATGGCAACCCCCGAAAAAATGGCCGCACTGGGCCGCATGAAACTCATCGCGACGGCGCTCTTCGTTGCCGTGACGGTGCTCTTCATCGTCGCCCGCCGGGCCGACTGGCCGTGGGTTGCGGCCTTTGCCGAGGCGGCGATGATCGGCGCGCTGGCCGACTGGTTCGCGGTCGTCGCGCTGTTTCGCCGGCCGCTCGGACTGCCGATTCCCCACACCGCGATCCTGCCGCGGAACAAGGCCCGGCTGGCCGACAACCTCGCCGTCTTCATCCGCGACAAATTCCTCGACACCGAATCGCTGGTCGCCCGCCTGCGCGCCGCCAACCCGGCCGAGCACATCGGCGCCTGGCTGCAGGTCGACGCCAACGCCCGCCTGCTGGCCGACAGGCTGGCGGTGGTGCTCGTCGAATCGCTCGATTTCATGGACGACAAGCGCGTCCGCCGGCTGTTCCTGCACGCGCTGCGGCGCCGCGCCGGCAATCTCGATCTGGCCGGCAACGTCGGCCGCATCATGAACGTGCTGACCGAGGACGGCCGCCACCAGGCGCTGCTCGACGAAGGCCTGCGCAAGCTGTCCGAGTGGCTCAACCAGCCCGGCGTCCAGCAAAGCTTCGCCGGCATGATCGTGGACGTGGCGAGCAAGGAATACCCGAAGGTCGTCGCGACCCTCGGCCTCGTTGGCATCAACCCGGCCGAACTCGGCGAGAAGGTCGCGGTCGGCATCGTCGCCGGCGTCAATGGCCTGCTCGAAGACGTCGCCGCCAACCCGCTGCATCCGCGCCGCGCCGCCTTCGACGAGCTGATCGTCCGCTACATCGAACGCCTGCAGCACGACGAAGCCTTCCGCGCGCGGATCGAGCAGGTCAAGCGCGACTTCCTGGCCCATCCCGGCATCGGCGCCTACCTGCAGGAACTGTGGGAAGAAGTGCGCAACTGGCTCGACCGCGACTTGGCCCGGCCGGATTCCGGCGTGCGCCGCAAGCTGGCTTCGGCCGCCGCCGCGATCGGCGCCAGCCTGGCCAACAACCCGACCCTGCGCGATTCGGTCAATGAACACATCGAACACGCCGTCGAAAACCTCGCCCCCGAACTGCGCGACGGCCTTTCGCGCCACATCGCCGGCACCGTGCGCGCCTGGAACGACGACGACCTCGTGCGCGAGATCGAACACAGCGTCGGCCGCGACCTGCAGTTCATCCGCGTGAACGGCACCGTCGTCGGCGGGCTGATC
>WBZX01001368.1_pt1 | contig 18545 bp, 18 predicted proteins | sample 5204211 | NCBI WGS metagenome assembly WBZX01 (sample SAMN12344362, study PRJNA552823) | activated sludge metagenome | biome: Activated sludge suspended growth; feature: Nitrification reactor; material: Wastewater; isolation source: activated sludge from nitrification reactor of wastewater... | reverse complement strand
CGTCATCACGACGGAGCGTGATGACCACATACTAGATCAGTTTATCTTGGTTTCGAGTTCTGCCCAGCGGTGATAGAGGCGATCTACTTCTTTCTGGGCTGCTTCCATCGCTTCGCAGGCTTCTTTGAGTGCCACATGCCCAGCGGTAGCAGCAGCTTCCACTGCCGCCTGCTTCTCATGCAATGAAGTCTCTGCAGCAGCGATGGACGACTCCATCTTGTCCAGTTCCTGCTGCTCTTTGTAACTCAGCTTCTTGGGCTTCGCTGCTGAGGTACTAACGCTTTTGGGAGCATCGTCGCTCTTCTTGATCTTCTCGACGGTTTCTCCAAACTGTTCAACCACTGTACCACGCTGGCGAACGAACCGGCTTTCCCGCTGCCATCGAGACCAATCACTTCGGTGCAGAGGCGATCCAGCAACTCCCGATCATGGCTGACCAGTACTACTGCTCCCGGAAACTCGGAGAGACTCTCCTCCAGCACTTCGAGTGCGGGGATGTCAAGATCATTAGTCGGTTCATCCAGCAGCAGCACGTCGGCTGGTTGCAACATCAACTGGGCAATACGCACCCGAGCCTGCTCACCACCGGAGAAAGCACCGAGCGCCACATCAAGTTTATCAGCAGGGAAGAGGAACTGCTTGGCCCAGGAGGCAATATGAATCGGTCGATCACGGTAGATCACCATGTCGTTGCCGCCACCAAGGGCATCGCGCAGCGTCTGTTCCGGTTTGAGAGCCGAACGGCCCTGTTCGAACATCACTACGCGGAGATTGTCTGCCCGCTGGATGGTGCCCGCATCGGGTGGAATGATGCCTGCCAGTATCTTCAGCAGCGTACTTTTGCCACTTCCATTGACGCCAAGCAAACCGAGCTTGGTGCCCGGCCCGAGGAAGAGATCGATACCACTGAAAAGCTGTCTGCCCCCAAGCGACTTCTTTAGTTGATTGGCAGCCAGTAGCTTGCGGGTCTGTCTGCCTGTCTCGACGAAGTCGATGCCAGCGGTCTGGCTCTGCGCGGTGCGGTAGTTAAGTTCCGCCAGTTCTTCCCGTCGGGCGTAGGCATCTTCCACTCGGCTAGCAGCCTTGCGGGTACGGGCAGCAGCTTTCCGGCCCAGCCACTCAGTCTCCCGTCGTACTTGGTTGGCGACCGCTTCCTGCATCTTGGCCTGGGCTTCGAGGAACTCCTCACGCCTTTCCAGAAAGTCATCATAGTTGGCGGCGAAGCGATAGGTGCCACCGGGAAAGATACGGTTCACTTCAACGATCTCATCCGCCACCGCCCGCAGGAAGGCACGGTCGTGAGTAGCGACGAGGTAGCCAAACGGAGCAGCCCGGAGCAGTTGTTCCAACCAGATGATGCTCTGCAGATCAAGGTGATTGGTCGGTTCATCCAGTAGCAGGAAGTCCGGCTCTTGCACCAGTTGACGGGCCAGTGACAACCGCTTCCGCCAACCACCCGACAGGGTACTGGCCTGCACTTCATAGTCTGTGAAACCCGTCTGCGTGAGAACGATCTCGGCCTGGGTCTGCTTCTCGTAGTCTTCCCAGCCTGGATGATCGATGGCTGATACCACGACATCCAGTACGGTTTGCCCCGCAGGGAAGACATCATCCTGAGCCAGGTAACCCAGCTTGGTGCCTCGCCGCAGCGAACGGGAACCTTCATCAATAGGTTCCGCACCGGTGAGTACCTTCAGTAGCGTGGACTTGCCCGACCCATTGGGCCCGATGAGCCCTAAACGGTCCCCCGCTTTCAGCTCCATCGAGAGGTTGGTAAACAGTGGCCGACCGCCGTAACCTTTGGTGATTTTCTGAATGGACAGGAGTAACGACATAGGAGCAGGCAGCCAGTAGCAAGTAGTCAGTAGATCGAAATGAAATGATAGGGGAAAGTGGAGTAAGTTCCCCTGCTTGCACGGAGTTGCAATATTTCTTTCATTGCATTTGTGCCAGCAGCCCCTGAAAGGGGCTGCTGGCACACTCTCACAACGCTCCGTAAGCATGACAACTGAAAACTGAAACCTGATAACTGACAACTGACAACTGATCGCTGTTAGCTGTTAGCTCCCCGCCATCCCCGAACTCCCGTTGACTCTCTTCCTCCCTTCTGCTATCAGCCCCCATGTTATACGGCGATGGACTTCGCAATGAGGCGATTGGCGACATTACTGGTACTTCTGACGCTCTGTACGACAGGCTGCGTCTATAGACGCATGACCATTCTGAGTGAGCCGCCGGGTGCCCGTGTCTTCGTCAATAACGTCGAAGTGGGCACCACGCCCTGTAATGTTCCTACGAATTCCTTCATCGACTACGGCACTTACCGGTTCACCCTCTTCAAAGATGGCTTCGAACCGCTGGATGTGATGCAGCCGGTGCCACCGGAGTGGTGGGGCTATCCTGCCATCGATTTCTTCGCTGAGATCAGTCCCTGGGATAAACGAGACCGTCGCATCTTCACCTATCAGTTGCAGCCGATGCGAGAGAAGTCGGGCGATGAGCTGAAGCAGCAGGCCGATGAATTCCGTCAGCGTGCGGGTGGTGGCGGAACGATTCCGAATGTGGTGATGCCTCCACCGGGTGTAGGTGGTGTCGTGTCACCTCCGCCCGGTGCAGTCGGTGGCAGTTCTCCTCCGCCGGGGTTCCAGCCCGGGCCTGCAGGTGGAACGCAACAGCCTCCACCGGGTGCAGGTCGGACTATTCCGGTACCACCACAGTAATAACGTCATTTGGTCAGAGGTGGCAGGGTTGTGTTGTACTCAACTCAACCCTGTGGACGTGCAGTATCAGCAAGATTTTCAGGGTCGAAACTGAGTACAGTTACGACCCTGCCACAGCGTTTTGATCATCTATTATGGTGTGGGCAACTGCCACCAGAGTAGCAGCATAAAAATCAAACAGAAGAGCGCGAAGCCGAGGAAGACCAGCCAACCGGGCCAGCGTTTCTCTTCGCTCTTGGATGGTGTCGTTGCAGGCATACGAAACTCGATGAAATCACGTAACGGACGGTACGGCCCACGGGGTGATCGGCTGACCTGTTGTTCCAGCGTCAACTCTTTCTTCCCCAGAGATGATTGTATCTGTTCCGTACTCGCTCGTTTACAGGTGAACTTGCCATTTACCCGACCGGTCCACAAAAACCACGACCGGTCATTCTCTTCCATCTCTGCTTCATCGTCGTGCCTGGTAGGCTGATCGGCAATATGGAGCGTGGGTCTGCTTTCGTGAGTAGCTTCCTCCCAATCGAGTGTCTGCGGCACCAGGTTCGATTCATCGAGTGCAATAATCAGATCACTCGCAGACTGAAAACGTTCTTCAGGCTTTCTCGCCAGCAGTTTGGCAATCAAGGCATCAATCTTGGGGTTGAGGCTAGGTACATGTTCCGAGGCAGCAGTATAGACACCGGCCTGCTTCTTCTCAGTGATCTCCAGCGGCGTTTGTCCTTCGAAAGGCAAGCGGCCTGTTAGCATGTGATACGCCGTGGCACCCAAGGCGAACATATCGCTGCGCTGGTCTGCATTCTTAGCCGATACGGTTTGCTCGTAGGGCATGTAGAACGGCGTACCGAACCCCTGCTTCGTCTTAGTCAGCGAGGTGCTATCCGTGAAGCGATCCTTGGCTAAACCAAAGTCGGTCAGCTTGGCCACGCCGCTGGGGTCAATCAGAATGTTGGCAGGCTTGATATCTCGATGGATAATCCCCCGTGAATGGGCATGAGCCAGGCCGTGAGCTACTTCCCAAATGATGCGCAAAGCAAACCCAGGTGATAGCCTGCCACGCTGGGCCAGCAGCGTTTGCACACTCACGCCATCAATGTACTCTATCAGGAAGTAATGGCGTTCGGTCTCCTTATCAGCCCCGGCATAGAATCCCCGAACAATATTGGGGTGATCGAGCTTGGCTGCATGCTGGGCCTCCCGCTGAAACCGGGTGAGCAGCGTTTCGTGTTGCTTCCACTGGGGCCCCAGCACCTTCATGGCATACTTCTGGTTCGTGGTGTTCTGGGTAACCAGGTACACCGCTCCCATGCTTCCCCCGCCCAACCGCTTGGTCAGTTCAAAGCCGGCGATGTGCCTGGGATGTTCATCGTCAAAGTATTCGAGGTCCAGCTTCTTTGTTTCACCAATCTGCACCGCAATGAACGACCCATCAGTCGATTGCATCAATTGCATCGCCTGCTGCTCGTTGATGTAGCCTGCATCCTGAAGTTGAGTGACGATGTTGAGGTGGTGCCCGAGTTTCTCGGCGTTCTGCACGTTGCGCAGAATCTGACTCACGACAGCATCGGGGACGCCGAAGTGTTCCTTTGCCAGGCGAGCCAGATTCTCAGCTTCTTGTGCGGATGGCATGGAGCAGTTATAGCAGCCGGGAACGAGCGATGATAGAAGATAGATTACAGTTTCACATCAGGCGAGCGGCCAGCGAATCAGGAAGGTAGTTCCCTGCTCGGGCTGGCTAGTAGCTTTAATCGTTCCTCCCAGCTTATGGACGATGCGCTGCACGGAAGCCAACCCCAGACCAATCGTCTGGTCTTCAATCAAAGTGGTGAAAAAGGGTTGGAACAAGCTTGTCAGTTCCGCATCGGTCATGGCCTTGCCAGTATCCTTGATCTCCAGCACCACGTGTTTGTTATCTTCACCGGGAAGGGTGCGAATCAGCACTTTGCCTTGATCAGGAATGGTATCCTTGGCGTGAACGATGAGATTGAGCAGCACCTGCTCGACTGACCCAGCATCGCCTCGAATGTCTTTGAGACCACTCGCGAGTTGTAACTTGAGTTCTGCTTTCTTGCCGAGCGCCGCCTGCAGCATGCGTTCCGACTGAGTGATGACTCTATTGAGGTTCACACGATTGTTCGTACTGCTTTGCTTCCTGCTGAACTCCAGCATACTTCGTGAGACATCCGCAGCAGTGGTCCCTGCTTTGCGAATCTGTTCCAGCATCTGAGCTACTTCTTCCGTAGGCTTGGTCTCCAAAGCCAGATCTACATAGTTGATGATGACCGTCAGGTAGTTATTAAAATCATGGGCTATACCACCAGCCAGCAATCCCATGGCGTGCAGTCGTTCATTTTGCCGTAACTGTGCTTCGAGCCAGCGACGCTCCGTCACATTACGGGCAATCACCTCCACGCTGCGGGTCTTTCCCTGCACTCGTTCCCGACGCAGGCTCATCTCGAGGTAGACTCGCTGTTTCTTCCGATCAATCAGAATCAGGTCTCTCTGGGAATACTCCTTGCTCCCATCACGGATCATGGAATCGCTATGAACCTCTTCCATGAACTGGCTCAGGTTCTTGCCAACCAGTTCGTCTTTAGGAAAGCCCAGCAACTTCACCCCTGCCTGATTGATGCTGACAATGTCGCCGTTATTTTTCAACCTGAAGATGATGTCACTGGCATGTTCCACCAGTTCATCGTAGCTGTCATCTACAGATACCGGTCCATTCCCTGATGAACTGGTGGTTGAGGTAACTTTAAGTTCTCTGCTCATCTGCTGTCGATAGACGACGTACAGCGCAATGATCAGCAAAAAACACAGTATCAACAGTGCGTAGTGAACCGGATCGAGCATGGTAGGATTACGAGCGGAGGCAAGCGAGTTCTGATGGTGTGCATCTTACCCAGTGAACGTACATCGCGTTAGCAGAATCCTGACTTTTACGTCCACATCCGGTTTCAATGAATTATCTCGGCACCATAACTAACTAGTCCCGATAGGTAGCGTAACTATTCTCGGTCTCCCACAAGCTCACCTCAGCCACCGGAAACCCATGTTTCTTGGCTTCGAGATAGATGAGTTTAGCAATATTCTCTGCTGTCGGGTTTTCATCTACCAGGAAATAAGGTTCGTTGAGTTGCTTGAACATTGGCAGGATGGGATCATTCCGGTGCAGGATCATCTTGTGATCGAGGTTCTCATCGATCCATGTCTGCATCACCCGCTTGATCTCGCTAAAATCAACGACCATTCCCAGGTGGTCCAGCTTCTCGCTCTCAATGGTAATGACCGCCGTACCATTGTGCCCATGCAGATGCCGACACTTGCCCGCATAGTTGAGCAGACGATGGCCGTAACAGAAGTGGATTTCACGGGTGACTCGGTGCATAGTACTCTCAGTTACCAGCCCGAAGCGCAAGCGAGGGACGCCTCATTTCGCAAGAACCTCCCTCGCTAGCGCGGCGGGCTGGTATGTTGTTGGATCCTTCAGAACTGCATCCCTGAACGCATGCTGCCTCTCGGCACATTTGTTACAGTGGCCACAGTGGAGATTGTCTATCGGCTGAATGCACGAGAATGACCATTCCAGCGGCAGATCTTTTCCCAGGTGCATCACTTCTGCTTTATGCAGTGTACCAAACGGAGCGATGATTCGCAGGGTCGGATCGTTCACCCCCATCCCGATCGCCTTCGCAAAGTTGCTGAAGAACGCAGGTGATGCATCGGGGAAGGGATTTGACCCCAGTACCCCCAGTGCCAGTTGACTCACCTGATGCAGATGACACCAGAGCAAGCCTTTAAGAGTCAGCAACAGATTCCGACCAGGCAGGTAGACAGCTTCATCAGGTGTCGATTCGTCAGGCACCGCTTTCCCCGTAGTACTCCAATGCTGGCCATACAGATCCGCAGTAGGTTGATCGAGCACAACGAGTGGCTGCAAGTTCTTGAACTGTTCTGCGATCCGCTGGTGATACTGCTGGAGATAGCCTAACTCCACCGTTTCCCATGCCAACCCCGAACGAATGTAGATCGGTGTAACCGCCACACCAGGCATCTGCCTGGCGACATAGGCCAACAAGATGGCACTATCCAGACCACCACTGGTGAGCACTGCTGTGGGGATGGTTTGCATTCACTTGTTATAGGGAGTAGGGAATGGGGAATAGGGAGTGGCGACAAACCAACTCCTATCCTTCGATCCCCTACTCCCCACTCCCTACTTCCCTACTCCCTCTCACATAGAGTGCTAAACTAACCACATCTCTCTCCAAGGTAATAATGCATGGATACGCAAGAACAACAGCAACTCCTTCAGGACGTAAACGCTTTCTGCGAAGAGATTCGCCCGCATGAGGACGTTTGCTACCTCGATCATAAGTTCAACGATCAACTACTACCGCTGGCCAAAAAGTACAACATCCTCGGCATGCCTGTCCCGAAATCACTCGGTGGCCGTGGGGCCAATGCCGTCACCTATCTCCGGGCCCTCGCCCGCATCGGTCGTGAAGGTACTGGCGTCCGAACCTTCTTCTCTGGCCAGACCAGTATCGGCCAGGCACCCATCCTCGCCTGGGGCAACGACGACCAGAAGAAACGCTACCTCCCTGCATCATGTAATGGCGACAAGATCCTCGCCTTCGGTCTCACCGAACCCGATGCAGGCAGCAACCCGCTGGAAATGACCAGTACCTACACCCGTGATGGCAAAAACTTCCTCCTCAACGGCGTGAAGTACCTCATCAGTAACGGTGGCATTGCCGATGCCATCGTGACCTTTGCTTACCCCGCTAATAACCCCAAGGGCCGCATCAGCGCCTTCATCATCGATACCAAACAGCCAGGCTTCCAGGCCGAAGACCTCGTCGCCAAGTGTGGCATGTACGCCAGCAACACCGCCATGTTCCAGATGGAGAACCTGAAGGTGCCCGCCGAGAACATGCTCGGCGAAGAAGGCAACGGCTTCCGCATTGCCATGTGGTCGCTGGTCACCGGCCGCCTCAGCGTCGCAGCCGGTTGTCTGGGTGTGATCGAGGACTGCCTGACCGAAGCAGTAAACTACGCCAAGGAACGGCATCAGCATGGCAAGCCGATAGCCAAGCATCAACTGGTACAGGACCACATCGCCCGTATCGAAATGTGCAGACTCACCACCGATGCCGTCGTCATGCTCGCCGCCCAGGCCAAGGATGCCTGCGATGCCAACCCCGGCGACCAGACGTTACGTGGCAAGGCCGATCTCCTCGCTGCCCAAGCCAAGTACCATGCCTCGAATTCAGCGTGGGAAGCAGCCGACCGGGCAGTCCAGGTCTTCGGAGGCCGAGGCTGGTCCACCCTCTACCGCCCCGGCCGCCACATCAACGATGTCCGAGTCTGCCGCATCTACGAAGGCACCGATGAGATCATCAAACTCAAGATCGCGACCGCCCTGCTGGGCAAGGAATACGAGGCGTTTAAGTAGATTGTAGTCATCACGCTCCGCCGTGATGACAGCGACGGTGAGAGTGCAACTCTTTCGATACCAGCCCGCCGCGCTTGCAAGGGTAGACCGCGCGATGGCAAGACATTCTTCTTGACGATGGATATTGACATACCCCTGTCGCAAGACGTTCCCTCGCTAGCGCGTCGGGCTGGTATCACAGACAAAGAACTATGCTGACTTACACCATTGACGATGCCATCACCAATCCTCTCACCACCAGCGTCGAGATTTCCCTGAATCTCGACGGCCAGCAGCGTTGGCTGTTCTTTGTCACACCAGAACTACTTGCCAACGTGGGAGACTATGTCGAAGGCACGGAAGTCCGTGTGCATTTCGGCGTAAAACACATGATTATAGTCAGCGAGCTATCTCTGCCTGTGATCGATAAAGTCCTGCAACAGCTGTATGAATCAGGAGAGTTGGCAAGTCGCTCGTTACCACTAGATTCGCGAGAAGCTGATGCTTCGTAAGGCGATTCTCCTCTCTCTTCCAGTTGTATCTACAACCCCCTCGATACTCCCGGCTTTTCTAACAGTGCACGCTCGGCGGCTTGGTTGATCGGTTCAAGCGCTCCCTTCAAATCCTTCATTGCTTTCCGTAGCCGATCGTGATCTTTGGTAACCAGAGACAAATGCACAGGTGGTAGTGCAACCAGCGTGGCTTGCCAGTGTTGTTCCAACTCCGCCAGTGTGGGTTGTTCATGCAACTTCGTCAGCGCTTGTAACGAAGGACTGATCCCCAGGTTCCTAATCGCCTTGCTGGCTGTTTCATATTCCTTGAGTGCATTTTCCCATTGGCCCTTCTTAGCTGATTCCTCCATGGCAGACATCATCGCATCAGCAACGGTTATCTGATCGACCGAATACGACTTGGCCATCCGGCTCACCGTAGGCATCGTCACCGCAAAGGAGACAACCATCGCCCCCGTCATCAAGGCGACAACAATGGCCAGAACCAAGGCAACGCTTCCCAGCATCGACAGGCGAATGAACGATTTGTTCTCGCTTTTGACTCGCCATTCAAAGAGACCCCACAAGGCGAGAATGATCAACAGCAACAACCAGTTGAACTTGTCGAAAACGTCAGTAACTACATTGATGAAATCAAACATCCAGTCAAAAAGCGATTGTGTCTGTGTTTCGAGATACGAGGTGAAAATACCATCGCTTTTCAGCTTCTTCATCTTTGGCACTATGTAGATCATCAGGAAGAAGCAGGAAAACAATTCGAGAATCAGGATGCCCACCACGGCCAGGAATGTCCAGGTGCTCCAGAGCCACTTCGCTTTCATGGTATTCTCCTTCCATTGCATGGCTTTATCCAGAACCACAGCCAGTGAACTGTGCCCATGAGTCGCTTCAATATCGGAACGAACTGTTTCCGGTTGGCCAAATTCTTCGAGGGCTTTGTCGAGAGCTGCCTCAGCTGAGAGCCCTTCCGATTGATGCCTGGCGACAGCATCGAGCAAGTGTTCGCGGAGCTCCTGGCGAACATGCTCCCGGAGCGAACGTGGCCCACCCATGCTGCGACACACCTGGTGGAGATATTGTTCCAGCTTATTCATGGGACTTCTCCAGAATGCTTTGCACGGCGGAGCAGAGTTCCTTCCACGACTGTTCTTTTTCCTTCAGGATGCCTCTGCCTTGCTTGGTGATGTGGTAGTACCGACGCTTGCGGCCTGTTTCCTTTTCTTCCCATTCACCAACAATGAGGCCAGCCTGTTCGAGCTTGTGCAAGCTGGGGTACAGCGATCCTTCCCGCCAGGTGAAAGCTCCAGCAGTATCAGAATGCACCGTGGCAGCGATCTCATACCCATACATCGCTTTCCGTGAAAGCAGGGAAAGGATCAGGAGCGACAAGGTGCCTTTGAGAAACTCGGTATCCATCACAGCTCGTTACTTAGGAATCCGATACATTGGAGTTCTATGTATATTCTCCCACCTCATGGAACATGTCAAGCACAATCATGCGTAGACGATGATTTTGGTAGTTGGATTCGCGATTAACGAAGCATAGTGACTGAGACAACATGAGACGCCATGAGACACCGCAATCAAAGATTCTCCTGTAATCCGATGTCTGTACAGTAGAGCTTCACCAGCATCACTTGGTACTATTCCCCTAGCGAAAGCAGAAACCAAGAGGCCTTCGTGCACGAATATTTAGAGCAACGGCTTCAGCCGGTTAGCGATGACGAAGTTGACACGCACACACGCCGCGCCAAGCTGAAAGCAAGGGCTATTTCAACTTTGGAATGAACCCAGGCCGTTCACTACTGTACAGGCCCCACACACGCGAGGCATCTATCTGACCAACTCCACAACTCGACAACTCGTCAACTTGAACTTCACCCGCGCGCACCAGAGCGCGCAAGTACTACTTGGTCTACTCTCATTCTGGTGGCTCAAGCCTGGACTCAACGCGCACACACGCCGCGCCAAGCTATAACTAACGCCGATATTCATCTATGACATGAATCTATCCCCTTGTTCACTACTGTACAAGCCGCACACACGAGGCACCAAGCTGGACAACTCCTCAACTCGACAACATGACTTAAACCCGCGCGCACCAGAGCGCGCAGGTACGACATGTTCTACTTTCAAGCAGTTGGCTGGCTGAACCCGCTACTCCAACAGATATACTATCGTCTGAACATTCACGGAAGGCTTTCATGAGCGCACGGAAACGCCAGTCAGTCGGAATCATCGGTGGTGGGCTCGCAGGTCTGGCTTCGGCTTGCACCCTGGCTGCCCGAGGCTACGCTGTCACTCTCTTCGAACGCAACGATTGGCTCGGAGGCAAGGCGGCACAGTGGGAGCAGGCTGGCTACCGCTTTGACATGGGGCCAACGATTCTGACTCTCCCCTCCGTACTGCGGCGCATCTTCGCCGAAGCAAACCGAAAGCTCGAAGATGAACTCGAACTGGTAGCGCTCGATCCCCAGTGGCGTTGCTTCTATTCCGATCAGACCACGCTCGATCTGCATGCCAACCTCGATGAGATGAAGAAGACCCTGGCAGGCTACTCGCCTCAGTCGGTCTCGGGGTATCAGAAGTTCCTGGCCATGTCCGAGAAGCTGCATCGCATCTCCGAACGCTTCTACTTCTGGAAGCCCATCGGCGGCGTGATGGACATGATGAACTTCACCGAAACGTTCAAGCCCGCCATGCTGGCTGACCTCATGCAGATGCGGTTCCACAAGACCGTAGCCAGCACCGTCCGGTCGTTCGTGCCTGATGAACGTGTCGCTCAGATGCTTGATCACTTCACCCAGTATGTAGGCTCCGCTCCCGATCAATCGCCTGCGGTTCTCTGCGGCATCGCCCACATGCAAACGGGCGAAGGCATCTGGTACCCCATCGGCGGAACCCGAGCGGTGCCGCTTGCGTTACACAAACTCGCCAGCGAACTCGGCGTCCTCTTCCGTACCGGTGAACAAGTCCGACAGGTACAACTCGACAACAACCGTGCCACCGGTCTCGTCACCCAGGATGGCACCACCCACCGCTTCGATGCGGTCGTTTCAAACATGGACAGTGTCCGCACTCATCGTGAACTCCTGGCTGGCAGCGATGTGGCGGATGCCTTCGAACGCAAACGCAGCTACGAACCAGCCTGTTCCGGCGTGGTGCTCTACCTCGGATTGAAGGAACGCTATCCCCAACTGTTGCACCACAACTTCGTCTTCTCAGCTGATCCGCATCAGGAGTTCGAAGACATCTACCGCAAAGGCATCCCCGCTGCTGATCCGAGTTGTTATGTTTGTGCCCCAGCCATCAGTGAACCGGGTGTTGCCTCCGCGGGTGGTGAAGCACTCTACATTCTGGTACACACGCCCTACCTCCGTCCCGGGCAGGACTGGAAGACGATGCTGCCTGACTACCGCAAGGTGATCTTCAAGAAGCTGGCTGATGCTGCAGGAATGACCGACCTCGAAGACCGCATCGTGGTGGAACATCACCTGACGCCACAGGATATCAACGACCGCTATCAAGTACTGAACGGTGCCATCTACGGGCTAGCCAGTCATGGCAAGATGCAAGGTGGCTTCAAGCCAAACAACCGTGTAGCAGATGTCCCAGGCCTCTACCTCGCCGGCGGTGCCGCCCACCCGGGGCCAGGCATGCCGATGGTGATGATGTCAGGATGGATCGCTGCCGATGCGGTGGATGGCGACTTGCGGATGTGAGAAACGTACAACAATCTGAAAAACCAGGAGCCACCCCATGTCCAGCCGTCCGGAAAACCCTGCGGGGCCGTATATCTCCAACCCTAAGCCTACCGAACTCGATCGCGCTGCCATGATCAGCGTGCTCAAGAACTTCCCAGGTAAACTGAAAACAGCTGTAACCGGGCTGACACCAGAACAACTTAAGCTCAAGTACCGTAACTGGACCATTCAGCAGATCATCAATCACCTGGCTGACAGCCACATGAATGGCTACATTCGCTTCAAGCTGACCCTCACTGAATCGCAGCCAACGATCAAGCCTTACAACGAAACCCGCTGGTCAGCACTCGAAGAGCCACAGACGACCGATGTGCAGGTTTCCCTCCAACTGCTCGATGCCCTCCATCAACGGTGGACTCGACTGATCGAGAATCTGCACGAACAGGACTTCAGCCACAGCTACTACCACCCCGAGTACGACACCGTAGTCAGCCTCGGTGAAGCCCTTGGCGTTTACGCCTGGCACTGCCAGCACCACCTGGCACAGATTGAGTTGGTGAAGAAAGAGATGTAGCAGTAGTGGCAGGGTTGTTCGGTACTCCGAACGACCCTGAACGTGTGCAAATCCTTCGTGTGATCAACATGGTTGAGTTGACTACAACACAACTCTGCCACGGCTCACTCCATAAGATAACTAAGTTGAACACAAGCAGGACCAAGGGTAATGCCCCCATTCGTTTGGAAAGCCAAACAGCCTGATTTGCTCGAAGGGCAGATCGGCGAATTGACAGTGCAGTGTCAACCACTGCACGGTTTGCTGTTACAGGCACCGACCATCAATGCAGGCCCGCTCCTGGGTCTGGAGATTGTCGATGCCATCGATCTTGGCCCGCAGCCCTTGCATACTGCTGGCCAGGTGCCTGACGTCGTCATCCGGCAGGATACCTTGCTGGTGCAGTACGCCCCGACCACTAAACGTCCGGTCGAATGCACAGCTCGCTGGCAGGTGCTTCCGGAAGGCATCATCGATCTCGAAGTCTCCACCCTCACTCCCGGCAAGTGGGATGATCTGGCTGTGCAAACCCGTTCCACTCTCGGTGCAGGCGAAGTCATCATTGATGACAGCGTCACCCCAGGCATCCTGATCTATCGGCCAACGGGTTCACAACTCAGCTACGCCGAGTTCTGTCATCCCAACGATGGCATCTCACTGACGACAAAGACGGACGCAGGCATCACCAGCGCACGCTTCCGTCTCTTCGGGCATGATCTGGAAAAGGGTGTGATCCTCCGCGGTCGCTTGCGAGGCATCCTTGTTCCACGGGCAGTGGATGTTGCAGCGGCACGAGCTGCCTACGCCCGGTTCCTCACTGAAACTCCCAACCTCACGTAAGCTCAGCATGTCGAACACTATCATCCAGGTTGGCAACGAATCGCTCGAACTCCGCATTCCGAACGGAGCGCTTGTCACCGGCAAGCGTGGCAGCATTCCAAAGGCTGTACAGGATGTGCATGCTCTTGCAGCCGAACGACTCGAAACGCCGATAGAGTTTCCTTCACTCCGTCGAGCCCTCACTCCTGACGACCATCTCTGCATCGTTCTTCACGAGGATACCAACGGTATCGCCCCGATCATGCAGGCAGTGCTTGAACATGTACAGCGGGCGGGCGTACTGATGGAGCAGGTCACCGTTATGGTGCAGCCTCGCCGGGCTGGGGTGGAACCCGCATGGGTGAAGGCGATGCCCGAATCGGTGGCAGGTTTCCAGGTGGTGGAACACAGCCGGGATGAGAAGGCGATGGCGTACCTCGCCAGCACTAAGCCTGGCCGCCGCATCTATCTGAATCGACTCATCGTCGATGCGGATCAACTGATCATCGTCGGCAACGTTCGCTTCGATGCCATCTTTGGTATCACCACGGGGATGGCAGAAGTCTTCCCCGCCTTCAGCGATGAACCAACGATTGAAGAGCTGACTCGCCTGAAGCATGCTTACTCAACCGGCTTGGAGCGTGCCTTCCCTATCTGGAAGGAAGCAGAAGAAGTAGGCTGGCTGATCGGACTGCCCTTCGTCGTCGCAGTGGCTGAAGGCCCGAATGGTACGGTGAGTGATATCTTCGCAGGCACTGCGGCAGAGGTGAAAAAGCAGGCCGACAGTTGGCTGACAGAACATAACATCGTGCATCTGCCTTACCAGGTCGATCTGGTGATAGGCACCCTCGCCGGTTCAGCCAGTGAACAGCATGTAGCCCAGGTAGCGGAAGCGGCTTTCCATGCTTTCAAGGCAGTCCATCAGGATGGTGTGATTGCCATTCTCTCAACAGCGTCGGGCGCACTGCCTGCTGGTGCCGAGGTGATATCCGCCTCCGAAACCATCGTAGCTGGATTGACTCAGGTACGTCAACAGAAGGACATCGATATCCAGCCCTGGTGGCACCTGGCTTACGCACTGGAGCAAGCCAAGGTCTATGTCGCCAGCCATATCCAGCCCGAAGTGATGGAATCACTCTTCGTGGTGCCGATGGACAAACCACAAAACGTGCAGCATCTCATCGAGAAGGCGAACCATGTTGTCGTCATTGAAGGGCTGGATCGGGTGATGCTCGACATACGGAAGTAGTTACTTCGCCAGCTTGAACACCAGCAGCGCCAGCATCAACACACAACACAGGCTGATCAGGAAGAGCAGCAAGAACACCCAAGGCTTCTCAGGCTTCACTATCTCGGGCTTCGGTGGTTCTTCTGCTTGCAGGAATGGAAGCTTCGATGGCAGTGCAGGCAGCTTACCTGAATGATTCGTTTCTCCGTTTCGTTCCAGTTCGGCATGATAGAGGAAGGTAAGTTGCTCCGCTGCGACCTTGGCTGATGCTGGTCGACCCTCCGGTTGCTTAGCTAACAGATTCAGCACAAAGTGATCGAACGCTTCGGGTACTTCCGGATTATGCTTACGCATCGACAACGGTTCATCAATGGCCAGTGAACTCAGCAGTGCCAGGGTATCAGGCCCATCGAAAGGATAAACTCGAGTGCTTAACCGGTACAGCACCACCCCCAGGCTGAAGAGATCGCTGCGGGGGTCAAGTTCTTTCCCACGTGCCTGTTCCGGCGATACATAGTGAGGCGTACCCACTACCATACCGGCCAGCGTAGGGCCATCGGTTTGCTGGCTGTACCGGGCCAGACCGAAGTCGAGGAGTTTGACACGAGTCTTGCCCGTTTTCTTGTCTAGCAGTTCCAACCAGATGTTGGCAGGCTTCACATCCCGGTGTATCAGATCCTTGGCATGAGCAACTGCCAGAGCGCGGGCAATTTCCCGGCCCAGCCGCATGATCTGTACCCAGGTCAGCTTTCGTTTCTTCTGAATGAACTCTTCCAGCGATTGGCCTTCGAGGTATTCCATCGCCAGATAGGGTATGCCATACTCTTCACCGACGTTATAGATGGTGACGATGTGTTCGTGCTTGAGGCCCGAAACAATAATGGCTTCGCGGAAGAACCGTTCTTTTGAGACGGTATGGGTAGCCAGTTCTGGACGTAGCGTCTTGATTGCTACTTTGCGTTGCAGCAATGGATCTTCTGCTAGATACACCGAACCCATACCACCGGTGCCGAGTAGCTTCTGCACTCGATATTGCCCGAACTTCTCGGGGAACATGTGTTCGAGCTGCATGACGTTGAGGTGTTCAACGGTAGGCTGATCTGCAGACGGTCCTCGGCTCACCGTATCGTGAGTGATTGGTGTCACGCGAGGTATCTGGTTTTCCACTGGGGTATGCATGCAATTACGCTCGGTGGAGCATTGTATCCTAACATACACTTCGCTCATGCCAACTGTTAATTTTCAATTAAGGAATGAATTCTGACTGTTAGCTGGGTAGCTGAAGGTAATACGTGCAGAAGCTGTAGCGGATGTAGGGGTAGGCTTTTGAGTTAGACATATCGCAAGGCTTCTCGGTTCCCAATTCCACCCGCCATTGAGTTATTTGCGGCATGATATTCGCATTTCTTCCATTTCATCACTGGAGGTTTCATCATGAGTTGCGATCCATTGGCCCTGCTTTGGAAGGAAGAACTTTCCGCTTCTGAGGCATATCAGGAAGCCATGTCTCATACAGGTTCGGATCAGTGTCAACGTTCACTGAGCACGATCAAATCCGAGCATGAAGCTGCTGCGAATGTGCTTCGTTCGTTTACTTCAGAATCACCCGACCAGCAGGAACTGGGTGGCTGGGATGTCTTGTCTAAAGCTGTACACGGAGTCGAAAAACTCTATGGCCGCACTGCTACCATTCGTTCCCTTCAGGATGGCGAAGCTCTTGCCATGCGGGATTATGAACGCGTGCTGGATGATGAAGAAGTGCCCAGCAAATGCAAATTCATCATCCGCAGCAGGCTGATTCCCCAAGCCATGGATCACATTGCCATTCTGGGCGATCTGCTGAGGCAGCGCCGAGAGAGTATCGAACTCGTTTGACCTTAACTGGAGATAAGCATGGCGAAGAAGACATCGAATACTACTTCCGATCTGGCTACCGCAGGCGGCATTGCGGCTGGTGCGGTAGCTGGATCGTTCCTTGGCCCGATTGGTACTGCAGTGGGTGCAGTTATCGGGGGAATGACTGGGCATCAGGTGGTGGAGACTGCCTCCCCCAAGAAAAGTAAGGGGAGGAAGAGAGCATCCAGTTCCAAGATGAAGAAGCCTGGAGCACTAGCGAGAAAAGCCAAAACGGCTCCGAAAAAGCCTTCAGGAAAAAAGATGAAGCACGCGGGCAAGATGCCGCCTCGAAGTGGGAAGCAAGCTACTCGGAAAAGGGCATAGCTGACAAGGGTAATGCACCGATCGTTTGAACAAGGGCACTTTGTATAGTGCCATCAAGCTGAAATGCTGCTAAACTTCAGATCATGAATCGCCAACATGATCTGAGCATAGAGATGCACCATCCTGCTCCCCCCCTTGCTGAAGCCTCAACGATCCCTTCTGCCTGGTACACCTCAGAAGACCATGCTGCCCAGGAACGACAGTCGCTCTTCGGCAACACCTGGCTATGTGTTGGCCGCGCTGATCAAGTGGAACTGTCTGGGGCATTCTTCACTATCGAGGTGGCGAACGAACCCTTGCTCGTCATTCGTGGAGAAGATCGTACACTGCGGGCCTTCTTCAATGTCTGTCGCCACCGTGCTGCCCGGGTGGCTACGGCCGAGTGTGGCATCACGGATCGATTGCGTTGTCCCTACCACGGTTGGACTTATGACCTTGCAGGCAAGCTGCGAGGCGTTCCCGAGTTCGATGGCGTGGCCCACTTCCAGCGTGAACACAATGGCTTGCCCGAAATTCGCTGCGAAACCTGGGGGCCGCTCGTCTTCGTCCACTTCGGTACACCAACCAATCCACTGTCCAATTTCCTGGCACCGCTACCTGCCATGCTGGAACAGTATGGTGTCGATCAACTGGGTTGTGTGGGTCGAAAGGAGTACATCCTCAACTGCAACTGGAAAGTCTTCGTCGATAACTACCTCGACGGTGGTTACCACGTGAATGCGATCCATCCCTCGTTGGCGGGAGTGCTCGATTACAAGAATTATCGCACAGAGTGCTTCAAGTACACCAGTCTGCAATCAAGCCCGATGAAGCAACCTGATGCCAGCGACGATCAAAGCGCAGCCAGCGTGCGTGGTGGGAAGGCTGCTGCTTACTGGTGGGTCTATCCCAACTTGATGATCAATGCCTACGAAGGCATCATGGACACCAACCTGGTACTGCCATTAGGGCCAGATCGATGTCGGGTGTTATTCGATTTCTACTTCAACAAGGATGCCATCACCCCGGAAGCCCGAGAACAGCAGGCCCGGAGCATGGAGGTAGCAGACCAGATCCAAGCTGAGGACGTTGGTATTTGTGAAGATGTACAGCGCGGCCTACGCAGCCGCTCGTTCGATGTGGGCCGATACAGCGTCCGCCGAGAGGAGGGGGTATATCACTTTCATAGGCTGCTGGCAGGTTCCCCACTCCCCTAGCTGGTCCCCTCTCCTTCCGTTGTCTGGTTCCCCTCTCCCCTCCGCGGCAAAGGTATACCCACGGTTTCAGAACTAGGGTATGTCGGGGAGATGGGTACTATTTTGACAGTCTACACAAGCTTCACCAAGTGCGGTATTATCGATTGGTGAAAGAAC
>WBZX01000446.1_pt1 | contig 18566 bp, 20 predicted proteins | sample 5204211 | NCBI WGS metagenome assembly WBZX01 (sample SAMN12344362, study PRJNA552823) | activated sludge metagenome | biome: Activated sludge suspended growth; feature: Nitrification reactor; material: Wastewater; isolation source: activated sludge from nitrification reactor of wastewater... | reverse complement strand
GTGCGTGCCCTCGTAGGTGTTCACCGCTTCGAGGTTCATGACGTGACGGATCACGTGATACTCGTCCGACACGCCGTTGCCGCCGTGCATGTCGCGGGCGACGCGGGCGATGTCCAGCGCCTTGCCGCAGTTGTTGCGCTTGATCAGGGAGATCATTTCCGGCTGGGCATGGCCCTGGTCCTTCAGGCGGCCGACGCGCAGGCAGGCCTGCAGGCCGATGGCAATCTCGGTCTGCATGTCGGCCAGCTTCTTCTGGATGAGCTGGTTGGCGGCCAGCGGCCGGCCGAACTGCTTGCGGTCCAGAGTGTAGTTGCGCGCCTGCTTCCAGCAGAACTCCGCGGCGCCCATGGCGCCCCAGGCGATGCCGTAGCGGGCATTGTTGAGGCAGCCGAACGGACCGCCCAGGCCCGAGACGTTGGGCATCAGGTTCTCGACCGGCACGAAGACCTCGTCGAGCATGATGGCGCCGGTCGTCGAGGCGCGCAGGCTGAACTTGCCTTCGATCTTGGGCGTCTCGATGCCCTTCCAGCCGCGCTCCAGGATGAAGCCGCGGATCGCGCCGCCGTCGAGCTTGGCCCAGATCACCAGCACGTCGGCGATCGGCGAGTTGGTGATCCACATCTTGGAGCCCGAGAGCTTGAAGCCGCCCGGCACCGTCACGGCGCGGGTCTTCATGCCGCCCGGATCGGAGCCGTGGTCGGGCTCGGTGAGGCCGAAGCAGCCGACCCACTCTCCGGTCGCCAGCTTGGGCAGGTACTTCATGCGCTGCTCTTCGCTGCCGTAGGCGTAGATCGGGTGCATCACCAGCGACGACTGCACGCTCATCGCCGAGCGGTAGCCGGAATCGACACGTTCGACCTCGCGCGCGACAAGGCCATAGGTCGTGTAGTTGGCGCCGGCGCAGCCGTACTTCTCGGGGATCGTCGAGCCGAGCAGGCCCAGCGCGCCGAACTCGTTCATGATCTCGCGGTCGAATTTCTCGTTGCGGTTGGCCAGCAGCACCCGCGGCATCAGCTTGTCCTGGCAATAGTCGCGCGCGGCATCGCGGATCGCGACTTCTTCCTCGGTGAGCTGGTCGTCGAGGAAGAAGGGATCTTCCCAGTCGAACGGCTTGGCGTCGGCGGAAATGCCCTTGGCGGCACTCTTCATCGGGGTCGCGGCGGTGGCCATATCTTCTCCTGGCTATTTCCGCGGCGTCTTAACAGGCGAGGCGGGCCACGCCAACCGTTGCGGCGAACGGCCCTGACAGTCGAAATACGCAAGGATCGTTCGCCGGGAGTGCGCCGCGTCCCGAGTCGGCGTCAGGCGGTCCCGGCTGCACCTTCGGTGCGGCCTGTCAGGGCGCGGAAGATTTCCAGGGTGAGTCTGCCGAAGGCTTCGGAGGCCCTGAGCTCGACCGTGCGCGGGCGGGGCAGGTCGATGCGCAGGTCGGCGGCGATGCGGCCCGGCCGGGCCGACATGACCAGCACACGGTCTGACAGGAACACGGCCTCGGGGATCGAATGGGTGACGAACAGGACCGTCTTGCGGGCGTCCTGTGCCAGATCCTTCTCGCCCCAGATGCGCAGCAGTTCGAGTGCCATGTCGTCCCGCGTCATGGCGTCCAGCGCGCCGAACGGCTCGTCCATCAGCAGGAGCGGGGGATCGAGCAGCAAGGCGCGGCAGAGCGCGGCACGTTGTTGCATGCCGCCGGACAATTCACGCGGCAGCTTGGGGCCGAAGCCGCCGAGGCCGGCCATGTCGAGGAGCTGCTCGGCCCGCGATCTCAGCGCCCCGGGATCCTTGCCGGCAAGTTCGGCCGGCAGCAGGACGTTCTCCAGGATCGACCGCCATTTCAGGAGGATCGGCGCCTGGAAGACCATGCCGATATCGGGGATCGGCTGCGTGACCGGACGGCCGGAAACGGTGACGGTGCCCGACGTGGCGGGCCGCAACCCGGCCACGATCCTGAGCAGGGTCGACTTTCCGCAGCCGCTCGGACCGACCAGCGAGACGAACTCGCCGGCGCCGATGGAGGAGGTGATGCCGGCGAGCGCCTGGACGGGGCCGCTCGCCGCCTCGTACGTCATGCCGACCTTGTCGAGGTCGATCAGTGCCTTGGTCACGCTGCGCGAATGCCTGGATCGGTTGCGGGTATCAGTTGCTGGCGCCGGGCATCGCGACCTTGGTGAAGAAGTCGGTCGAATAGGTGTCCTTGCACTCGACCTTCTTCGGCAGGCCCATATAGGTGTTCACGAGATCGACCGAGTCGCACATCTTCTTGGCGTCGATCCAGCCGATGCCGTTCTTGGCATAGCGCTCGGTCTTCATCAGGCCGAGGCCGATCATCATGTTGGGCGTCATCACCTCGACATCCACCTCGGGGACGCGCTTCTTGAAGATCTCCATCGCGGCCTTGGGATCGGCCATCACGTCGCGCCAGCCCATGTAGGAGGCTTCGAGGAAGGCCTTCAGGACCGCCGGGCGCTCCTTCATCGTCTTGGCACTGGCGATGATCGACATGGAGTACATGTCGAAGCCGAAATCGGCCCACGGCATCATCACCACATTGCCCTTGCCGGCGGCCTTCTCGTAGAGCGGCAGGCCGGTCGAATAGTCGCCGACGCCGTCCATGCGCTTCTCGGCGACGGCGGCGATCTTGGCGGCGGGTTCGATGTTCACCCACGAGACCTTGCCGACGTCGATGCCGTTCACCTTGGCGAAGGCCGGGAACATCTGGCGCTGGCTGTCGCCCGGCGGGGCTCCGAGGGTCTTGCCTTCGAGGTCCTTGGGCTTGGTGAGCGGCTTGTCCTTCAGGCTGAAGATGTTGAGCGGCGTCTTGTCGAACACCATGCCCACGGTCTTGACCGTGGTGCCGCGGCCGATCGAGGCGATCACCACGGCGGCGTCCGCGAGGCCGGCATCGGCGCGGCCGGTATCGACCTTGGCGATGGAATCGCCGGAGCCCTTGGAGTTTTCCAGGGTCACGTCGAGGCCCTTGGCCTTGTAGTAGCCCTTGTCGAGCGCGACCCAGTAGGCCGCGTGGTCGCCGACGGCAAACCAGTTCAGTGCGAAGGTGAATTTCTCCTGCGCCGCAGCGCTACCCGTGCCCGCGATCAGCGCGGCCAGGGCCAACGACAATGTCCTCTTCATGATGGTCTCCCTTTACCCTTCCCCGTAATCAGTCGACGCCCTCGGCCCACGGCGCCCAGAGCTGCGCCAGCAGGACGACGGCGCCGTAGAGCAGCAGACCGACGATGGAAATCCAGATCAGCGCGGCGAAGGCCACGGCTGTGTTCATGCTGCTCTGCGTCGTGGTGATGACGTAGCCCAGGCCCTTCTGCGAGGCGACGAACTCGCCGACGATGGCGCCGACGACGGCGGCGGTCGCCGTGATCTTCAATGCGCTCAGGATGTAGGGCAGGGCGTTGGGGATGCGAATCTTGGCGAAGATCTTCCATTTCGGCGCGTTGAAGACGCGGCCGAGGTCGAGCATGTCGGCTTCGACCTGGCTCAGACCGACGGCGGTGTTGATGACGACCGGGAAGAAGCCGATGAGCGCGCCCATCAGCATGTTGGGAAAGATGCCGTAACCCATCCAGATCAGGAACAGCGGCGCGATGGCCACCTTGGGCAGCGTGTTGACGAACACCAGGAAGGGCACCAGCGCATTGGCGATCAGCGGCGACCAGGCAATCGCCACGCCCAGCGCCACGCCGACGACGGCCGCCAGCAGGAAGGCGCCGATGATTTCCAGCGTCGTGGCCCAGAGATGCTGCGTCCAGCCGATCTCGCTGTGCCATAGCGCGTTCCAGACCGAGAGCGGCGAGGGCAGGAGATACTCGCGAATGCCGCCCAGGCTGACGGCGAGCTGCCAGCAGGCGAGCAGAAAGGCAAACAGCGCGACCGTCGGCCAATACTGTCGACTGAGGCTGGAAAATTTCGTCATGCGCTCGCAGCGATGAATCGCTTCACCGCTTTGGTCTCGCTGTTAGTATGCGCACACATGATGTGAGACTGGCGAACGCGGATTTGCCCGTCAAGGCGAGGATCGTCAGTGAAGCTCTCTCTGTGCAACGAAGTGATCCGCGATCTCTCTTTCGAGCGGCAATGCGTGCTGGCAGCCGGCCTCGGCTATCGCGGCCTCGAAATCGCGCCCTTCACCTTGGGCGACGATGCCTGGCAGATGCCGGCGGCCAAACGCAGCGAGATCAGGCGTGCGTACAAGGATGCCGGGATCGAGATGAGCGGCCTGCACTGGCTGCTGGCGGCGCCGGCAGGCCTGTCGATCACCACCGCCGACAAACTGGTCTGGCAGAAGAGCGTCGATGTCCTGTGCCACCTGGTCGATCTCTGCGCGGAGCTGGGCGGCGCCTATCTCGTGCATGGCTCGCCGGCGCAGCGTCGGGTGACGGATGCCGACGACGGCAAGCGCGCCGAGGAGGCTTGGGCCAGGGCGGCCGAGGCGTCGGCGAAGGCGGGCGTTGTCTACTGCCTGGAGCCGCTCGCCCGGCCGGACTGCAACTTCGTCAATACGCTGGCCGAAGGCGCGGCCGTCGCGCGCCGTATCGCCAACCCTGCCTTCAGGATCATGGTCGACACGCTCGCCGCCGGCCTGGAAGAGCAGGAGCCGGTGGCCGATGCGATCCGGCGCTGGATGCCGACAGGCTTGATGGCGCACGTGCAGTTCAACGACCGCAACAAGCGCGGGCCGGGGCAGGGCGACGACAGGTTCGCCCCCGTGGTCGGCGCGCTGCGCGAGACCGGCTATACCGGCTGGGTCGCCATGGAGCCTTTCATCTACGAGCCCAACGGGCCGACCTGCGCGGCGCGCATGATCGGCTACGTGCAGGGGCTGCTGGAGCAACACGCATGAAAGTGAAACTGGAGGCGGTCGATCGGTTCGAGCGCGATCATCGCCTGCGGCTGCCGTTCCGCTTTGGCGTGATCACGGTCACGCAGGGCATCCAGGCGATCATCCGCGTGCGCGTCGCGCTGGAGGACGGCCGGACCGGCAAGGGCGTCGCGGCCGAGGCGCTGGGTGCCAAGTGGTTCGAGAAGAGCCCGGAATTCTCCGACGCCCAGAACCTCGACCAGCTTCGTCAGGCGTTGCAGCTCGCCATCGAGCATTACACGGCGCAGGGCTTCGCCACGCCGTTCGGCCTCTATGCCGGCGCCTACCGCCAGCAGATCGCCCGCGGCGCCGAACTGGGGCTGAACCCACTGGTCGCTTCCTACGGCCCAGCGCTGCTCGACCGGGCGATTATCGACGCGCTGGGCAAGATCACCGGACAGTCTTTTGCCCGGATGATCGCGGCCAACGTGCCGGGTATCCAAGCGACCGACCTGACGCCGGATATCGACGCCGCGCATCTCGCTTCCTTTCTGGCAGGACTGAAGCCAGGCGCGTCGATCGACCTTCGTCATACCGTGGGCCTCGTCGATCCGCTGACGACGGCCGAGCGGCCGGCGTCGGAACGGGTGAACGACGGCCTGCCGGAAACGCTCGAAGAGGTCGTGTCCTATTATGGTGGCCGCTACTACAAGCTGAAGGTCGGCGGCGACGTCCGCGCCGATCTCGACCGGCTGACCCGCATCGCCGCCGTGCTGGACGGCAGGGTCGGGGCGGGCGCGGGCGACTATCGCGTCACCTTCGACGGCAACGAGCAGTACGACGATGTCGACGGCGTCGTCGAACTCTGGCGCAAGGTCGAGGAGACGCCGGCGCTGGCGAAGATGGTGCAGGCGACCCTGTTCATCGAGCAGCCGATCAAGCGTCAGGCCGCGCTCGGCCGCCCTGTGACGGCGCTGGCCAAGTATCGCCCCGTCATCATCGACGAATCCGACGGCGAACTCTCGACCTTCCCGCAGGCGCTGAAGCTGGGTTATGCCGGCGTTTCCAGCAAGAACTGCAAGGGCTTCTACAAGTCGATCCTGAACGCCGCGCGCGTGGCGAAGCTCGGACCGAGCTATTTCATGTCGGCCGAGGACCTGACGACGCAGCCCGGCGTCAGCGTCCAGCAGGATCTGGCGCTGGTCTCGCTGCTCGGCCTCACCCATGTCGAGCGCAACGCGCACCACTTCATCGACGGCATGTCGTCGGCCTCGGAGGCGGAGCAGGCGGCGTTCGTGAAGGCCCATCCCGATCTCTACGAGCGGCAGCCCGGCCGGCCGGCGCGGTTGCGCGCCAAGGGTGGCAAGCTGGCGTTGGGGTCGCTGGGCTGTCCGGGCTTCGCCGTTGGCGTCGATCTCGACTTCGCGGCATTGCGGGCGATGCCGGCGGCGCCCAAGGACCGGCTGCAACCTGCCCATCCCGGAGGCAAGACATGAGTGCCAATCTTCCCGCGCGCTTCGAGAGCGTCGAGGTGGTCGAGGATTTCATGACCGCGCCGTCGGCCGAACTCATGGCCGATCTGGCGGCGACCCCGGGCGACATCATGGTGCTGGGTGTCGGTGGCAAGATGGGGCCGACCCTGGCCCGCATGGCCAAGCGCGCCGCGCCGACCAAGCGCGTGATGGGCGTCGCGCGTTTCAGCGAGCCCGGCGTGCGCGAGGCGTTGGAGAAGGCGGGTGTCGAGCCGATTGCCGCCGACCTGCTGGATCGCGCCGCGCTGGAGCAACTGCCGAAGGCAGCCAACGTCGTCTTCATGGCCGGCCGCAAGTTCGGCGCGACCGGCAATGTCCCGCTCACCTGGGCGATGAATGTTCAGGTGCCGGCCATGGTGGCGGAGGTCTTCAAGGCGTCGCGCATCGTCGCCTTCTCGACAGGTTGCGTTTATCCCTTCGTGCCGGTCGACAGCGGCGGCGCGACTGAGGACGTGGCGCCGGTGCCGCCCTCGGGCGACTACGCCAACTCCTGCGTCGGCCGCGAGCGCATGTTCGAGTACTTCTCCGCGCAGCACGGCACGCCGGGCCGGCTGTTCCGCCTGAACTACGCCATCGACATGCGTTACGGCGTGCTGCACGACGTCGGCCGCAAGGTGCGGGACGGCGAGCCCATCGATCTCTCCATGGGCCATGTCAACGTGATCTGGCAGGGCGATGCCAACTCCGTCGCGCTGCGCTGCCTCGCGCGCGCCACCACACCCACCACGCCGATCAACGTGACCGGCCTCGAAACCATCGAGGTTCGCTGGCTCGCCGCCGAGTTCGGCAAGCTCCTGGGCAAGATCCCGACGCTCACGGGCAAGGAGGCGCCGACCGGCTGGCTGAACGACGCCAGCCGCATGGCCAGGGAGTTCGGGCCGCCCAGCGTACCTCTATCGAAGATGATCGAATGGACGGCCGACTGGCTGGAACGCGACATGGTTACATTGAACAAGCCCACGCACTACGAGGTCCGCGATGGCAAGTACTGACGTGCTCGACGTCAGGCCGATTGCGCCGGAGCAGAGCGACGCGGTGTGGCCGCTGTCGATCGAAGCGGGCTGGAATCAGAATGTCGCCGACTGGCGCTTCATGCTGGGCGCGGGGCGGGGCTTCGGCTGCACCGGCGCCGACGGCACATGGCAGGCGAGTTCGCTGGTCCTGCCGCTGGGACAGAGGCTCGCCTGGATCAGCATGGTGCTGGTCACGCAGGCGCGGCGCCGGGGCGGCGTCGGGACGGAGCTGCTGAAGCGCTGCATCGAGGAAGTGCGGTCGGCCGGTGCCGTGGCCGGTCTCGATGCGACGGATCAGGGCCGCCCGATCTACCTCGGGCTGGGCTTCCGCGATCTCTACCGCATCGCGCGCTGGCACTTCGACCGCGTGGCGGGCGAGGCGGTGCCGCCGCCGCAGGGCATCACGGTCCGGCCGATTGTCCACGCGGACCTGCCGCGGCTTGCCACCTACGACCGGCCGCTCACGGGCATGGAGCGGCCGTCTATCCTGGTGCATCTCGCGCTGCGCCAGCCGGCGCGCGCGTGGATCGCCGAGGATGTGGGCGGCAAGATCGCGGGCTTCGTGTTGGGCCGCGAAGGCCGGACGGCGACGTCGCTGGGGCCCGTCGTGGCCGACAGCGAAGCCGTCGCACTGGCCTTGATCTCGAAGGCTGCCGCGGCGGCGTCCGGTCCCTTCATCATCGACGTGCCGGAGGCCCATCGCGCGGTGCGGGAATGGCTCGAAGCACAGGGCGCCACGTCGCCACGAGGCTATATGCGCATGACTCTGGGCGAGGCGAAGGGCCTCGACGATCCCGGGCATGTCTTCGCCCTCGCCGGACCGGAACTGGGTTAGGATACGACCATGACGACCGACAAGGCTCTCCACTGGCGCGATCTGCCGTCGCCTGTCCTGTCCCTTCTGCGGCAAGGCACCGTCATCCCCGCGCACCCGCTGGCGCTCGACAGCGAACGCAAGTTCGACCGGCAATCGCAGCGCGCCATCAGTCGCTACTATCTCGATGCCGGTTCGGGCGGCCTGGCGGTCGGTGTCCATTCGACCCAGTTCGCGATCCGCGAGGTCGGGCTCTACAAGCCGGTGCTGGAACTCGCCATCGAGACGGCGCGCGACTGGACCGACCGGCCGCTGGTGATGATCGCCGGTGCCGTCGGCAAGACCGCACAGGCGGTCGAGGAAGCACGGACGGCGCGCTCGCTCGGCTATCACGCCGTCCTTCTGTCGCTCGCCGCCCTGAAAGGCGCCAGCGAAGACGAGCTGATCGAACATTGCATCTCCGTGGCCAGGGAGATGCCGCTCATCGGCTTCTACCTGCAGACGGCGGTGGGCGGCATTCCGCTGTCGCGCGCCTTCTGGGCCCGCTTTGCGGCCATCGACAATGTGGTGGCGATCAAGGTCGCGCCTTTCAATCGCTACCGCACCCTCGATGTCTGCTTCGGCATTGCGACGGCGCAGGCCGAGGACCGGATCACGCTCTATACCGGCAACGACGATCACATCGTCGCCGATCTGGTGACGCCGATGGTTGTGCGCACCGGCAACCGCGAGGTCACCCTGCGTTTCCAGGGCGGCCTGCTGGGGCACTGGAGCGTGTGGACGCGCGGGGCGGTGAAGATGCTGGAGCGGCTGAAGCTGTCGGTATCGGCCGGTGCGATTCCGCCCGAAGTGCTGGCGCTCGATTCCTTCGTGACCGACTGCAACAGCGTCGTCTTCGACGTCGACCACGATTTTGCCGGCTGCATTCCGGGCTGCCACGAAATCCTTCGGCGGCAGGGGCTGCTGACGTCGATCGAATGCCTCGATCCGCACGAGAAACTGAGCGAAGGCCAGAGCGCCGGCATCGACCGGCTCTACGCGACCTATCCCGAACTGCACGACGATGCCTTCGTCGCCGCCAACATCGAGCGCTGGCGGAACTGAACGCGTGGAGAACCTCTTTGCCAGGCTCGATGCGCTCTCCGTTGCGGAGCTGATCAGGACCCGGAAGCTCGGCGCGCGCGAACTGCTGGACGCTACGCTCGCACGGTTGCGCACGGTCAATGGCAAGCTGAACGCGATCACGGATTTCTACGAAGGGGATCTGCTCGAACGCTCAGTCGCCGCGGCCGGCGAGGGGCCGTTCCAGGGCATTCCCTTCGTGGTCAAGCAGCTCATGGCCGATTGCGCCGGCACGTCGACGACCCTGGGTTCGAAGTTCTTTGCCAGGGAGCCGGTCGCGCTTGCCGATAGCACGGCCGTTGCGCGGATGCGCCAGGCCGGCCTGGTGATTGTCGGGCGCAGCAACACCAGCGAGTTCGGGCTGGCGCCCACGACCGAGCCCGCCTTTGGCGGCGCCACGGTTAATCCCTGGCGGGCCGACCTGTCGCCCGGCGGATCGTCGGGCGGTTCGGCCGCCGTGGTCGCGGCGCGTGCATTGCCGATGGCTCACGCGACGGATGGCGGCGGGTCGATCCGCATTCCGGCCTCGCTGTGCGGCCTGTTCGGCCTGAAGCCGTCGCGCGGCCGGGTGAGTCTGGCGCCGCTCGGCGAGACCCTGGCCGGTGCAGGGGCCCAGCTTGGCGTGTCGATCTCCGTGCGCGACAGCGCGGCGCTCCTCGACGTGATCGCCGGCGGTGCGCCGGGAGATCCCTACAGTTCGCCGCCGGCAAGCGGCAGCTTCCTCGCGGCCACGGAGCGGCCGCCGGGCCGGTTGCGCGTTGCCTTCATGCAGGCGCTGAAGGGCAGGCCGCCGCTACATCCCGCGCTCGTTGCCGCGGTCGAGCAGACGGCGCAGCTGCTGTGCGAACTGGGGCATCATGTCGAGCAGGCCGAGCCCGATCTCGATGCTGCCGCCATGGGCGCGGCGTTCGGTACCGTGATGGCCGCCAACACGTTTACCAATATTCAGCTACGCGCCAACGGGCGCATGCCGGGGCCGAACGATCTCGAACCGGCGACCCGGCTCACCGCCGAAGCGGGCAGCAGGATCAGCGCAGATTCCTACATCCGCGCCGTTCAGACGTTCCATCGTACTGGACGGCAGATCGGCAGCTTCTTCGAGCGCTACGATATCCTCCTTTCGCCGACAGTGGCGCGCACGCATCTGCCGCTCGGGACAGTGCGCATGGACGGCAGCCTCGCGCTTTACGAGGAGGGGTTGGCGCCGATGGTACCGTTCACTTCCGTCTGCAACATGACGGGTGTGCCAGCGATGTCGGTCCCGCTCGCGTGGACGGGCGACGGATTGCCGATAGGTATGCATTTCGTAGGCCGCCTTGGCGCGGAGGAGATGCTATTCTCGCTTGCAGCCCAGCTCGAACAGGCGCGTCCATGGCGCGAGCGACGGCCGCCTCTGCAGGCGTGAATGAAGGAAAGACGAGATGCGCACGATCATCGTGGGTTTCATCGCGGGCTTCCTGAGTGTGCTGATCTTCCATCAGCTCGGCTTCTACATCGCCACCGAACTCGGATTCGGCCGCTCCATCATCTACAACATGCGGCCTGTGCCACCGTTCGGCGTGCCCTTGATCCTGTCGGCGGCGTTCTGGGGCGGCCTGTGGGGCATTGTCGGCGCCTACATCGTGCCGCGCCTGCCGGTGTGGCTGGACGGCCCGACCGGCTGGATCCTGTTCGCCGGCATCGTGGTGACCCTGGTCAATTGGTTCATCGTGCTGCCGATCAAGGGTTTGCCCGTCGGCAACGGGTTCAATCTGCCCGGCGTCGTCGTGGTGCCGATCGTCTACGCCTTCTGGGGCTTCGGCATGTGGATATTCGTCGGGTTGCTGCGACGAGCGCTCGGCTGGCGCTAGAACAGGAGTCATCTCAATGCTGATTGCCGATGCTCAGGTCCATATCTGGGCAGCCAATACGCCTGAGCGTCCGTGGCCCGCGCGCGCCGAGCCTCACCGTGCGCCATTGGGCAAGGACGAGCTGCTGGCGGAAATGGACAAGGCCGGCGCCGATCGCGTGATCCTCGTGCCGCCATCGTGGGAAGGCGACCGCAACGACCTCGCCATCGAGGCCGCCGCAGCCCATCCGGACCGCTTCGCCGTCATGGGCCGCTTCGATCCCGAAGCGCCCGGCGCGCGCGGCCAGGTCGCGAACTGGAAGAGGCAGCCGGGCATGCTCGGCATGCGCTTCACCTTCCATACCGAGATCCTGCGCAAGCCGCTGCTCGACGGCAGCTTCGACTGGGTGTGGGGCGAGATGGAGAAGGCGGGCATTCCCGCCATGGTGCTGTTCCATCACGAATACATGCATCTCGCCGACGGCATCGCCGAACGCTATCCGGGGCTGCGCCTCGTGCTCGACCATCTCGGGCTGAAGAGCGGCAAGGGCGTCACGGAAGCGTCGAACTTCGCGACGCTCGACAGGGTACTGGCCTTGGCGAAGCGGCCGAACGTGGCGGCCAAGGTTTCTGCATTGCCATGCTACGCCGACGACAAGACTTATCCTTTCAAGTCGCTCCACGCACATATCGAGCGCGTCTTCGATGCCTTCGGGCCAAAGCGTACTTTTGGGGGAACCGATTGGTCGCGCCTGCCTTGTAACTACAGCCAGGGCGTCACCATGTTCACGGAGGAGATGCCGTGGCTCAAAGGCCAGGACCTCGAATGGGTGATGGGCCGTGGTGTGTGCGAGTGGATCGGATGGAGGAACTGATGCTTGGTAGCAAGCGTAGCGTCCCGCTCTGGCGACAGCGCCGGACCCGGCTTCTGCCCCTGGAACAGTCTTTGGCCGCCGGCCGGACCGGCAGCCGCACGGCAAAGCCCGCCATGGCCGCGAAGGACATCAAGGTTGCGCGGGCGAAGAGCCGGATGAAGGCCGAATCCAAGCGGATGGCGCGCTTCTCCGAAGCGTAGCGGAACCTAGAGAGCGCGCGTCACGGTTTCCGAGCCGCCGCCCCAGATCGGCAGATAGCTCATTTTGTAGCCCGCACCGCCCGTCACGATGACGTGGATCGCCTCGGGGGCGCGCGCAACGCCCTGGCCCTCGTCGAAGAGGTGGCGCTGCACACGGGCCAGGTCCCAGGCGTCGTGGCGCACGATCTTCTCGGCCATCTCCAGAGGCAGGAGAACGACCTGCTCGCCGCGCTCGTTCTTGCGGCCCACACCCGACATCACGATGGCGGCGCGCATGGCGGTCGCAATCGGCGAGAGGATGGCTTCGGGCGTCGCGCCTTCGCCATCGCCCGGCAGGATCTCGGCCGTTCCCGACACGCCCATGACGGTGAGCGCGCTGGCGTCGCTGCCGAGCCCGCGGCGAGCGGTCAGCGTCGGGAAGGGGCCGTCGTTCCGTTCGGCAAAGCAGAAGGTGTACTTGCCCGGCTGTCCCATGGTGGCCATGTCGCCGACATCCGAACGCGCGCCACCGATGTTGCGGATCACAAGCTGCAGCGCGCGCCCGATGCTCGCATTGGCGCGATTGCCCGGACCGAGGCAGTTGGTGCCGGCATTCACGCCGAGCCTGCGTGCGATGGGGCCGTGCAGGCAGAGCGCCACACACGCCGTGCCCGTGGTGGTGGCAATGCCCAGGAGATTGAAGCCCGGTTCCAGGGTCGCTTCGGCGGCGGCGAGAACCACCGGCAGTTCGGCCGGACGGCAGCCGGCCAACACACATTGATAGGCGACTGCGTCGGGACTCACTTCCCCGAACAGCGGTGGCATCATTCCGAGTGCGTCGTTGGGCCCCTTGATGCCGGCCACCATGGCGTCGAGGCGCCGTCGCGTCGGCGGCACCAGAGGAAGGCCGTCAGAAAGTTCGGCCTCCGTCAGGATCTGCTGTGCGTCTTCCCAGCCCGTCTGCTCGTCGACGACCGGCCAGCCGCACCACTCCGTCATCGGGCGATGCGCGTGCAGGCGACCGTGGTGCCGCCGAACGAGGGGATGAAGGCCGAGTGCTTGCCCGGCCCGCCGGCCACCGTGATGTGGATGTCTTCCGGCGCCCGCGCGATGGTGAACCAGTCGCCGTCCGGCTTGTGGCCGGTGCTGATGTAGGTGTCCTGGTTTTCGGTGGAAATCCGCGAAACATGGACCCGCGAGCGGGCGAACAGCTCCTGGCGGATGGTCTCGATCGTGAAGCCGTCGCGCTTCAGGGTGGCGGCATGTTCGGGGCCGATGATCACGAACATCGGGCCCTTGCCGTAGATCGTGTTGGCGCCGGGCGTCGCCATGCCGCCGGCGAAGGTGGTCAGCAGGCCATCGCCGCTGGTGCTGCCATGGTCGTTGAGGTTGTGCGGGCCTTCGCCCGACATCACCGTGACCACGCTGTCGGTCGGCGCGAAGCCGCGCTGGACGTGATAGGGCGTCCAGGGATTCTCTTCCTCGTTCTCGCCGAAGCAGAAGGTGTACTTCGCGGGATTGCCCTGGGTGGAGCGATCCATTTCGCCCGGCTTGGCACCGGCGACGTTCAGCAGCATGAGACCGAGCGCTCGACCGATGGTGGCGTTGGCCTGCCAGCCCTGGCCGAAGCAGTTCGAGCCGCAGTTGATCTTGAGTTCGTGGCGGATCGGTCCGCTGACCATCACCATCGGCGCGCAGGAATGGGTCGTGGCGAGCGTTCCATGGAGATTGTAGTCCGGATCGAGGACGCCGCGCAGCGCGGCGGTCACGACCGGGAAGTATTCCGGCTTGCAGCCGGCCATGACGGCGTTGGCCGCGAGGGCCTGGATGGTGGGCACGATCTGGCGTGGCGGCACGGGCGGGTAGGGGCGGTTGTCGCCCCGCACCGTGTCGACGAACTTCGCGACCTTGGCCTCGGTCGGGACATAGAGCGGCATGCCGTCGCTCCAGCCCTGTTCGGCGGCGAACTCGTTGAACGCCTCGACGTCCATGTCGTCGAGGTCGATCACTTCCTGCTCGGCGATATCCTTCATTGCGCTGTCGCCTCGCTCAATCCCTTGGTCGCCGCTTCGATGCGCTCACGCAGTTCTTCCGCGTTGAGGCCGCCGATGGGATGCTTCACCACGATCAGCCGTGGTTCGACCTTGCGGGCCTTCGCCTGGGCGAGGACCAGCGGCTTGAAAGTCTCCGTGGCGATCACGTAGGCCGTGATGCCGAGTTTCTCGAGTTCGATGCTGTCGTGGAAACTCCACGATGAACAGCTTCCTCAATCCGCTATGGCGAGGAGGGCGCCGCGATACTTCGCGGCAACCTCCTGCAGCAGATCCTTCGGCGCCGGCTGGCTGGCGCTGTTCTTGGAAAGGAACTCGATATTGTCGACAGTGCGGAACGCGCCGAGCTTGTCGCGGATGCCGGACAGCAGTTCGCGGGCGTTCGGCTTGGAGTTGGAGACCAGCGCGATGGCGTCGGTCGCCCAGTTGACGGGCTTCAGCGCCACCTTTGCGCCGCCGGCCGCTGCCACTCCAAAGGTCGGGTTGATGATACGCATGCCCGTTCTCCTCACCTCTATGTCTTGAGCGCCTATGCCTTGAGCGCCGTCACGATCGCCTTGGCCACCTTCTGGCCGTCGGCAATGGCGTCGGCGATGTAATGCCGTGCACCGGCCCGGACGTCGCCCACCGCAAAGATCAGCGGCGAAGATGTCCGGCCCTGTTCGTCGACAACGATATGCCCGGTGGCGTCGCGTACAAGCGAATCCGGTGCGAATTCCGCAGCGGGAGACTGGCCGACATAGACGAACACCGCGTTGGCCGAAACGTCGTTTCGCGTGCCGTCGCTCTCGATGGTCACCGACTCCAGGCCGTTGTCGCCGGCGAGGCCGACGATGCGGCCCGGCCGGGTCTTGATGCCGTCGGCGACGCGGCCGTCCGGTGTGCCGAGCAGGGTCACGTCGCTGGCGATGCCGACAAGAGCTGCTGCTTCATAAGGTGCCCAGCCGGTGGCGCCGGCCACGATGACGGACTGGCCGGCATAGAGCGGGCCATCGCAGATCGCGCAATGCGACAGGCCACGGCCTTCGTAGGTTTCCTCGTTCGGGACGCCCAGCTTGCCCTTGTTCAGGCCCGTCGCCACGACGATGGCGCGGCCCTCGTGCTGCTCGCCGTCCGCCGTTTCGATGGTGTAGGGGCCGTTGCCGGCGATGGACGTCACTTCGCCGAAGCCGATCTCGACGCCCGCCACGACGGCATCGTCGGTGAGGCGCGCGGCCATGTCGGTGCCGTTGAACATCTCTTCGAAGTCGTGGAGTTCGCCCAGGTTCACCAGCTCGCCGCCCGGCGCGAGCTTGTCGAGGCAGAAGGCCTTGAGGCCGGCGCGTGCGGCTTCGGTGGCGGCAGTGAGGCCCGCGGGGCCGGCGCCGATGACGATCACGTCGTGGGAGGGAGGTGCCATGTATCCTTTACCTATATCGCGGTCAGCCTAATGGGCTCATCGTCCCTTGAACACGGGTTTGCGCTTCTCGATGAAGGCGCGCATCGCTTCCTTGGAATCCTCGGTGCCCTGCAGGTTCACTGTCATGTTCTGCTCGAAGCGGTAGCCGTCGCGCAGCGTCATTTCCTCGATGGTGTTCAGCGCATGCTTGGCCGTGACGCTGGCGATCGGGCTCTTGGCGGCGATCTGGCGGGCGAGGTCCATTGCGGTATCCATCAGCCTGTCGTCGGGCACGCAGGCCTCGACGACGCCCAGCCGGTAGAGTTCGGGGCCGGGCACGCGATAGCCCGTCAGCATCATGCGCCGTGCCCGCGAGTGGCCGAACAGGCGCATGGCGTGGCGGCCGCCGCCCATCAGGCCGACATCGATCTCGGGCAGGCCGACCGAGGCGCTTTCGCCGGCCACGAGGATGTCGCAGGAGGCCGCGACCGCAAGGCCCGCGCCGAGGGCAGGGCCGTTGATGGCGGCGATCACGGGCTTCTTGCATTCCATGATGGCGTGGAAGCACTCGCGGGCGTAGCGCATGCCGCGCCAGGCGTCGCCCGGACCGCGCTGGGCGCCGGCGCGGGCCTTGATGTCGACGCCAGCGCAGAAGCACTTGCCCTTGCCGGTCAGGACGGCGACCCGCACCTCGTCGAGGTCGGAGATCCGGTCGAAGGCGCGGATCATTTCATCCTGTAGTTCGGCGTTCTGGGCATTCACGGGAGGGTTGTCCATCGTCACCACGGCAATGTGGTCCGCGACTTGCACCCGAATCATCTTGAGATCGTCCATCCATTTCCTCCCAAGGTTCGTTCAATACACTGCTTGCCAGTGCCCGCGAAAGCATCGTACGTCGCAAGACAGGGAGTCAGAACAAGACATGGCGTACTTCACGCAACAGCTGATCAACGCCATCACGCTGGGCGCTATCTACGGCCTGATCGCCATCGGCTATACGATGGTCTACGGCATCATCGGCATGATCAACTTCGCGCATGGCGAAGTGTTCATGATCGGCGCCTTTATCTCGCTCATCGGCTTCATGATCTGCAGCATGCTGGGGATCGGTTCGGCGCCGGTCGCGATCCTCCTTGTGCTGCTATTGGCGATGGCATTTTCCGCCGTCTATGGCTGGTCGATAGAACGCACGGCCTACCGACCGTTGCGCGGCTCGTTCCGGCTCGCGCCGTTGATCTCCGCCATCGGCGTCTCGATCGCCCTCCAGAATTACGTGCAGCTGGCGCAGGGTGCACGCCCCAAGCCGGGCGGACAGATCGTCTCCGGCGGCTTCACGCTGTTTGCCGACGACGGCTTCGACGTTCGCGTCACCTGGCTGCAGATCATCATCGTCGTGGTGACCATCGTACTGATGGCGGGCTTCACCTGGCTGATCGCGCGCACCTCGCTCGGACGGCAGCAACGTGCCTGCGAGCAGGACATGAAGATGGCGTCGCTGCTGGGCGTCAACGTCGACCGCACGATCTCGCTCACCTTCGTGCTGGGCGCCGCCCTGGCGGCGGTCGCCGGCATGCTCTTTCTCATGTACTACGGCGTCATCGACTTCTTCATCGGCTTCCTGGCCGGCATCAAGGCCTTCACCGCCGCGGTGCTGGGCGGCATCGGTTCGCTGCCGGGCGCCATGCTGGGCGGACTGCTCATCGGCCTGATCGAGGTCTTCTGGGCGGGTTATTTTTCCAGCGAGTACAAGGATGTCGCCGCCTTCGCGATCCTGGTCCTGGTGCTGATCTTCCGGCCGACCGGACTGCTCGGCACACCGGAGATCGAGAAGGTCTGACTGCATGGATTCGCGCCTGCCCCAGATGCTGAAGGATGCGGGCCTGACCGCCTTCGTCGGCGCGGCGCTCGGCATCTTCATCGTCGGCTTCCGTACCGTCGATGTCGGTCGTGGCCTCACCTTCGACTATCAGCTCGTCGATCTCGCGGTGGCGGTCGTCGTGATCTTCCTGGGGCGTCTCGGCCTGTCGATGGCGGCGAACGGCCTGCGCTGGCCCGCGATGGCGCTGGGGGCGGTGATGATCGCGGCCGGCGCCTCGCCGATGCAACTGCCGTCGGGCTTCCTGCACTGGTTCGTGGCGCTGGGCGGCGTGCTCCTGGTGATCCGCGCCATCTGGCCCTGGGCCAACAGCGCGGTGAACGAAGCGGCACGCACGCCCTCGGGGCAGGCGATTTCCAGGGCCGGCGCCAAATGGTTCGGCTGGCTGCTGCTGGCGGCCGCGGTGTTGCTGCCGTTCTCGCCCTTCGCCGACCAGAAGACGATGGATCTCGGCGTGCTGATCCTGACCTACGTGATGCTGGGCTGGGGGCTCAACATCGTCGTCGGCCTTGCAGGCCTGCTCGACCTCGGCTACGTCGCCTTCTATGCCGTCGGCGCTTACTCCTATGCGCTGCTGAGCACCCAGCACGGCTTGGGCTTCTGGTCGGTGCTGCCGCTCGCCGGCATGATGGCGGCGCTGTTCGGCGTGCTGCTGGGCTTCCCGGTGCTGCGCCTGCGGGGCGACTACCTCGCCATCGTGACCCTGGGGTTCGGCGAGATCATCCGGCTGATCCTGCTCAACTGGTTCGACCTGACCAACGGGCCCGCCGGCATCGGCTCGATCCCCGGACCGACCCTGTTCGGCGCGGTGTTTGCCGAGACCGCACCGGCCGGCAAGCAGACCGTGTCGGAAATGCTGGGCATTCCGTTCGACGGCAATCACCGGCTGATCTTCCTCTATTACATCATCCTCGTGCTGGCTTTGATCACCAACCTGTTCACCCAGCGCATGCGCCGGCTGCCGGTCGGCCGCGCCTGGGAGGCGTTGCGCGAGGACGAAACCGCCTGCCGGGCGCTGGGCATCAACCCGACGAACACCAAGCTCACGGCCTTCGCCATCGGCGCGATGTTCGCAGGCTTCGCGG